>Ga0105046_10015019_pt1 | contig 11916 bp, 7 predicted proteins | sample MAT03_FD_78385 | JGI IMG/M metagenome (GOLD analysis project Ga0105046, IMG submission 78385) | Freshwater microbial communities from Lake Fryxell liftoff mats and glacier meltwater in Antarctica - MAT-03 (megahit assembly) | ecosystem: Environmental > Aquatic > Freshwater > Ice > Liftoff...
CGACGCCGACTTCAAGAGCGTGTTCCTGAAGCTCTTCAAGGACATCCCGCGGATGGACATCGAGATGCTCCTTCCGGGCGGCCGCATCCTGATGCCGAAAGTGGACCGCCTCAAACTCGGCGGCTCCGTCGGCAGCACGGTTGGCTACGTTGGCTGGAAACTGAGCGACTTCCCGCTTGTGTCCCTGGCCAGTGGCTTGGCGAGCGGCGCGGTGTTGGCGCTGTATGGGCCGCTTGCGCTCGTCTTTGGTTATGGTTACAAGACGTGGTATAGCTTCCAGGTTTCGCGCCAAACCTACACACTGCAACTCACCCAGAGCCTGTATTATCAGAATCTCGATAACAACGGCGGTGTGATGTTCCGGTTGCTCGATGAGGCCGAGGAGCAAGAAACCCGCGAGGTGCTGCTCGCCTATTTCTACCTGTGGCGTTACGCCGGGGAACGCGGCTGGACTGCCCAAGAACTCGACGGCTACATCGAACTCGACTTGGAAAAGCGGCTCAATGTCGAGGTCGATTTCGAGATCGAGGACGCCGTGGGCAAGCTCGTCGCCGCCAATATCGTGGAACTCGTCGGCGACCGTTACCGCGCCGTTCCCCTGGAAACCGCCCAAGTAAGGCTCGACGCCCTCTGGGAACGCAACGCCCGCGGGTAACGAATCGATTCACCGCCGGACGAAGTAAACACGAAAGAGTCGCCGATGGCCACATCCGGGGTTGTTGGGTGATCGATGGCGTGCTGGGGAAATCGTAACGCAACCGTAGCGGGCTTTTCATGGCGAAAATTGTCGAGATGACGGCGGACGAATGGGACCTCAGCCGCGCTCCGAAGAAGATGCTGCCGCACGCGCAGAAGGGGAAAAACGCCCGGAAACTCCGCCTCTTCGCGTGTGCATGCTGCCGCACAGTCTGGGATTTGATCCCGTCCGAGGTGTGTCGGGAAGGTGTTAAAGTCGCCGAGCGATTCGCAGAAGGATTGGCCACAGAGGCAGAACGGGAGGCGATCAATCGGAAGGTGGATGCGATTCTGGACGCAGGCGACAAACGCGACTCATTGAAGTTGTGCGTCTCGTGGGCGCTGGCGTCGCCAACCGCATGGAACGTGTCGTTCGCCCCCGAGGTCACTTCCAGCATCTCACGCAGCGTCGTTGGGACGAAGTTGTTCCGCATCCAGGCCGATTTGCTCCGCTGTATCTTCGGCAATCCCTTCCGAACAGTGATCTTCGACCCGGCATGGCGAACGGACACCGCGGTTACGCTGGCGAAAGGTATCCACGAGAACCGCGACTTCAGCGTACTGCCAATCCTGGCCGATGTCCTCCAGGATGCGGGCTGCGACGATCCGCACCTTTTGGGCCACTGCCGCGCGAAGACGAGTCACGCACAAGGTTGTTGGGTGGTCGATAGCGTGCTGGGGAAAGCATAGCGATTCCGACTCGCGTGCGATGGAGTATCCGAAGGCACGGTGACTCAATCGCGCCGCTCGCTTCCCCCGCCAACCCGGTGAATGTGAACGATTTGCTTCCGTGAGGAGGTTCCGAGAATGACGACCATCGAGCCAATCACTGCTCCGCCATCGACCGCACCACGGGTGTACTCGATGGACACCCTTGCCGATCTGCTTGTCCGGTTGGGCAACATCCCCGCCAATCGGGTGCGGTTGGACCCGTCGCCCGGCCACGCCACGCTTGAGGATTTGGTGCGGGTGAACGAACAGCACAACGGGCCGGTATGCGAGTGGGTCGAGAACACATTAGTGGAGAAAGCGATGGGGATGCACGAGTCGTGGCTTGCCGCTATCATCATCACCGAGTTCGGCATCTACCTGCGGGCGCACGACATTGGCATGTTCACCGCCCCGGATGGCGTCATGAAGATCATGCCCGGAACCGGCCGCGCGCCGGACATCGGGTTTATCCGCTGGGAGAGTTTACCCGAGGGCAAGCCGCCCCCGCGCTCGGACAAGGTGCCGGCCGTGGTTCCCGACCTCGCCGTCGAAATCTTGAGCGCGAGCAACCGTCCCGGCGAGATGGCTCGCAAACGCGACGAATACTTCCGGGCCGGCGTGAAGCAGGTTTGGGAGATCGACCCCGAATCGCGGTCGGCGAACGTGTTCACAGGGCCGGACGCGGTCAACCCCGTGGCGCAGGATGGCACCCTTGATGGTGGCGACATCCTGCCCGGCTTCACCCTCTCGCTTCGTGAAGTGTTCGACCGCGCCTTGCGCCGCTGAACTTCGCCCTGTCACCCGTGGTCGGCCCCGAAGGTGATGCCTTGGTCGCGGAGGACGATGGCGAGGTCGCGGTGAATGCGGCCACGGATCAGGAACTCGTCGTCGTCGAGCCAGGAACGCACGGTTGGCCCCAGCGTGAACTCGTCTGTCACCACGGAACGGACCACGGCGTCGATGAGTTGCAGCGGCTTCAGGGTGAAGTAACGGTTCGTTGTGCCTTCGACGTAGATGCGGTCGAGGCGCTGGAAGATTTCCTCCAGGCGGCCGTGGGCGATTCGCCAGGGGGCGAACCCGAGTGCCTCGGCGTAAGCAACGGCCAGTTCGGTCCTCGCCAGTGTGGCGGTGGAGTCGGTGCGGGCGAGCGCTGTGGTGGAGATGGTGCCCAGGAAAAGGGCGTCGCGGGCTTCGTTCAGAATGCGGTTGCCGGCGTCTTCATCCCCGGCGACGAACCACCCGATAGCCAACCCCAACCGCGCCGCGGTGATCGTTCCCGGTTGCTCACCTTTAATACTTGAGCCACCCGCGTGACCTGATCCACTGATGTCGAGGAACCGGGCCACGGCTTCGGCTTCCCCACGCAAACCGAGCCGACGCACCGCACGGAAAATTGGTCCACACGCTGCGTACAGCGGGGCGCGAACGACATCCCCGCCATTCAGCAACCGGCGAATCAGTCGTGAGACTCCCGGAGCGCTGACTTCAGCAGGGAGCGCCCCAGCCGCATTGAAGGCGGCTTCGAGCATGCGAGCCGGGAACTCGACCGACTTCCGGGCACGCTCCTTGTCGAGCCACGGACCGGCGGCCAGCCACGCTTCCGTCCAGTCGATGGCACCGGGAAGCAGGTCGAGAACGCGAAGCAAGGTGACCGGACTGAGCCGGGGCGCGACCTCGAGCAAGGTGAGCACGACACGCGGCACGGTGTCCGTGGTGGGGCTATCCGAACAGAGTTTCAGCAGCGAGTCCGCTTCCTCCGCGATGTGGGCCGAGGTGGTACGTTCGGTCAGCACGAAGAGCCGTTCCCCGAGGATATCCGCCCCCCAAAACACCTTCAGTTCGTGGCCGCGATACGGCCGGACCCTGTCTGCGGTTTCCAGGATGCGCGAGTGACTGCGGAGCCGGTCCACAGCGTAGCGAGCGAATTCGGGCAACTGTTCGAGGCGGGTCTGGAGTTCTGGGGGAAGCCCGAACTTCGCCGAACGACCTTCTTGGGCGTCCTTCACTCGCAGGAGGAACAAATCGCCGAGGAAGGCATGAGCCGCGCTATCGACACCCAGGCCACCGGCACGCGAGACCGCCTTCCGGGCACGCGCGGCCCAGTCTTTCGCCCGCGTTCGTTCGCCGAGGCAGCCCAGCCCCCAAGCAAAGAGGAACTGGGCATATGCCGCCGTGGACTCGGTTTCCGCATCCAAACCCACATACCGCAGACCACCGCCGTTCCCTTGTTTCTGAACCCACGCCAACGCCGGTTCGCGGCCTTTAATGAGCCATTCGCGGGCAGTCTGGAATCGGTCAGCGGTCGCCGTTCCGTGAAAGCGAAGGAACGACGGTTCGTCGAGATCCAAACCCGGTCCACGGCTCGATAATCGGGCAATGATGCGGTCTCGCCAGCGGGCCAAACCCAGCGCATCGCCTTCGCAAACTCGGGCGGCGGCCAGGCGGCCCAGCCACGCGGCTCGCACGGGCAGATCGTCGAAGTGTTGGTCGAGCAACGCGAGCAAGCGGGGCAGCGCCGCGACGAACTCGGGCGGTGTCGTTGGCGTGAACCCGGCCCAAGCGGTGTACGCCGCGATCACCCGTCCGACGCCCGGCCGACTTGGTTCGCTGAGCCAGCGTTCCAGGCCGCCCACGTCGGTTAACTTCGCCGTTCGGCACTCCGCCGCGAGCCACTGCTCGAGCCACACGGGCGGGGGAAGTTGTGACTCCCACGCGGCATTCAGCCAACAGATCGCGGCATCGGGGTGGTTCCCGGTTGCCGTGTAAATCGCGGCGAGATCGGCCCAGCGACCGGACCGACCCGCCGGGCCGAGTTCGGGCAAGTCGCGGAACAATCGGGCTTCGAGTTCGCGTCGGCGAGCGGCCCAGTCGTGCCCATGCACGACCGCATCCGGCGAGGCGAGCGTCCGTTCCACCCGTTCACCTCGCTCGCCTCTCGGTGCGGTTTCCGGCCGGGGTTCCTCAACAGTTGTGCGGGGTTCCGCCGTGCCCGTGGATAGTAAACGAGCGAGGAGCTTGCCGAACGCCCGCCGGAACCAACCGGGTTCTTCAGTTTCCTGCCCGGCCGGGGGAAGTTCTTCCGCGAATGGTTCAAGAATCTCGATCTCGGTTGCAACCGTTGCGTCGAGGTCCGGTTGCACGACGAATCGCGCGAAGGCGAACGGGTCGGTCCGAGGTTCGACTTTAAGCGAGAATCCGGTTGGACTGGTGTATTCGATGCGGTCCGCTACCGGCCGGAACGCCGCTTCCGGAACGCTGTGCATCACCAGCCCAGAATCCGAAGTCGCGGGTTCCACCCACACGAGATGTCCGGGGCGGACGCCCAAAGCCCGCGTGAGCTCTCGAATCCGCAGCACGGGCCGCAGCGACTTGCCCACCGGCAACCACAACCCAGGAACGCGAGGATCGGGCGCGAACCCAGCCCCTAGCGACAAGAACTCTGGTCGCTTCCCCGTAGCCCGCACGACGAGCCGCGTATCGGACTCCGGGCCGACCTCCGCCGCTTCGAGCCGTCGTGTGACCGTCGCGGCGGCTACGGCGCAGAACGCCCAGAACGTCGCCTCGCCTACGGCATCGAGTACCCAGAGCGTTTCCGGGCCGGTTGATTCGCGGCTCGCCAGCGTTAGCTTCACCCCAATCGGCGGCGCGGCCGGGTGCGTGGCGTGCTTCGGACATTGGGCGACCGGTAACGCAAAATCGTCCGGCTCCGAGAGGGGCACGATGCACGCCACGGCAAGTATCGAACGCGGTGGCCGCACGAGCAACACGGCGGCATCGGGAACCACGAGTTGATCGGGAACCGCGTGTCGCCAGCCGTGCCGAACCCACACATCGGCGGCTTGCTGAACGAAGACCTCGACCGGCGAGTGCGTTTCGATGGCTTCGGCGAGAATGTCGGCGGGCGGATTGGCGACGGTTACCCAGGCAAAGCCGTGTGGCCCCGCGTCCGGAAGGCTGATGCCCAGTGGAGACATCGACCGCCGACGCAAGCGGGCCACGAACTTCGCCAACTGCCGGTCGGGCACGAGGAACAGAATCGGGTCGTGGGAAGGTTCGGGATCGGTCGAGGCGTGTAGCGGAAGCAACTCGGCCCAGCACGTCACCGGCGACGTGGCACCGACGGCCCCGCCGAGAACCTGCACTCCCACCCGAGCCAGCGCGGCCAGCGACTCCCGCGACGGCAACTCACCCGGCGCGAGCCAGAGCCGACCGTCGGCGTCCAAGCGCGCGGCCACCGGTGCCTGTGTGATCTCAGGCGGCACGAGGTTGCTCGTGAGAGCGAGACGCAGCGAGTTCACGTTCGGGAAGAAGAGAACGGCCATGCCAGAAGTCTAGTTCGCAATTCGACGAAGTCACCCCGGTAGGCAGAGTCGTGGAAAGCACGATTAACTTGAGCCTGATGAATGTTCCCGCGTCAAGAGGTTTTCAGGCAATTACCGGTCAATTCTGACTATTGATTCCGACGCCAAACCACACACCCCAGAACCGGAACCATCCCATTCAAGTGGAAGAAACTGTGTCAGATTGAGGCTTAGCCGTTGTGCTGTAACGACTTACGCGGAATTTCATCGCACGAAGGCCGTCCGGAATCAATCCAAAATGTCCGGAATCAATCCGTTTCGTCCGGAATCATCCCCAATCTGTCGGAAGAAAGATTATCAGATCGGAATCAACCGTTGCGGCGGTTGGGATGGCCTGCTGGGATAATCGCAGTTCGAGATGAGATTGCTTACACTTTTCGCAGCGAGAGGTGAGCCATTTGGCTAGCCTTCAACGTCAGTCTAACGTCCACCGTTTCGTGTCTCGTGACGCCTCACGCCAGGGGTTTCGCTTCGTTGCACTGCGCTTCCCCTGGCTACCATCCGACGCCCATCCGGGCTAAAACAGGCTGATTGGGCCTTATCTTTGCAGCCCGAAGGGCGACCGGCGCGTAGCCAGGGGTGAAGTGTAGCGCAGCGAAACGAAACCCCTGGCGGGCCTCACGAGAATCTCTTGACGCCAAACGCTTTAAGCAACAATGTGTCACTCCAGGCTACGATGAGAATAACCGACAGGTGCCGAAGTCAAAACGAATCTCGTGGGGGTTGGCATTGTTGGGTTGTGGTAAGTTTGGGAAGAAGTGAACGACGAGTTCGCAATTGCCCGAACCTGTACAGTGCCACCCTCGTCTTTAATTCCGAGCAAACGGAACGCCATTTCGAGCGAGCCTGCCTCGGCAAAGAAATCTATTTTGGCGGTTTAGTAGCATGAAGCCATTAACAATCACATTCGTGGACAACAAGTTCCACCTTGAGGGCTACCCCGATGCCGAAAAGGTTGTTGCACTTGCTCACCCCAAAGCAGCTTGGTTCACGGACCTTGCCCTCCACAAAAACGACCTCGATTTTGCAGCTGACTCCCTCGACGGAATAAGCCGAACGTCAGGCGAATTGACATTTCTCCAGCAAGTATTCTGGCGATCCGCGATCATTCACTTCATGAAGTGCTTCGATGGAAGTGCCTCGCGCGTTCCTCTCGACGCAAATACGCTTTATGGAGCGGAAGCTGTAGCATTACAAGAATATGATCAGTTCAGGAAGTTGCGTAACAAGCATTTTGTACATGATGAGAACGCTTGGCTCCAGTGTCACGCCGCAATCGTCCTAAACAAGAAAGGTGCGGACCCTGAAGTTGCGGACGTGGGGTATCTCGCATTTCGAATCCAAACCCTAAACAAAGGGAGTTTTGGGAATCTTTGGCTTTTGGTAACAAGAGCGCGCAGTTGGGTCGTCCAAGAGCTTGAACGTGTCCACGCAACCATCCTCAGCGATCTCGCAAAGTCTGATGGTGACAGCCTTCGTCGCCTGCCGGATATCCAATATCGGCCTCCTACTTTTGCTGAGATTGGCCGCAAGAAGTAGCAGGATGTCGAATTGGTGTCCGCTTCCACAGCGGCGAACCAATGTCACCTGCGACTTACTCAGATGTTGGTCTCGGTCGGGCGTACCATCGGTGAAACCTTATCCCGCGGCACCCGTGGCATCACCGGCGCTGGCGTGTCAGTAAACGCCGCCGGCGTCAATTCCTCAGACTCTTCCCCAAGAGTGAGCGTGCCGTTCTCCAGACCTTCGATGAGTTCAGCGGCAACCGATTCAGGCGTGTGCCAGCGCGGGAACCATCTCATCGAATGCCTCCAGCAACCGGAGCGCAGAAAGAACCCACGGCTTGCGGCAAGCCGGGGGCTATGTGAATCTCAGCCGCCGTGTTTCTCCAAATCCTGGAGGTGGCGGCGCATGTCGGCGTGGACTCGCTTGCGGACGAGGAATTCGTCGTCGTCGAGCCAGCGGCGGCCGGATGGCCCGAGCGCGAAGTCGTCGCTCACGATGGCGCGAATCACGTCTTCCACGAGGTTCAGGTGGAAGCGCGAGTAGTATTGCGCCGTCGTCCAGGTGTTGGTGATCTTCTTATCGTCCATCTTGCGGAACAGTTCGGTGATGCTCGCCATGCCCGTTTCGCTTGGCCCTTGCCCGAGCGCCGCGACGTAGGCTTGCGCGAGCGCCGTGTACTCCTTCGGGGCGAACTTCACCGCGTTCGGGTTGAGCAACTCGTTCCGCGCTTCGGCCAGGATCGGAGCGGCTTGGTCGTGCAGCCCGAACGTGAGCCAACCGCCGGCGAGGTTGAGCAGCGTTTGCAGCACGGCCCCCCACATTTCGGGCTTGGCCGCGTGCTTCTTCTTCAAGTCCGCCGTGGTTTGCCCACGCAGAACCTCGTTGCGAAGTTTCGTCAGGAAGCGGTCGATTTCGTCGCGCATGCCGAGCTTCTTCAGGCTCCGCAAGCACTGCCCGGCGACAACATTGATGAGCTTGTACCGCGTTTCCTCGGGTTTGCTGTGGATGAGGTCTGAGAACTCGTCAACGAGGCGCTTCACGAGGTCGCCGCGGTCGAAGTGACCGGCGAGGAACAAGGCACGTTCCAGCAACTCGCCCTGCTTCCTGGGCGTGTCGGGTGGCTCCGGTGTGTTGCCTGCGGCCGGTCCGCTCAGGAGCGCGGCCGGCACGAGTTGCAGCATTTCGACGGTAAACGACTCGCCCACGCGGGTGGAGAGCGGCAGCGCCTCGTGCAGCACCAGGAACTGCACTTCCTTGTTGGTCTTCCCGGGCACGCCTTCCTTGTGCAACTTGCGGATGCGGTCCGCGAGTTTGGCGGGGTCTTTGATCGCGTGCAGGTCAGCGAGTTCCTTCTTCAACGGGTCCGTGTTCTTCGTCCACTCGGAATAAGGGTCGAGCTTTTCGTGCGGCTCCAGAATGTGCGACTGATCCCGCATTCGCGCGATCACATAGTGCGCGAGCTTCAGCGGGTTGTTCGCCGGCCCGGTGCCACTGCGCTTGTGGATGTCTTCGAGTTCCGCGACGAGTTCCGGTGAGAGTTGCCCCGTGTGAGGCTTCCCCGCCAGCACTTGCTCGACGCGATACTTGAACGCTTTGAACAGGTAGCCACCCACGACGGCCGAGATGACTTTCTGGTCGTCCTGCGAACTCTTCGCCGACGGGATGGGCACTTCCATCACCTTGCGGGCGTCCTCAATGAGCTTCTTCGCGGGGGTCGCTTCGCCGAGTTTCCCGAGCGCGAATGCGAACAGCAAATCGATGTACGGCATGTTCTGGCGAAGCAAGTCGCTCTTCTGGGCGTCGGCGTTGCTGTCGAGCCACTTGCGCACGGCGGCGTGCAGTTCGAGCGCCTTGTCGCGGACCACGCGAAGGCGTTCGGAGTCCTTCAATCCCGCGAACCGAAGGAAGCTCGGCAGGTCGCGCTCGGCCGTCAACCCTTGGTCGAGGAGGCGCTGCAACAGGCGGTCGCGGACCCGCGCGAGGCCGAGGATGTCGGCCCCGGAGAGTTGCGACAGCCGGTAGCCGGTGAGCCATACAGCGCGCACGGGGAGCGTGTTTTCGTACTTCTCCAGGAATGCTTGCATTGCGGGAAGCCGGGCCGCGAGCCAGGTTGGCACGGGGTTGTGCTCGCTGAGCCAGAGGAACCCGGCGACCGCGGCGCGGGTGTCTTCCTGGCTCGGTGCGGTGTTCGCCAACCGCCGGTCGAACTCGTCGGCCTTCAAGCCCTGGCCACCGCCAAACTCGCTCTGCATCCAACCCGTGACCCATGCGGCCGGCATGGGATCGGCGTCCCACATGGCGTTCAGCCAGCAGATCGCCGCTTCGGTTTTGTCGCCCATGCCCGTGCTGGCGGCGGCAAGGTCCGGCCAAAGGGCCATGCGTTCCGGCGTATCAAGGGCACCTTCGGTTTCGAGGAATTGCTTCTCCAATTCCTCGCGGCGCAACTTCCACTCGCTCGGCGGCTTGACGATATCCGATGCGGGGAGAAGTTCGGCGTTGGTCGTGGGCTTCGCGGCGGGCTTGGCCTTGCCGGTCGCCTTGGGCTGTGCCAGCGCACCCTTCGGACCGCGTGCGTCGTCGTCGCCCGCCTTGGCGTCCTTGTCCGGCTTATCGGGCTTGTTTTTCGGGCCGCCACCGTCCTTGCAGACGAAGTGTTCAAAGTCGAACCGGGTTGCCTCGATCCACGCGGCAAGCGGCTTTTGCTCGGCTTCGATGATGTAATCGACCCAATCTTCCAGCGAGCGGAACGCGCCGTCGGGCACGGTTTCCGGGGTGAACTTGCCACCTTCGCCGGGGTAGAGCCAGACGACCATGTCGGAGTCGGCGGCGAGCAGGTTGCGCACGGCGTCGCGGCGCAAAGTCGGGTGCAAACGCCGACCCACGGGCACGAAGAGGTTTTGGAGCTTCCAGAACGGCTTGAAGGCGAGGGCGTTATCGAGCGGCAACGACGGCGGCGGCAGCTTCGACGGCCGTGTGCGCAGGATGACCGTGCGGCCATCATTTGCGTCGGAAGCCACGGCAAACATGAGCCGTTGGATAAGCTTGTCGTCCGAGTCGCGGACGAGCGTATCGAGTTGGTTCACGGCGTCGTCGCGCAACACCCACAGTTCGGGCATGTCGGCGGCGTTGCCAGCGGTGAGCCGCATCGGCACCGCCATCTTCTTGGGAGCCTTCGTTTCCGCCCACGCCACCGGGGACGCCGGCAACTTGAACTGCATGATGTCGTACACGTCTTGGAACGCCGATTCGTCCAGATACGTCCACGACCGGGGTTCGCGGATGAGCACGAGTTGCTTGTCCGCCACACGAACTTTGCTGGCGAGCGGATGCGCGTAGCCGAGTTCGACCCACACACGCGGCGCACGTTCCAGGTACGCGCGAACGGTGCCCTTGGTGCCGGCGGCGGTCTGGTCGAGAGCGCGAAGCAGCGTGTAGTAAGGTGGGCCGATCACGCGAAGCAGCACACGCTTCGTGTCGGCTTCACCGGGTGCCGCGAACCAGCGGAAGCCTTGGCGGTCGTTGCCGAGGCGAAGCATTTCCGTGGCGAGCGTGGGCAGGTCGTCGGCGTTGGACAACTCGAACAACACGGGGGCGTTGTTCGAGACGTTGGGCGAACCGAGTTCGCGCACGGCGGGTAGGACTTGCGGCCAGCACGTCACCTCTTCGGGGGTGTCGGCGGCGTGCCGCTTCGAGCCTTTCACCCCAATCTTGTCGAGGTTCTTGATGACGGTTTTGGTCAGGTTCGCTTCGGATTCCAGGTAGATTTTGCCCTGGTCGTCGAACGTGACGGCGGCCGGCGCGAGTGTGACCTCAACCGGAACGATGGTGCTCGTGAGGGCGAGCCGCAGCGTGTCGAGGTTCGGGAACAGCAGGATCATGGGTGCGGACGGGGGTTGTGGTGGTGTTCCAGCGGTTTACGCTCTCGCTCGCCAGGCGAGCGGTCTGGCGTCAGCCGACTGTTCTTGTTCAATCTTTACAGGCGCGAAGAACAGTCGGTTGACACCGACCGCTCGCCGGGGCCAAGCATCACTCGCCGTCACCCCTTATTGCTGGTCTTCTGCTTCTGCGGTTCGTTCGGGGTGGTGGTCGGTTCGTTCGGTTGCTGCTCAGATTCCCGCTCGATGATGAGTTCGCCCATGTCTTCGGGGTCGAAACCCTTGCCGATAAGCTTCTCGATGAGTCGGCGGTGCATCTGCTCGTGTTCGATGGGCAGCGCATCCGGCTCCGAGTCCAGTTTAATGATGATGTTCTGCTTCCCGGTGTTCGGGTCGCGGCGAAGCATGATAATCATTTCGGCCATTGCATCTCCAAGACGTTTCGCGTTTAATGTTTCGCGTTTAATGTTTAACGTTTCGCTCGTGGTCAGTCATTTATCGTTATCGTTATCGTTGCGTTTCGCAGTTGCTTTCAAACGTGAAACGTGAAACTACTCAGCGTCCTTCTTCGTCGTTTTCTTCTTGTCTTTCTCGCTGCCGGTTGTGGGCACGCCGTTGGTCGAAGTGCTGTTAGCTTCTACGGGCTTCACTTCCGGGCCGGGTGCGCCCACGTCCTTCGGGTACTTGGCCCGCAGTTCCTCAATGATCTCTTTGACACGTTCGCCCTC
>Ga0105046_10015021_pt1 | contig 11915 bp, 7 predicted proteins | sample MAT03_FD_78385 | JGI IMG/M metagenome (GOLD analysis project Ga0105046, IMG submission 78385) | Freshwater microbial communities from Lake Fryxell liftoff mats and glacier meltwater in Antarctica - MAT-03 (megahit assembly) | ecosystem: Environmental > Aquatic > Freshwater > Ice > Liftoff...
GCAGAGCTGACAAACCGGCTGCTGGGAGGGATCGCGGGCGTGACGTGCTCGCCATCGACGGGGGCGTTCTACGCGTTTCCGAACGTGGCGTCGCACTTCGGAAAGACCACGCCCAAGGGGACGCGGATCAACTCGGCTCTGGACCTGTGCAACGCGCTGCTCGAGGAATCACTCACGGCCTTCGTCCCCGGCGAGGACTTCGGCGGCTGCGGCAAGGATCACGTGCGCATCAGCTTCGCCTGCGGCGAGGAGCAGATCACGCGGGGCATGGAGCGGTTTGCGAGGTTCCTTGATGGATTGAAGTAGTAGGCATGCAGGCATGAAGGCAGGCAGGCAGGGGAAAGCAGAAGATTTGAACACTGCGGACGCGAGCGCTGGCCAGTGCTGAATTCACTCGATGTCACGCGTTTGGCGTGACTGGCCCGTTCACTGCGGCCTGATCTGCGGCGACTTCGTCCTCGCTGCGCAACCTGAGCATGAGCTGGCCCGACTCGCCGTGGCGGAAGCCGACGGCGCGTCTACGGCAGAGTTCGAGGAGCGCGAGGAAGAGCCCCACCATCTCGCCACGGGCGCGGCCCTTGAAGAAGGAGGCGAAGATGAGCTCGCCTGGGAGGCCGTCAAGCCGCGGCTGGGAGTCGTTGCGCAGGCGGTCCAAGATGTCCTCGGCGTGCAGCTCCAGCGGCGTGTCGTCGTACGTCACATGGTGCTCGCCGAGGCGGTCGAAGTTCACCGTCTCGGTGATCTTCTGGAAGGCTTCGACGAGGTCGAGAAGGTCAAGGTCTTCGAGCTCGGTCTCCTCGGCGGCGGCATCGGCCGCGGCGCGGAGGGCATCGTTATCGATCGCGGCGGCGGCGGCGCCGAAGCGCTGACGCCACTCATCGCCGCGGCGTTCGAGAGAGTCGGCCGCGTCGCGATACTTCTTGTACTCAAGGAGCTGGCGCACGAGCTCGGCACGTGGGTCTTCGTCCTGATCGTGCGCCGCTGGTCCGCCGCCTTCGGGCCTGGGCGGCGTGGGCAGGAGCATTCGGCTCTTGATCTCCATCAGCGTCGCGGCCATCACGAGGAACTCGCCCGCGAGGTCGATGTCGATCCGCGCCAGCCCTTCGCGCCCTTCGATGCGGAGAAACTCGAGGTACTGCTCGGTAACGAGCGCCACCGCGATGTCGTGGACATCAACCTCCTCACGCTTGATGAGGAAGAGGAGGAGGTCGAGCGGCCCCTCGAACGCGTCGAGCCTGACGCGATATCCGGATTCGTTGGTCACGGTGTGGCTCCGCAGGGCGTGTCAGGACGTGTCAGGACGTGTCGGGACGATCGGCATGGCCAGCCGCGCTCGGGCTGGTTAGCCAGTTTACTCTCTTCCCATGGCCAATCCCGGGAATCATCAGGCACCACTGGCGACGCTGGAACACGGCCGGGAAATCCTGCGGCTGGAGGCCGAGGCGCTGGCAAAGACCGCCGCGGCCCTCGATCACCGCTTTTCCGATGCTGTGGAGGTGCTCGTCACGTGCGCCGCGCGTGACGGGACCGTGCTCGTGACGGGCCTTGGCAAGAGCGGGCTGGTGGGCGCGAAAATCTCCGCGACGCTGGCGTCGCTGGGCATTCCCAGCCACCCGGTACATCCCGCGGAAGCGGCGCACGGAGACCTTGGACGCTTCCGCTCGCGCGACGCGGTGATCGCGATCTCCGCATCGGGCGAGACGGAAGAGGTCGTCGCCTTATGCTCGCTGCTCCGCCAGGACGGGCTGCCGATCATCTCCATCACCGCCATGACCGACACGCGTACGCGTGAGGGCGGGGGCCCATCGTCGCTCGAGCGGATGGCGACGGTCGCGCTGCAACTGGAGATCGGGCTCGAGGCCGGAAGCCCCGAGTTCATCGCACCGACCTCATCAACGACGGCGACCATGGCCCTGGGCGATGCGCTCGCGCTCGCGGCAGCGCGGCGCATGAGCTTCACGCACGCCGACTTCGCGCGCCGGCATCCGGGTGGCACGCTCGGCGATCTGCTGCGACCCGTGACGGAAGTGCTGAGATTCGTCGCGGGGAAGAACATGCCGGTGATCGCGGACACATCAACGGTCGAGGCCGCGCTGCGCGAGGCAGCCTCGGTGGCCCGGCGTCCGGGCGCACTCGTGCTCGTTGATCCAGCGAGCGGCGCCATCTCGGGCCTCTTCACGGACGCGGATCTGCGGCGCCTCATCCTGCGAGACGTAGCAGAACTCTCGCGGCCGATGCGCGAAGTGATGACACGCGGGCCGCGCACGCTGCCCGACACGGCGCGAGTGACGGACGCCGTAAAGCTCGTGCGTGAGCTTCGCACCGACGAGATTCCGGTAGTCGATGCCCAGCAGCGGCCAGTGGGAATTCTGGACGTGCAGGACCTGGTCGCGATGCGCCTCGTGAAGGACTGATGTCCGGGCCTTGCATGACACGCCAGCAGCGGCTCCAAAAGTAGAACCGGCCTCCCGGCTGGTTTCCCAAGAGGCCGCGCTTCCTCGCCCCTGCTCTTCTCCATGTTCCTCCGCGAACGCCGCGGTGAAGCCATCTTCGTTCGGCACCGTTCCGCGTCGATCATTTGTTTTCCCCGTTAGCCAGTCCCCAGCTCCTTCCGCCCCCGGACTAGGATCGCACCTGATGTCCAATGGACGCTCTCGATCAACGGTTGCAATGTTCCGGCGCGGTGCTGCGCGTCACACGGGCCTTGCGCTCGCGCTGGGTGTTGGCGGCATCTTTGCGCTGGTGCTTGGTGTGGCCGCGTTCCGAGCTCGGCCCGCGGCGGCAGATGGCCCGCGCGAGAAGGGCGAAGCGCCACCCGACATCAAGAGCGTGCTCAGTGGTAGCGGCGCCGCGAGCGGGCTTGCCAGCGGCGAGCGGCCCTTTGTGCAGGTCGTGGACAAGGCAGATCCCACACGCATCCGTGCCGAGATCTCCGCGGATCGGTCCGAGCCTCTGGAGGGCAAACGCTACAAGCTCGAGCGACCGCGTGCATGGATCGTGATGTCGGACACGCGCGTCGCGCATGTGCAGGCCGACTCGGCGCGAGCGCTGATCCCCGGTGAGGGCGGCGACTCACGCCCGCAGGACGCGCTCCTTGAGGGCAACGTGCTGATCCGCTTGTACCAAGCGCGGAACGATGGACGCTGGCCGGACCTCGCGGACGACGCGCCCGATGTCACGCTCACCACGTCCTCGATGAGATTTGACGGCACGCTCGGGCGCGCAGAGTTTCCCGATGCGGTGCGGATCGACTCGCGCGAGGCCGTCTTCGCCGGGCGCGGCGTCACGATCCTCTTCAACGAGGGGGCCGAGCGGCTGGAGCGATTGAGCATCGTCAGGACGGACTGGATGGTTGTGCGCGGCGCGGGCTCAAGCAACATGCCGCCAACCACAAACGGTTCACTCGCCGCGGCAACGACTGCCGGAGCCGGAAGTCTCAACGCTCCGGCACGCGACAGCACCGCCTTCGCTCGCACGGGCTCCTCGCTCTCAGAGATTGTCGATGAGCAGCGACGCGACACGGACGCGAGCGCGACCGAGAGTCAGTACAAGATCGTGGCGGATACGGATGTTCGGATCGTGCAGGGTGCGCGGAGCATTCGGGCGGATCGGGCGGATGTGTGGCTGAGGCTGGTTGGGAATCGGCTGCGCCCGGACGCGATTGCGGGCCTGACTCGCGCGAGCCACACTTCGACACTGGCCGTCCGCGGCGGCGTAACGCCGATGCCGCTGGCGATGCGTGTGGCAAGCCTTCTAGTGGCCTCAATGTCGCAGGATCGCACTTCGCCAGCCGTGTCGCCAGCCACGTCACCGGCCACGTCGCCATCGGCACCGCCCGTTCCGGCACTTGGCGATTCGGACACGCTGCTGACATGGGCGGGGCCGCTCGAGGTCGTGCCGCTGGAGCTCGCGCCACGCGAGCTTGCTCGCAACGACGTGTACGTGAAGTTCGTCGCCGATCCCGACTCGCGCGTCTCGTTTGCGGATCAAGAGGCCTTGCTTGAGGGCGATGGCGAATCGGTGGAGTATGGAGCCACACGCCGCGAGCTGGTGCTTGCGGGCGTTGATGAGCGGCCGGCGCGGGCGCGGGTCGCGGGATCGGGCTCGATCACCACCACGCGGCTTGAGATCGATGCGAGCGCTGGGCACGCCCGCGTGCCCGGACCCGGCGAGGTCGTGGGCGAGGCTGATCGTGCCGGGCGCATCGCCTGGACCCAGGAAGCATCGCTCGACTTTGTCACGCTGAACTCTGGCGAAGCGCGGATCGCCCAGGCTCGCGCCGCGGGAGATGTGGTCGCGACCGACGGGAGCGAGGCCCAGGTGCGCGCCAACGTGCTGGTCGCGAAGTTTGCAGAGGTTGAGGATGGTGCCTCGCGCCCCGAGCTTGTGCAGGCCATCGGCAACGTCGTCGCCAGCGACGGGCGCGATGGCACGCTCGCGGCCGACAGCGTCGATGTCATGATGGTGCGGATCGAGCGCGCGACCGAGCCCGGATCTGCCGCGACCTGGGACGATGCCCCCGCGCGACTCGTGGCCCGTGGCAACGCACGCGTTCAGCGAGGCGGTGAACGCATCTCCGCTCGCAGCATCGATGCGGGCCTCTCGCAGGATGCGAGCGGCGCGACCGAAGTCGTGAGCCTTGTCGCACGCGACGAAGTGGCGGTTGCAACGCCCGACGGCGGCAGCGCGAGCGGCGACGAACTGACGGCATGGCCCACAGAGCAGCGAGCCGAAATTCGCGGCACGCCCGCGTTCGTCGCTCGAACCGGCACGCGGATCGATGGGCCCTTCGTGCGGCTGGAAGGCGAGGATCGGCGGATCACGGTCGTCGGCCCGGGCACGTTCTCGCACGAGGGCGAGGCCAAGGAGTTGGGTGGCGCTGGCCGCGCGGAGGCGAGCTGGTCGCGCTCGATGTCGTACGCAGATGTCGACGGGATCGCGGTCTTCCGAGGCGAGGCCAACGCCGCATGGACGAGCCCGCGAGCGCGAGATCGCGCACAGGGCGAAGAGATCGTGCTCCAGATCGAGCCCGCGCAGCCGGACGGGGGCGATCAAGTGTTAGCGCAGGTGTCAGAGCGAGTGCCAGATCAAGCGGCCAACCAACCCAACAACGCTCCTTCTCGCCGCGTGCTGAACGCGACCGTGCGAGGCAGCGCGGCATCGCCAACAGCGCCCGCAACGCCCGCGCTGGTTGAGGCCCGTCGATACGCGCCAGACGATGCCAATCGACTCGAACGCCTCCTCTATCTTGAGGGTGATTCGATCCTTGCCGACAACACGAAGAACACGCTCGAAGTGCCCAGCGCGGGCCGTCTGCTCGTCTCGGACCGGAGCGAGGACGCGGGCAGCCCCACGCCGCCGGGCGGCCGCGTTGATCTCATGGGCTCGCGCTCCCGAGGCGACACACTCTTCTCCTGGACCGGCTCGCTGCTTCTGAGGCGCGACGATGGCGCGGTCACGCTCACCCGGGGCGTCCGAATGTCGCACGAAGATGCCAGCGGCGGCCTCACGGAGTTGGAGAGCGCGCGCCTGGTTGCAACGTTCATCGAAGATGGTGCCGGACTAGCCGCCCCCGCGGCGGGCGGCACTACGCCCTTCGCGGCGTCGCTCCGGACTGTGACTGCTTCCGGTGCTGCCTGGATGCGTTCGGCAGGGCGCGAGATGGCGGCAGACTCCCTCTCCTTCGACGCCGCGGCCCAGATCGTGACGGCGTTGCCGCCTCCGAACGGAACGGTGGTACTGCTCGATCCATCGCAGGGCGCAGGTCCGGTGCGTGCGGAGTCGCTGCGATGGGACCTGAGCGCCAATCGCGTGGAAGCAAAGGGCATCCGGACCATCGTGGTCCCTCGATGACCGGCTTCAACGCGAAGAGCCGCAGAGAGAGAGAGAGAGAGAGCATCACTCGCAGTGACGCACATCCATCTCTATTCAGCCACATAGATACTCATTCGAAATTCGTTCGCAATATACTACATGATATATTGTAAGTGCGTGAGTACGTTAGGTCGATCCACATCGCGCTGCCCTGCCCCGTGCAAACTCGGCGTGCTCCGTCCTGAACACCACCGACATCCGCACCACGCCCCGTCGCCGTAACCCGGTGTTCACCGCCGGTCTGTGTGGCTCGTGTACCCGGTGTCCTCGCCGACACGATGGATCGCAACCGTGTTCGTGCGTTTGGCCTGCCCGAGCGGGCGGCCAGCGACCAGGATGATCGCATCGCCGTGAAGCGCCATGCCGCGCGCCAGCAGATACTCGTCCACCGCCCTGTTCCAATCCGAGAGCGAGCCCGACCCCGGCGGCTGCTGGCACACGGCCGTCACGCCCCGCAGCAGCGACATCTGGCGGCAAGACCTCGCGTCGCTGCTGAAGGCGAGAATGGGAATGGTGAAGCGATTCTGCGAAAGATATCGCGCGGTGCCGCCATGCTCGGACCAGGTTGCAATCGCGACCGCCCCGAGATCGCGCGACATCTGCCACGCGCCGTGCGCGAGCGCGGCGGTTCCCGCGTGCGCCGCGGCCATCTGCGTGGGCGGCTCGCGGCGCGTGGGGCACTCCGCCATGGCGGCCTCAGTCGCCGCGATGATGCGCGCCATGGTCTCAACAACGAGCGCCGGATGCTTGCCCGTCGCGGTCTCCGCAGAGAGCATCACCGCGTCGGCACCGTCGAAGATCGCGGTCGCGATGTCCGTGGCCTCGGCTCGCGTCGGGATCGGACTCTCGATCATCGTCTCGAGCATCTGCGTCGCAACGATGCAGGGCTTCCCCTGCCTCGCACACTCCGCGAGGATGCGCTTCTGCACCACGGGAACAACCGCGATGTCCATCTCAACGCCAAGATCGCCGCGGGCCACCATCACGGCATCCGAAGCCGCGACCACCCGATTGAGATCCTTTACGGCCTCGGGCATCTCGATCTTGGAGACGATCGGGATCCAGGCACCGCGATCATCACCGGGTACCTTGATCGTCGCGAGCATCGCCCGAAGTTGCTCGACATCCTCCGCCTTACGGACAAACGAAAGCGCGAGGAAGTCCATATCGTTCTGCACGGCCCAGTGCACGCACTCGATGTCGCGATCGGTGATCGAAGGCGCAGAGAGCTCGCTGTTGGGAAGGTTGATCCCCTTGCTGGAGCTGATGAGCCCCCCCACTGTCACGCGGCAACGCAGCTCCCCCTTCGTGCTGTCGGACTCAACCGCCAGCATGCGGATCGCGCCGTCATTGATCAGCACCTTGTGCCCGGGCTCGACCTCCCCAATCAGCGGCTGGAACGTAACGGGAAGCACCGGCTCCAGGCCCCCAGCCTGGCCCTGAGTCAGACATGGACGAAGGTACGCCAGATCGATATCGCGTTTGAAGACCACGTCCTGACCGGGCTCCACCCGGATGGCCCCGCCCCCCGAGGCGTGCGCCTCACCAACGCCCGCAGGGATCTTGCCGACGCGAATCTTGGGCCCCTGCAAGTCCCCAAGGCACGCGATGGAAACGTCCATCTCCTTGGCGACCGTGCGGACCGTCGTGAGGCGGCGTGCGTGGGCCGCGACGTCACCGTGCGAGAAGTTGAATCGAAAGACGCAGACGCCCCCCAGGATGAGTCGCTTGACCATGTCGGGCGAATCGCTCGCGGGACCAATGGTCGCGACAATGCTGGTAAGGATGGAGGGCGCAGCGAAGTTGCTGGCGGGGGACGACATGCTCATGCCTGCATTATCGGCACGCGGGGGCGAAAATGCGCGCGGAACAGGACGGATCACGCCTGATCACGCCGGATGACGTCGGGTCGAACCCGGAAACCGCAGAAGCGCTCGATCCAAAGTCAGTTTATGCGGCGTGTGATCGCCGTCAGGCCGCGTCACTCGACTTGAAGCCCGGCCTCTTGAGCCAGCTCAACCACACGCCGGTACGTCGCCGCGAAGAACTTCATGTAGTCCTTCTCGATCGTCGGGCGACGCGAAGCCTCGCGCCAGGTCGCGGCGACAGCCTTGTACGTCTGCGGCGTGAACGGCACCATCGCCCCCTTAATCTCGGTCTCGGGAAACGCGTAGAACGCGACTTCCATCCGCGTGAGCACCTCAAGGTCAATGGTCCCCTTGGCCACCGCTTCGCGGGCCGCGAGCACCGCCCGCCACGCGTCCCGCTGCTGGTGCGCGGTGTCGATCGCGAACGCGCCCATCATGATGCCGATGGCACTCCGCCACCCCGCCGGCTTGGTGTCGCTCGCGATTGTGAAGGGATCCACGCGATCAATCATGTGCGAGCCATGAAGCTCATACATCACGCGCCGGATCGGCATCCGACGCAGCTCGCTGATCACAGGGCCCATCGGCGTCCCATCCGGCCCCACCGGGTTGAGCGCCCCGCGCCCCGAACGCTGCGACCAGAACTGCCACAGGCTCTGCGCCTCTTCGGTCAGACAGAACCGCACAAACCGCCGCGACAGCTCAGGATGCGGCCCGCCGCGAAGAACACTGACCGGATCAGCATCGATAAACGTCGCGCCGCGCGGATCGACATACCCGACGCGCCCTTGAGACGGATCCTGCCCCGGAAGCAGGATGGACTGCGCCTGACCGCGTCCATAGAAGTCGATCGCAAGCCCCGCCGCGGCCTCCCCCGCGCTCACGTCAATCGGCGGCTTCGTCGAAGAGTTCGTGTAGTACCGCGAGTTGGCGCTGATCTCCCGCAGCGTGCGCCACCCCTTCTCCCACCCCTCATTCGAGAGGATCGCGTCGATCGTCGTCGTCACGGAGCCCGACTGCCGCGGGTCCGAAAGGGCAATCATTCCAAAGTAGCGCGGATCGGTGAGATCTCCGAACGCCTGCGGCTCCGGCAGCCCCAGCCGCCGGAGCACGTCGCGGTTGTACACGATCCCGAACCCCGAGAGGGCCGTTCCAATCCAGAACTGATCCGGGTCGTACAACTGCGCGGCACCGATCTTGTTCTCGCCGAACCACGCATCCAGCTCGGCGTTGGTGAATCCCGCTGGCTCGGACATCGGAAGCACCACGTCCTTGGCATCCGGACTGAACGCCGCCGGGAGATTCCGCGCAGCACCACGCATCACTCGAACCTGCGTCTTGAGCCGGCCATGGTCGAACGAGCCGCCGCCGAGCATCAGGTCAAAGTCCGTCGTGCCCGGCGCCGCGTCAGGATTCGAGGGATCCGCAAAGTCGAACGCACCCGCACGCGAGCGATAGTGCGCCTCTAGAACTTTGATGATCTCGCTCGTACCCCCAGGAACTCGCCATGAGATCGAGACGGGCGAACCAAACTCACGCTGATGCCAGCGAGAGAAGGCCTCCTCAAACTCCGCACGGATCTGCGGCACGTGCGGCGTCACAATGATCAGCATCGGCACGTCATTGCCAGACGCCCTCGCGGGCGAGCTCGGCCGGAGCGCCAGAGGCACGCCGAGCACGACCACAAGGGCAAGGACCAGAAGAATGCGTGAGGGAGTGATGCCAGACATCCGCAGAGTGTATGGTTTGCGTCTCGCAATGTGCAGTTCAGAAAGCGACACGCAGGGCGTGACACCCTCTTTACCCCCGCCCCGCGGCGTGCGACCCAGATAGAGGAGGATGCGATGGCGCTTGTTCCAGCAAAGGTGGCGTTGATCACGGGAGGCTCCTCCGGCATCGGGCTTGAGACTGCCCGCCTGCTCGCCAAACGCGGCTGGTCCGTCGCCCTTGTCGCACGCAATCACGCCAAGCTCGAAGCCGCCTGCGCGGAGATCGGGCCAGAAGCAGCCGCCATCCGCGCCGACCTGACCGACGCGGATGAAGCCGCCTCCATCGTTGATCGCTGCGTCTCCCGCCTCGGACGGCTAGACGCCCTCATCAACAACGCGGGCTGGTCCCCCTCCGCCACGATCGCGCAGACCAACGCCGCGATGGCGCGTGAGATCTTCGCCGTCAACTCCGTCGCCCCCTGCGTCTCAATCAGCCGCGCCTGGCCCATCTTCGAGCGTCAATTCATAGAAGCAGGCGGCGCCACCAACCCAGACGCCCGCGGCGGCGTCGTCGTCAACATCTCCTCGATCGCCACGGTCGATCCCTTCGAGATCCTCTACGCCTACGCCGCGGCCAAGGCCGCGGTGAACCTCCTCGCCAAGAGCGCGGCCAAAGAAGGCTCAAAGATCGGCGTTCGCGCCTTCGCCGTCGCCCCAGGCGCCGTCGAGACCCAGCTCCTCCGCTCTCTCGTCAGCGAGCTCTATCTCTCCAAGGACAAGACCCTCGCGCCCGAGGCTGTGGCTCGCGTGGTCGTCGAGTGCGTCGAAGGAAAGCGCGACTCCGAGAACGGCCAGACGATCCTGATGCCCGGCCCCGAGTAGATCGCGAAGGCCTCACCATTGGCCCTCCGCCACCACCTCCGGTAGAGTGGGCCGATGGGAAGACCGGTACTCGTCAGGTTGGCATTCCACTGGTGGATCCTGATCGCGCTGCTCGCGGGCGTGGTCATCGGGCTCGCGATCAACCAATGGTGGACCGCGGATTCGTGGCGTTCAGTTGGCGTCGGCGACGCCGCGGCGTACATCGCGCGCGGCCCGATTCAGGCCGCGAACACCGATGCCGGAGTCATCGCATCAACCATCCGCATCGGCGGCGAGCTCGCCAAGTTCATCGGCGACCTCTTCCTCCGCCTCCTGCGCCTCTTGGCCGTCCCCGTTGTCCTCTTCTCGCTCATCGCCGCCGTCGCGGGCGTTGGCGAGCCCAAGCAGCTCGGAAGGCTCGGCGGAAGAACCATCCTCATCTTCGGCCTCACCGCATTGATCGCCGTCGTGATCGCGCTCGCCATCACCAACGTCACGCGCCCTGGAACGCACGTCTCCGAAGCCACCCGCATCGAGCTCCTCGCACTCAAGGCCACCGAGGCAACCACGCGCGTCAAAACCTTCGATGACTTCGCGGCACAGAACACCCTCTGGACCCAGCTGCTCGCGGCGGTCCCCTCCAACCCCTTCAAAGCCATGGCAGATGGCGAGATGCTGCAAGTCGTGACGTTCAGCATCCTCATCGGCGCCGGGCTCCTCATGGTCGTCCCCGCACGAAGAGGCCCGGCGCTGCGCGTCGTCGAAGCCCTGGCCGAGGCCTGCCTGCGCGTCGTCGGATTCATCATGATGCTCGCGCCCGTCGCGGTCTTCTGCATCACCGTCATGCTGCTCTCGCGCCTGGGCCTCTCGGTGCTCGCGGCCCTCTCGGTCTTCGTGGCCTCAACACTGGCCGGGCTTGCCATCATCCTCTTCGTGCAATACCCCGCCCTGATGATCGCCATGACCCGCGGCCCCTGGCGCATGACCTACTCCCGCTTCTTCCGCGCGATGGCACCCGCGCAGCTCCTGGCCTTCTCAAGCTCGTCATCCGCCGCGACGATGCCCGTCACGATGGAGTGCTGCAATCGCCTGGGCGTCCCCAGACGCGTCTCGGGCCTCGTCGTCCCGCTGGGAACGACCATCAACATGGACGGCACCGCCCTCTACCAGGTCATGTGCGTCACATTCCTTGCGCAGCTCTACGGCATCCCGCTCTCGCTCATGGACCAGCTCACAATCGGCCTCCTGGCGATCGTCGTCGCCATCGGGTCTCCGGGCCTTCCTGGCGCAAGCCTCGTGCTCATGGTCTTCATCCTCGAAGCCTTCTCAATCCCCGTCGAAGGACTCGCGATCATCATCGCGGTAGATCGGCTCCTCGACATGGCCCGAACCGTCATCAACGTCAGTGGCGACGCCGCCGCGGCCGTCATCGTCGCGGGCCGCGATCTCGGACCGCCCCTGGACCCAAGCACCGAATCGCTGGAGGCCGCATGAACGTGCCCGGTCACTTTCACCGCACGTGGAGCGCACTCGGCATGCTCATCCTTCTCGGGATGATCACGCTGTTCGGCCCGGCCGCCTGCACCATGGAGCTCGTCGCGCC
>Ga0105046_10015023_pt1 | contig 11914 bp, 10 predicted proteins | sample MAT03_FD_78385 | JGI IMG/M metagenome (GOLD analysis project Ga0105046, IMG submission 78385) | Freshwater microbial communities from Lake Fryxell liftoff mats and glacier meltwater in Antarctica - MAT-03 (megahit assembly) | ecosystem: Environmental > Aquatic > Freshwater > Ice > Liftoff...
ACTACGCTGGAGCAGATGCCGTCGCCCGAACTGCAAATAGCCGGGATTGACGCTTGGGATGCGCTCAGCTGCAGGCCACTGGTGACCACTGCGGCGTTGAGGGAGAACTGGGTGAAGGCCGTGCCAGATGACGCCGCCTGCACGCCGATGGTTGCGCCGCTGCCGTTGGCGGTCGTTGCGTTGTTGTAGCGATACTGAAAATCGTTGCTGCCTTCGCTAAATACGATGGCGAAGTTCACCGCTAAACTGCCGGTAAAAGTAATGCCTCTCCACTCCACAACCCAAGTGCGATTCGGCGCCGTACCGATCAGGTTGGTGAACACGCCCCTGCCGGCGCCGGTCATGTTTAGATCGTCCCAATACGGAAACAAGGTCGGCGCGCTGGGGGGGAATACACCGGTAACGCCGGTGCCCGCAGTTGTAGTAATCGGGAGAGCGCTGTTTGCATAGGCATTGGTGCCGGTTGCAGCAAACTGCAGATTGCCGTTACTGCTAACCGTAGCGGCGCTGCCACCAAGAATGGAGTTGCCAAATAGCGTGAACGAAAATCCAGCAGGGACGATAAGCGCTGCTGTGACATCGTCCCCTTGCGATCCTGTCAGCAGCACGCCGCCAGTCGGAATTGTGTTGCTGCCGCTAGCAAAAGCATAATTACTGGTAACCCCGGCTTGCCCAACCGGCAAGTTAAAGCTCAGTGCTGCCGGCGAGCCGCCCCCGGTGTAGGTGACATTGAGATTTAGGCTGATGTTGGACAAGCACACCAGCGTGTTGCTTGAGCTGATTTGAAATGGCGTGAGATTGGTGCCAGTGCCGCCTGCCGCAATGTCAGCGTAGGTCGCAGTGGCTTGCGTGATCGTGACGTTAGGCGTGCTGGTCGACAGCGTCGCCGTGACCGCACTCGCGGTGGCTGTGCCCGTGTTGCTCAAGCTCACATTGAGCTGATTGCACTCATTGGGCTCGATCAGATTATTGCCCGTGAGTACCTGCGCTTGGGGCTGCTGCAGCACTGGCGCGCCGCCGCCAATGCTGAAGTTTGCGCTTGAGATGCCAACAGGCTCGGCAAAATTGTGTTCACGCACTCGGATACGTGCGAGCGGAGCGCTGATGTTGGGCACTGACCAATTAAAGCTTCCGGTATTGCTCACATCACTTGCGATGACGGTGCCGAAATTCGTGCCACCATCGGTGGAAAGCTCAATCGTGACGTTGCGGTTGAAACCGCCTGTATTGGTCCAGCTGATGGTGGAGCTACCACCCGCCGTCACGCTGCCGCTATTCGGGGTCACGGTGGTGATTTCATCGCGTACCAAATCGCTCGTGGTATCGCGGTACCAGCCGATGTCGCGCATCTGCTGGCGCGTTAAATCCAGCGTGAGCGGCAAGCCCACGCTAATCGAGGGTTCCATCAGCAAGTTTGGAGTTGCCACCGTGCCCCAATGCGAAACCGACGATCCACCCTGTAGGACACTGGGCGTAAACAGCTCTACCCGGCCTGTTCCTGCTTCTGCGCCAGCGGACAGAAAGCCGGAGGCGATACGCACGCTCGCGCCATCCCAGAACAAATTGTTTGGCGTGATGGCGGAGGTGACCCGCTGCGCCGCATTCATAGTGAGCCAAGGCAGACCGACATTGCGGTCCCGCATAAAGCGCGCCCAGATGTCAGGCGAACCGCCAAGAAAGGTTCCGTTTGTGGCATCGGTAAAGGTCAGTGAGCCCATGCCGTGCCCGATCTCATGCAGCACCACGATCAGCAGATTAATCGTTCCGGCCGGAGTGGCATTGTCAAGCCCGTAGTAGAAGCGCGTACCAGCACCGAGGCATGCGGTATCGACGCTACTGTTGAACGTCGCACCAATATCCGGCTCGGCAGCGTTTTGATCGGCGCCCGCCAGTTTGTTGGCGAGTGCACCTGGGTAAAACGTATTTACGAACGGCGCATTAGTAAAGTCTCTAAAAACATTCAGAGGACCAGCCGAACCCAGCACGCCGCCGGTGGACGAACAAGGCGTCAGCGGATCGAAGTTTCCGCGCACTTGAATCGTGACGCTGCTATCCACGAAACCGCCCCAGATCGCACCGGCTTGATTGAATACGTTTAAGCGCTGCTGGCCCAACGTTGTGCCTGTGTTGCCACCCTCTGCGGTGCGCGCCGACGGATCGTTGAAGCCCTCACCGGCTGCGTCATTATTGATGACGCTGAACGTTGATGCGTTTGGCGCCAGCATGCTTTTGCTTTGTTCGATCATGCTCAGATAGCGCTGGTAAAGCAGCGCCGTCATGCCGTGAGCAGTGGCGCTCTTTGCCAAACTGCTTTTGGGCTGGTCGTGGATTCGCTGCACCGCAGCGCCCGTCTCAAGATCGCGCCCAAAAAAGGCATTCGCTTCGTCGATCGATCCGACGCAAGTGGCATTCAGTTCCCCATCTGGCCCAAGCTGCGCCAGATAGGCGTGCTGAAAGCGCTCTCTCAGATCAATGCTCATACCGCCGTTTGGCTGTGCTCGGTCCGTGAGACCGTCGGCCGAGCGATTAGTAAGGGTTCGAATACGTTCTGCGAGCGCTCTGTCGCTGGCCTCATCGGCAACAACCATTCCGCTTGCGAGCAGCAAAAAAATCAAGACAGTGCGCATGGTCACTTCGTCTCCAGCAAAAGTTAGCTGGACTCTGCCCTGACACATTTGTTGTTGTCTATAGGCGTCGACGGGGTTCGAGTGTCAATTTTGATGCGCGGCGAGACCTCTTCAAAAACACGGCGATTGCCAAGTAGCTCAGCGCCGAAAACACATCGTAATTGCTCGTTGCACGGGTTTGAATGCGCGCAAACTCCCGCTCAAACACAAGCGATTGGTTGGGGTTAAACGGAAGTTTTGCAAGTTGTCGATAATTGCCTGTTCGAGTTTGTTTTCATGCAGTTCGTGGGAATCGGGGAGCCCAAGAAACTCCAGCACCATCGGTGACTTGAGCAGATGGGAGGGCTGAACCAGCTCCCCAGCCAGGCGTTCCCTGCCTGCGGGCAGCAGCCCCTTTTCTCCGCGATTGGCAATAATCCGGTCGTAGTAGAAACTGTGAATCTGCCGTTCGAGTTGCGCCTTCGACCAGCCACATTCAGCGGCCTCGCGCTCGTAGAAATCGCGGGCCACGGCATCGTCCACCCGCATCAAGGCGCGGTAGTGCGACCAGGTGAGCTGCGGAGAGAAGCCTTGCACTGATTGGCTACCCAGCGGGTAGCTTTTTGCGGGAAGGGCCAATTCCATCTCCAGTGGGAAGGGAATTTCGAAAGTTGAAGATGATTCCCTCCCCAGTGGGCAGGGAATCTGAAACCTTTCCGGAAAAGCCAGATAGAATCGCCTGAAATTCTGCAAACTCTGCTCCGAAAACCCCTTCCCGTAACGCTCCGTCAACTGCGCCGAAAGCGCTTCGACGATCTTCTTGCCGTAGGTCGCCCGATCTTCGCCGCCCTGTAATTTCTCGACGATCTCGCGCCCGATCAACCAGTAGGCCAGCACCATCTGCGTGTTCACCGCCCGGACCACATTGCCCCGCGCCTGCTCCAGAATGGAAACGACACGGCCAAAAAGCGCCTCCTGATTTTTCGCGGCCATTTTTCCGATTCGATTTAGTCATCATTCGTCTCCCGTCTTGAGCTGTTCGGCGACGCGCTGCTTCACATTGCGCGTGGTCTGCCCCGCCTTGAGCAAACCCGCGCACCAGCGGTCCGCTGGTTTCCTCGCCGGTGACGGTGGTGACCTCGCACTTTCCCGGGTGGTCACGGTCCCACAGGAAGTAGCAGATGCCGCCCTCGAAATCCACGGGTGAACACCTCGTCGTTGGGATATTGGGTGCACGAACATGCCGCAGGAGCTGCGGGCGCTGTAGTTTTCACTGAGCGACATGCGCTGATCTTGCCCGTTGCAGTGCGGCATGGATAGCGTTGGTTATTTAGTTGTTGCGACCCACGCTCGACTGACCATCTCGAACATCGCGTGTGATTGAGAGGCGTTGCTAACCACGAGCAGCATTTGTTCTTCCGCTTGCTATCAGCGCGCAAATAGCTGCGCATTGGTCAATCGAACTTAGTTGCGCAAGGCGGTGGCGACGCGCCGCGCCTGCTCTAGTTAGAAGCTAGGCTCACTTTGCTCGACGACGGTTTGCCTAAAGCGTCCGAGACAAACTTGCCGGCCTCGATGATGGCGCTCAAATCGACGCCGGTTTCGATGCCCATGCCGTTGAGCATGTACAGCACTTCTTCGGTCGCCACGTTGCCGCTTGCGCCGCGCGCATACGGGCAGCCGCCTAAGCCTGCGGTGCTTGAGTCGATCACGCTCACGCCGAGCGCAAGGCAGGCATAGATATTGGCCAGCGCTTGCCCGCGTGTGTCATGAAAGTGGATCGCGAGCGCGTCGATTGGAATATGTTCAGCCACCGCTTTGAGCATCGCGTGAGCTTTGCCGGGCGTGCCGATCCCGATGGTGTCGCCTAAAGAAATCTCGTAGCAGCCCAGCGCATAGAGCGCGCGGCTCACGCGCACCACATCGCTCAACGGCACGGCCCCCTGATACGGGCAACCGAGCACTGTGGAGACATAGCCACGCACGCGCACGCCGCTCATTCGCGCGCGCTCCATCATCGGTTTGAAGCGCTCCAGCGACTCATGAATGCTCGCGTTGGTGTTTTTCAGATTGAACGCGTCACTGGCTGCGGTAAAAACCGCCACCTCATCGGCACCGGCACTGAGCGCGCGCTCAAGGCCTTGCAAGTTAGGTGTCAGCACCGGATAGCGCACGCCCGGCATGCGTTGAATGCCCGCAAGCACCTCGGTTGCATCGGCGAGCTGCGGCACCCATTTGGGCGATACAAAACTGGTCGCCTCGATCGCACGCAGGCCGCTTCGGCTTAATCGATCAATGAAGGCGATTTTGGTTGCGGTGGGCAGGTGGGTCGCTTCATTTTGCAGACCATCGCGAGCACCTACTTCAACGATGCGCACGGCGCTTGGAAAGTTCATCGATTTACTCCACGCGCGCCAACAGGCAATCCGACTCCACAAAATCACCCACGGCGACGCTTAACTCAGTGACCACCCCCGCGCGCGGCGCGCGCAGCGTCATCTCCATTTTCATCGCCTCCATCACGAGGATTTCCTGGCCTAACGCGACGGTGTCGCCTGAGTTGGCTTTGATCGCCACAATCCGGCCGGGCATCGGTGATTTCAGCGTGTTGCCGCTCGCCGCACTGGCGATAGGCTCAAATAAATACGCGCTCAAGCGTTGAAAGTAAGCGCGTTCGATGCCGTCGTGAATCAGCACCCCGCTGGCGTGCTGGTGTACGCCAAAGCGCAGCGCACGACCGTCGATTTTGAGCGTCAAAACGTTGGATGCGAGCTGCGCGTCATCGATTTGAGCGGACGCATCACTTAAGTCGATCGTGTAACAGCCGCGCTGGCCGTGCGCGCTCAAGGGCAGGCGCTGGCCGCGATAGCCGATCGCGAGAGCGCGTTTGCCGGGGTGGCCTAGTCGAAAGGCATCGGCTCGGCCCCACGGGCCTTTGATGGCAAAAGTCTCTTCTTCCAGCAGCAGCACGCTGGCGCTGGCGAGCAATTTGTCGCGGTCGAGCGCTTGCTCTGCGGGCAAGACCTCGTTTAAGTGTTGATCCAGATAATTGGTGGTAATCGAGCCGTTGATAATCGCCGGATGGCGCACCAGCGCTTCTAAAAACGCCACGTTGCTCTTCGGCCCGATCACTTCTGTGCGCGATAGCGCATAGCGCAGCACGCTGAGCGCGTGGCTGCGATCTTCTCCCCACACGATCAGCTTGGCGATCATCGGGTCGTAGAAAATGCTGACCGTATCGCCCGCACTCACCCCAGAATCAATCCGCACGCGCCCGCCAATAGGGGTGGCTCCCGCACTCGGCAGCAGCAGTGCGCTGAGCCGCCCGGAGCCCGGCAAAAAACCGTTTTCAGGGTCTTCCGCATACAGTCGAACTTCAAAGGCGTGTCCGCAAGGCGCCGGAATTTCTGGCAGGCGCAAGCCCGCGGCCACGCGCAGCTGCAGCTCCACGAGATCCAGGCCGAGCACTTCCTCAGTGACCGGATGTTCCACTTGCAGGCGCGTGTTCATTTCCATGAAATAGAACTGCAAATCGGCCCCGACGATGAACTCAACCGTGCCCGCACCAACGTAGTTCACCGCTTTCGCCGCGGCCACCGCAGCCGCACCCATCGCCGCGCGCAACTCGGGCGTCAATAGAGGGGAGGGCGTTTCTTCGATGATTTTCTGATAGCGCCGCTGCGCCGAACATTCGCGCTCGTTGAGGTGCACCACGCGCCCGTGTCGATCGCCGAACACCTGAAATTCAATGTGCTTGGGCCCTTGCACAAAGCGCTCCAGGATCATGCGCTGATCGCCAAACGCGTTCATCGATTCGCGCTGCGTGGATTCCAGCGCCTGGCCAAAATCATCGACCGAATGGACCACCCGCATGCCTTTGCCACCGCCGCCAGCGGCCGCTTTGATCATCAGCGGGAAGCCCACCTCGACCGCGCGCTCCAGCAAAAAAGCCGCTTCCTGCTGGACGCCGTGGTAGCCCGGCACCACCTGAACGCCGGCCGCACTCATCAATGCCTTGGCATCGGCTTTAGAGCCCATGCGCTCGACCGATTCTGGATCGGGTCCAATAAAGGTGATGCCCGCTTCGCGCACGCGGCGCGCAAACTGTGCGTTTTCAGACAGAAAGCCGTAGCCGGGGTGAATGGCGTTCGCGCCGCTTAAGCGCGCCACCTCAATAAGTTTCTCTTGCAGTAAATACGATTCGGCCGGCCGTGAGCCGCCGATTGGATAGGCTTCATCGGCTTCGCGCACATGCAGCGCATGCGCATCGGCGTCGGAATACACAGCCACCGTGCGCACCCCAAGGCGGCGGCAGGTGCGGATCACCCGACAGGCAATTTCACCGCGGTTGGCGATTAATACTTTGGCAAATAAAGGCTCAGTTTGCATGGATAAGGCGCCGTTTGAGGGTTTCCGCAAAGCGCTTGGCGCTTGCAGGTGCGTAGCTCAGAAAGACCGATGGTTCAGCGAGTTCAAGCTCTAACAGCTGCGGTGAGCCATCGCTGGCGCGGATCAAATCGACGCGCGCATAGGTCAGCGGCTCGGCCAGTTGCAGCGCGTTTAACGCGAGGGTGGCGACTTCAATTTCATCCGCTTGTGCATCTCGCGCGGTGATGGACTCGGGCTTAAACAGACCGCTGACCGGGGTGCCTGAGTGATCGAGCAGGGCCGATTTCCGGATTGCATGTGAGTACTCGCCGTCAAAGAAGATCAGCGCTGTCTCACCGCTGTGATCGACCGCTTTGAGATACGGCTGGACTAACACGCTCATGCCTTGTGCAAGCAAATTCTCCGCGTGCTGCGCGGCGCTTGAAAATTCACCGCCCGCAAATCGCCGCGCGCCGCGTGAACCCGCACCGATGCACGGCTTGACCACAAATTCATCGAGCTCATTGAATTCAGGCGTTTGGCCGCACTCAATAAAACGCGACGGGATAATCGGCACGCCGCGCGCTTGCAGGACGCCGAGGTAGTGTTTATCTAAGCTAAAACGCACCACTTCAGCCGGATTCAACAGGGTGGTGCAGTCGCTGGTCGCGCTCAACCACTGGTCAAATTGGGCGAAGCACTCGGTGTAATTCCATGGTGAACGCAGCACCGCAAGGCGCGTTTGTGCGTAGTTAAACGGCTCCTCCCACGCGGCAATTTCGGTGCGCAATCCCAGTGCATCCAGAGCTTCCTGGAGCGGGGCCAAATCCTCATCAAGCGCGCGCGCGGCGATCGAGGTCACCAGCGTGATATCGATCATGGCGCAATGATCCAATTCGGTGAACGTTTTTCCAGAAACGCACTCAAGCCTTCCTGGCCTTCCGCTGAAATGCGCAAGCGCGCGATCAGCTCGGCGGTGGCGTTGTCGAGCCCAAGCTGCGCGCGCGCGTCGCGACCGCTGATCGCCTGAGTCAAAGCCTTAGCCGCTCGCGTGGCAAGTGGCCCGGTTTTAAGCAGCGCAAGGATGGCCGCATCGACGCGCTCGTCGAGCTGTGCGTGCGCAGTGGTCTCATGCACGAGGCCAAGCGCATGTGCGGTTTTGGCGTCAAAAAGCTCAGCGGTCTGGAAATAGCGACGTGCCGCGCGCGCGCCGATTGCATCGATAACGTACGGGGAAATCACCGCTGGCACCAAACCGAGCTTGGTTTCCGTTAGGCCAAAACGCGCTTGCTCGCTGGCAATGGCAATGTCGCAGCAGGCAACCAAGCCCACGCCGCCGCCAAACGCCGCGCCTTGCACGCGCGCAATCGTCGGCTTGCTTAGGTAATTCAAGGTGCGCATCAGCTCGGCGAGCTTTAACGCATCGGCCTTGTTGTCGGCTTCAGACGCCTGTGCCATGCGCTTCATCCAATTCAAATCGGCGCCCGCTGAGAAGCTTACGCCGCTGGCTTGTATGACCAACACGCGTGCCTGCGAATCGGCGTCGATCTGCTTTAGCGCTTGGGTCAGCTCCGCGATCAGTGCGTCGTCAAAGGCGTTGTGAAGCTCGGCACGATTGAGCTCAAGTCGCACCACGCCGCGCAAATCAGTCTGCAGCGTCAGGTTGCTCATTTAGCAGGCGCGACCGCAATGGCCGCTTCTGTCGCGCTGAGCTGCACCTCTTGGCCATCTTTGAAGCGAAAATTCAACGTGCATTCGCCAATATAGCGATAGTCCGGCGGCAAATGCACGGCCCACAGCATCTCGCCGCAGCGCATATCAAACTCATTGATTTCCTTGGGTAAACCCTTGAACTCGCCCTTTTTGAACTCAACCCCGCGCAGCCGAAAACCGACTTTCACGTTAAGCGCTTCGGGCGTTTCCTCGCTAAACAATTGCGAATCGAGCTTCAGCAGCAGATCCGATCCGTTGCGTTCAGCGGCTTGCAGGGTGGCGCCCTCTAGATCAACCAAGCTCAGAGCCATCGCGGCGTCCTTTGTGGAGAAGTCGCGCGATTGTCGCATTGATTCCTTCACGTAGAACACAGACGATCCATCAGTTAAATAATTATCTGAATTCATAGGTTTATAGACAATTTCTAGAATCGACCTTATATTCGGCACCTACGTTTTCAACGGGGAATCGCAGTGGGTCCAAGCAATGGTTATCGTGGTCTGGAATTTCCGGTCGAGATCGAAGTCGAGGTGATCACCCTTGAAGGCGATTCGGTTGAAAGCCATATGGAATCGCTCGATGCAGTGGAGATGCTATCAAGCTCAATGCTGATGGCCGATATGACGGTAACCACGGTGGCTGATGCGTTGGTAACCAAAGCAGCTTAACGGGCTTCGCTCTACACTCGCGCACTTTTCCAAGTGCGAGAGAACGATGACTGCAATTTCTGCCGGTTTGGCGCTGCGCCAAGCGATGTTGAGCGAAAAACCGCTGCAATTGCCCGGCGTTATCAACGCCTACGCGGCCCTGCTGGCTGAAAAATCTGGGTTTAAAGCGCTGTATGTGTCGGGCGCTGGAATTGCCAACGCGTCATTTGGCTTGCCTGATTTGGGGATGACCAGCCTCAATGACGTGTGCGAGGACATCCGGCGAATCTCAGGCGCCAGCGCGCTGCCGATTTTGGTGGACGCTGACACCGGCTGGGGTGGCGCTTTTAATATTCAGCGCGCGGTAAAGGAGCTCACCCGTGCCGGCGCGGCGGCATGCCACATCGAAGATCAGGTGCAAGCCAAGCGCTGCGGACACCGTCCTGGCAAAGCCATCGTGCCGAAGGCCGATATGGTCGACCGCATCAAAGCCGCTGTTGATGGTCGGGTGGACGCTAATTTTGTGATCGTGGCGCGTACGGATGCGCTAGCGGTCGAAGGCATCGATTCGGCCATTGAGCGCGCGCAAGCGTGTGTCGAGGCGGGTGCCGACGTGATCTTCGCGGAGGCCTGTACCACAGTGGCCGAGTACGATCGCTTTGTGCGGGAAATCAACGCGCCCATTTTGGCCAACCTCACTGAATTCGGCAAAACCCCGCTATTCACTGTGGAGGAACTCAAGGCGAGCGGCGTGAGCATGATCATCTACCCACTTTCGGCGTTTCGCGCGATGAGCAACGCGGCACTCAACGTGTACCGCGCGATCCGCCAGGACGGCAGCCAGAAAGACACCGTAGCCAGCATGCAAACGCGCATGGAACTCTATGACGTGCTGGGCTACTTGGACTACGAGCACAAGCTCGACGCACTCTACGGGCGTAGCAACGAATAGCGAGGTTTGGCAACCTTTGGCGTTAGCCCCACAGGCGCGCATCCAGCGAATTTGAACGCACTACTTTACCGTTCTTGAGTACCACGCCCTCACTGCGCAATTTTTCGATTTGTTCGACAAAGTGCGCGGAATCAGTTGGAAATGCGATGCGCCCGTCAGCACGCACCACCCGGTGCCACGGCACGATTTGATCAGTCCGCGCCAGAACTCTCGCCACTAGTCGCGCGCGGCCGGGAATACCCGCAGCGCGCGCCACTGCGGCATATGAGCGGGTTGCCCCGCGTGGAATCGCACGAATCGCCAGACAAATCTGGCTTGCGTGGAGTTCGCTCGCGCTGGCGGGAAGCGCTGCCATGTCAACGCACGAACCTGGGATCGATCCACACCGCGCCCTTATCGGTCACGCTCAACTGTGTCGGCGCCTGCTTGTGCAGTGGGTCGATTAAATAGTTAAAGGATTCGGGAACTTAAACCCATTCGTCCAAACCGAGCGTTTTCGGTACGCGTTTGAACCAGTGATCACCCTGTGGTTCAAACACGTGACAGCGGATCATGGTGGCCGAATAAACATGCACGCTGACGGCTATCTCGTCAGGAAACGGGTTTGCGATAGTGTGATATTCGTGCGGTGGAATAAGGCTCCCGGCTGAGCCAACGCCTGCTTGGATCGAGCCGCGACGTTCAAACCGAAAGAGGTCGTCTTGCTGGTCGGTGAGCTCAAATTGCACCACTTCAATGGCGCCAGCAAATACGCCCTCAACACACCACATGCCGCAATGGTCGTGAATCGGAGTGCCTTGACCCGGTGCCCAGGTCATCGCGATCACCGAATAGCCAAGATTCTCGGATCGATACAGCTCGCGCCGCGCGTAGCCCGACGCTTGCGGATGAAAGCAGCAGTCGGGGAGCTGCACATCGCCGCCGCGAATCAATTTACACATGCTAGTGCGCAGCGATTGGACCAGGGCTTCTGGTTCCTGACCGCGAACGGCTTTGTCGATCGAGTTGATCAATTCGTCGCAGCCGGAAAACGTTCGCGCGAGCATATGCTTAGAACCAAATGGAATAAGCGCGTGATGCTAGCTTAAGTAAGCGCGCGCCAACACCTGTAAATGCTCGCGTTCATCGGCTTGCAGATAGCCCGATACTAGACTCAAGACCTGATAAATCCCTTGTGCAAGCGATTGCGTGTCGATTGCTCCGGAGCGCTGTTTTACGGCGTGGAAGCTCAGCCAGAAGGTGGTGACTAACGCGATATTGCACGCTACCGCGTTGAGCTCCTGCTCCGACGCGCTCATGGCGCCCTCTTGGGTGAGCGCGCGACAAATCGTTCGAGCCATCTCCGCTTTGCGCTCAACCAGCCGCGAGAAGTGGGTTCGTAGCTTTTTATTGCGGCTCAACAAATCAACGAGATCGCGGTACAGGAAGCGATATTCCCAAATCGTCTCGAACACTAAATGCAGATAGAGCCACATGTCCTCCATGTCCGGACGCCGAGCGCCGGGCAGTACGAGGGTCTCGTCCATGCGCTTTTCAAAGCGCTCAAACAGCTCGTAAATGATCTGGTCTTTGTTGCGAAAGTGGTAATACAAATTGCCTGGAGAGATTTCCATCTCATCGGCAATGTG
>Ga0105046_10015026_pt1 | contig 11914 bp, 12 predicted proteins | sample MAT03_FD_78385 | JGI IMG/M metagenome (GOLD analysis project Ga0105046, IMG submission 78385) | Freshwater microbial communities from Lake Fryxell liftoff mats and glacier meltwater in Antarctica - MAT-03 (megahit assembly) | ecosystem: Environmental > Aquatic > Freshwater > Ice > Liftoff...
ATAATTGCTTAATATTTTTCATATGGTAATAGCTATAAGAAATTGGAAACACGAGGATCTGCATTCTCTTGTATTGTGCGCAAACAATATTAAAGTGTGGAATAATCTTCGTAATTATTTCCCACATCCATATTCCGAAGCAGATGGCAAAGCATGGTTAGAAAAAGTGGTGGATGCATTGCCCGCAGTAAACCTGGCTATTGATGTTAATGGCCATGCAGTGGGTGGTATAGGTTTGATTTTAAATGGAGATGTGTACATTAAATCTGCAGAGATTGGTTATTGGATTGGGGAAGAATATTGGGGGCAGGGTATCACTACTGAGGCAGTGCGGTTAATGACGGAATATGCATTTTACTATTTTGATCTGCTGCGTTTGTATGCAGAAGTATTTGAGAACAATAAAGCATCTATGCGGGTGTTGGAAAAAAATGGTTACTACCTGGAAGGTGTGCGACGAAAAGCGGTTTTCAAAAATGAAGTGTTGATGGATGATTATATCTGGGTAAAGCTGAGATCATGGTAGCAATTTTATCCGCTATATCTGCTCATGTGATTTAAAAATGTATACAGGCAGTATATAACAGATGCATTATTTTTTGCCATCTTAATAAATAAATTATTTATGTATCTCAAAAAAAATATTGCAACCAGCGAATCTGGTTTCATCTTCAACCCCTCCACCGGCGACTCTTATGCGCTAAATCCCGTTGCAATTGAAATATTGCAACTGTTAAAACAAGGAACAGCCCCTGCTGCTTTAAAGGAAAATATATTAGCAATCTATGAAGTAGATCCGATGCGGCTTGAACAGGATTTGGAAGATTTTATGAACCAGTTGAAGGAAGCCAACCTGCTGGAGAATTAATTAATATTAAATAAATACCGAATGGAAAAGTCTGATAACCTCATAACGATAGCAGTAACAGGTTTAAATGCTATCGATAGTCCGGGACCCGGCATTGCAGTCATCAGGGCACTGAGAGATGGGCTTCCAAAACCGGTACGAATTATAGGCCTGTCTTATGAAACATTGGAGCCGGGTATTTATATGCATGATGTGGTAGATAAAACCTACCAGGTTCCTTATCCGGCAGCAGGTTCAGAAGCCTTACTAAGGAGGTTACAGTATATACATGAAAAGGAAAACCTGCAACTCATTATTCCAAATTTTGATGCAGAACTCCACAACTTTATAAAGCTTGGCCCGGTTTTGAAAACAATGGGCATTGCCACATTTCTCCCTACACAGGCGCAGTTTGATGTGCGGGATAAAATCAATTTATTCAGGTTTGGAGAACAACAGGGGTTAACAGTTCCAAAAGATAAAATCATTACCAGCATTGCTGAATTAAATTCCTGTGAAGCAGCACTGGGATTTCCGCTGGTGGTAAAGGGAAAATTTTATGATGCAGTTGTGGCTTATACGATGGAACAGGCGCAAAAAGCATTTTATAAACTTTCTGCCAAATGGGGCTTCCCCATTATAGTACAAGAATTTATTGATGGTACCGAAATAAATATTGCAGTGCTTGGAGATGGTAAAGGAAATGCAATAAGTATTATCCCCATGCGAAAACTGTATATCACCGATAAAGGAAAAGCATGGGCCGGCATTACGCTGGAAGATGATAAACTGGTAAAAGTGGCAAACGATTTTGTAAAAGCCACTAACTGGAAGGGCGGCTGTGAGCTGGAAATTATGCGAACAAAAAAAGACGAATTATATATCATGGAGATTAATCCCCGTTTTCCGGCCTGGATTTATTTAACGGCTGCTGCCGGGCAAAACCAACCTGCAGCGCTTGCCAGGATGGCCATGGGCGAATCACAACCGGTTTACACGGATTATGAAGTGGGGAAGATTTTTATCCGCTATTCCTGGGATCATATTACCGATATTAATGAGTTTCACCAGATAAGTGGCATGGGTGAATTGTAAATAAATATTTAGCCGTAGATAGATTTAAAAAATTGCAGCATGAAAAAAATGCTTTACGAAAGTCCTTCCATACAAAAAATGAATGGGGGAATGATGAATAAGTTTGGAACCAGAACAGAGTATGAACCCGTAAAACAAATTGATGGCGTAGCCGTGCAAACAATGATGGCACAATATGGCTCGCCCTTATTCGTACTGAGTGAGCGAACCATAAGACGCAATTACCAAAATGCAGTGCGGGCATTTAAAACCCGTTATCCCAAAGTACAGTTTGCCTGGAGTTATAAAACCAATTACCTCAATGCCGTTTGCAAAATATTTCACCAGGAGGGGAGCTGGGCAGAAGTGGTAAGTGGGTTTGAATACCGTAAAGCCATTGGCAATGCTGTGCCGGGCAATAAAATTATTTTTAATGGCCCCGAAAAAACAAATGAAGAACTGCAACTGGCGGTTAATAATGGATCACTCATTCATATAGATCACTTTGATGAATTATACCAGTTGATATTATTAAGCGACCAATTGCACAAAAAACCAAGAGTAGCTATCCGGGTAAATATGGATACCGGAATTTATCCCATGTGGGATCGCTTTGGTTTTAATTATGAGAACGGTCAGGCCTTTAGTGCGCTCACTAAAATTGTTGAATCAGGCAAAATGGAACTCATCGGTTTACATTGTCATATAGGAACATTTATGTTATCAACCAATGCCTACGCCACTGCCGTACAAAAACTCGGAGACCTTGCCTGGAAATGCAAAACGCAACTCAATAACAGCATACAATATATCGATTTGGGTGGAGGGTTTCCATCTGCCAATACTTTGCGGGGTTCCTTTCTTCCGGGTTCCGACAATGTACCATCTGTAGATGAATTTGCAGAAGCCATTACAAAAAGCTTGTTGCAACTCGGTTTTGGCGCAGATGAATTGCCCTTGTTAATATTAGAAAGTGGACGGGTATTAATAGATGATGCAGGATACCTGCTTGCATCGGTTATTGCCAATAAAAGATTAAGTGATGGTCGCCGTGCAACCATACTCGATGCAGGTGTAAACCTGTTATTCACTTCTTTTTGGTACGATCATAAAATAAGTCCGGCACAGGATTTTACACAACATTCCGAAGACGTGGTATTGTATGGACCATTGTGTATGAATATTGATGTGATACGGCAAAGCATAAACCTGCCATTAATGAACCGTGGCGACAAAGTGGTAGTGCATAAAGTGGGTGCCTATAATATGACACAGTGGATGCAGTTTATACAGATGCGTCCTAATGTAATATTGATTGATGAACAGGGACAAACCCACCTGGTGAGAGCAGCAGAAAACCTTGCATATGTAGAACAGCTTGAGCAAATGCCGGATCATTTGAAGCTGGTTGATTTATAATAAAGCGGCCAGTTAAATTGAAAAAAACAATGGTCATATTATTTTTAGAATATATCACTGCTACGGTATTGAACAGTTACTCCATGTTATTCTTTAGTAACAAAAAGTTTTTTGCAATAATGGTGTTGCTGGCATCTTTCTTTAATCCTTATACAGGCCTTGCTGGTTTTGTTGCCACAGTAATAGCAGCTATGGTAGCATATTTTATTGGCTTTAGCAGGCAGCAGGTAAAGAGTGGCCTTTATACTTACAGTGCTACCTTGGTGGGTCTGGGCATGGGTACTTTTTATGAATTTAGTATGGGCTTCTGGATATTGCTGGCATTGGCTACCGTATTTTCTGTTTTATTATCTGCAGCCTTTATTGCCAGGCTGGGTAAAAGCAATCTGCCGGCATTGTCACTTGCATTTATTTTTACGTTGTGGGTGGTTATTCTTTCATCCAAAGAATTTGCAGTGATTGGCCTTACACAGCGTAATATTTATTGGCTGAATGAAATGTATGCTGCAGGAGGAACTGGTTTAATTTATTTTGTGCAACGCTTAGAAACGATTCCGATGCCGGATATGCTGGCAGGATTTTTACGTTCTTTAAGTGCCATCTTATTTCAAAGTAATATTGCAGCAGGCATTTTGCTCAGCATAGGGCTGCTCTTTTTTTCACGGATTGCCTTAACGCTGATGGTAGCTGGCTATACCATTGCCATTTTATTTATTCAACTGATGGATGGTTATGCCGGTAGTGTGAACTATTATAACCTCGGTACCAACTTTATGCTGGTATCTGTGGCACTCGGTGGTTTTTATATTATTCCTTCTGTCCGTTCTTATTTATGGTCATTCATTACAGTACCCATTTCTTACATTCTTGTAATAGCACTTTGGAAGATCACTTACACATGGGGTTTACCTGTTTTTTCATTACCATTTTGTATCACCGTTATTCTTTTTCTTTTTGTATTGCAGTTACGCAAAGCTACCGGTAAAATGGTATTAACACCCATACAGTATTACAGCCCGGAAGAAAATCTGTACCGGTATACCAATAATAAAGAACGGGTGCTGAGTGATTTTTATTACTACCACCTGTCACTTCCGTTTATGGGCTACTGGACGGTGAGCCAGGGATATGATGGTAGTATAACACATAAAGGAGATTGGGGAAAGGCGCTTGATTTTGTAATTACAGATAAAGAAAATAAAACTTACAATGGAACAGGCGTATTGCCGGAACAATATTATTGCTATAACAAACCTGTGCTATGCCCGGCAGATGGTATGGTAGAAGAAATTATTGATTATGTAAATGACAATGCCATTGGCGAAAATAACACCCAACAAAATTGGGGTAATACCATTGTAATAAAACATGCAGAAACACTTTATTCCAAACTGTCTCATTTAAAACGGGGATCTTTTAAAGTTGCAAAAGGAGATTTTGTAAAAAAGGGAGCTATACTGGCAGCCTGCGGCAGTTCCGGCCGTTCTCCCGAACCACACCTGCACTTTCAGTTGCAGACTACTCCGTATGTTGATTCTAAAACCATTGCTTATCCATTGGCTTATTTTTTACAACAGCAAAATGGTAACGGTATTTTAAAAACTTATTCAGTGCCACTTGAAAATAATATTGTTGGCAACATTCTTCCCAATACACAATTACAACAGGCCTTTGAATTTAAACCGGGTTATATCATGAAAGTAACAGCAGCCGGTTATGAAGAGGAAGAATGGGAAGTGATGGTGAGTATCTATAATGAAACCTATCTCTATTGCAGCCGGCATCATGCGTATGCTTATTTTATTAACAACGGAACCATGTTTTATTTCACCAATTATTTTGGCAGCCGCCAATCCCTGCTATACCTTTTTTACCAGGCAGCATACAAAGTGATACTGAGCACAGATAAAAAAATAACGGTTACCGATACCTTTTCGCAAAACATATTTGCAACACATCCACTAAAATGGTTACAGGACCTGCTGGCTCCGTTCTGGATATTCATGAAAATGAAATATACCGGTATGGTAATAAAAGATGATGATATGCTGGGAGGCGGAAACGTAGTGTTGAAGAGCTATACACAACAGTACATGCCTAATACTATCAAACAAAAAATGCTGGCCGGTATAGAAATACATAACGGAAAAATACATGTTTTTCGGGTTGAATTGAATAACAAAAAAATTGAAGCATTATGCAAAAATTAATCATATTAACCATGCTGATTTTCGGGTTAGATACACTTGATGCATCTGCACAAAAGAATTTTTCTTTTGCTGCTGTGGACAGTCAATCCTATGCTTTATATGAAAAAGCACAATGGAAAACATTACTGATTTATGGAAAAGAAGCCATTGCCAACAACCAGGATTTTGTTTTACTGAGAATGCGTATGGGATATGCGGCTTTTATGCTGGGTAATTATAGTGAATCGATTAAACAGTATGAGGTAATATTGAAAGAAGATACCTATAACACTACAGCTCATTATTACATTTACTGGAGCAGGGTAAATCTTAATCAGCCGGAAATGGCGATGGCCGAAGTAAAATTTTTAACTGCCGGAATGATAGCAGATAAAAAAATGAAGGCTGCTGCTTTAACCAATGCCGGAATAGAGTTGAGCTATAAACAGTCTTCGGTAATATCAAGAGGTAATTCAATTTATGCGAGGGTGGGCCTGGGCAACCGTTTTAGTCATGGGCTTCACATGCAGCAATCTGTGGCCACTTACCAGCAAAAGATCAGCGAGCCATTGCTTACAGCGGTTACAAAAAATACAAGTATTAATATCAACCAGTTAGAATATTATAACCGGGTGATGATAAATCTTAACCGAAACTGGCAATTGAAAACTGCCTATCATTATATATATACGCCATTTAATAATTTCACTTATCACAATCACCTGTTGCTCTTTGGGGTTAAATACAACGGTACCTATTTTGATATCCAGGCCGATGCCATCATTGGTAAAATCACCGATACATCTACACAGCAATACAACCTGCAGTTGGGTTTGTACCCGTTGGGCAATCTTAACCTGTATAGTTTTTCAACTGCAAGTTTGCGGAAGCAAAAGGAATCAGCATTTAATTTAAGACAGGTGATTGGTGTGAAACTGCTGAAGCAAATATGGCTGGAAGGAAATATCACAATAGGTGAATTTCATAACTATACAGAAAATGATGCCTTGTACGTTTACAATGCCATAGACATTAATAAGCAGAAGGCTGGCATAACAAGTTACATTTCGCTCAACGAAAAATTAACCGCCCAACTCGGCTATACTTACGAGCAGCGGCAACTATTTGGTACAACAATTAATTTTAATCAACATTCAATTACAGGAGGCCTATCATGGAAATTTTAAAAAAATCAATGCTTGCAATGCTGTCAATGCTGTTTTTCTTTTTTGCAACAGCCCAGCAGGTAGCAACACTTCAGAATGCTTTTAAGGAAAGTTATACACAGGAATATAATCAGCAATATTCAGTAGCCATTGCTACACTTAATAAAGTATATGATGAGCGTAGTTATGAACTTAATCTTAGATTAGGCTGGTTATCTTATTTGATAAAGGATTATCCAAAGTCGCAATTGTATTATCAAAAGGCGGTGTACCTGAAGCCCTATGCAGTAGAAGCTAAACTGGGATTGGTGCAGCCTTTGGCTGCTTTGCAAAGTATAGACAAACTGTTGCAGGTTTATGATGAGATATTAAAAATTGACCCTCAAAACACAAAGGCGAATTACTGGACCGGGATTATTTATTATAACCGCAAAAAGTATGAGCAGGCCGCCAAATTTTTTGAGAAAATTGTGAATCTTTATCCTTTTGATTATGATGGTAACCATATGCTGGCCTGGACTTATTTAAATTTGGGCAGAAGCAGCGATGCCGGGATTTTATTTAATAAAGCATTGCTGATAAAACCAGGTGATGCATCCTCCCTGAAAGGTTTGGCAGGAGGCAAATAAGTAAAATAAAAAAGGAAATATTTTATTATGCATCCCGGTGGAGATTTGCCATTTATATTTTTGATGAATATTATTTTGGAGATAAAACTCCAATGGTACATAAGCATTCAAAAAGTATCCGCCATTTTACATATATAAATTGAACCTTGCTGATAGTTGTAAGAATGGGGGTTGATAAAACAGTGCATAAATTGTAACAAAAGTTACCAATGGGCAATGGAGTTAAAACTATGTTTACGCTAATTAAAAAATTAAACAATCGATATGCCTGCTAAAAAAATTATTATTGTAGGGGGCGGCAATGCCGGACTTTCCGTTGCTTCCCAGCTTTTACGTAAAGACAAAAGTCTTCAAATATCTATTATTGATCCTTCCGACAAGCATTATTATCAGCCTGCGTGGACATTGGTAGGAGCGGGTGTATTTGATATTAATAAAACTGTCAGGGATCAAAAAGATTATATCCCAAAAGGAGCCAACTGGATAAAAGATGCGGTGCAGACATTTTTGCCCGAAGAAAATAAAGTGACTTGTGCAAGCGGTGCTACATATACATACGATGCCATGGTAGTGTGCCCGGGTATTCAATTAGACTGGCAAAAAATAAAAGGCTTTAAAGAAACATTGGGTAAAAATAATGTGACCAGCAATTACTCTTTTAATATAGCTCCATATACCTGGGAGCTGATCAAAAATTTTAAAGGAGGTACAGCAGTATTCACTAACCCGGTTGGCCCTGTTAAATGTGGTGGCGCCCCTCATAAAATAATGTACCTGGCATGCGATTACTGGCGCAAACAGGGCATTTTAGATAAATGCGATGTTCACTATTTGTCGGGTGCCGGAGTAATTTTTGATGTGAAGGAATATGCAGACACACTTACAGACATAATAAAAACTACAAACATTCAACCACATTTTGGCGTAAACGTAACAGAGATAGATGGTACTAATCAAGCAGTATATTACGAAGAAAAAGATGCAGCAGGTATTGCAGTGCGTAAAGAAATAAAATTTAATATATGCCATGCTGTGCCTCCGCAATCGGCTCCTGATTTTATAAAAAACAGTCCGCTGTCTGATCCAAATAATCCATTCGGTTTTGTGGAGGTAAATAAAAATACCATGCAGCATAGCCGCTTTGCAAATGTATTTGCACTGGGTGATTGTATTAATGCTCCTGCAAAAAAAACAGGGGCCGCTATTCGCAAACAGGCACCTGCTGTTGTTAGCAATCTTCTGGCAGTATTGGCAAATAAATCAGTAACTGCTGAGTATGATGGTTACAGCGCCTGTCCCATTCCTACAAAATACGGTAAACTAATGCTGGCAGAGTTTGATTACAGCAATACGCCAAAAATGACTTTTCCTTTTGACCAGGTAAAACCAAGATGGTCGATGTGGATGTTAAAAACCAAAGTTTTGCCTTGGTTGTACTGGAATAAAATATTAAAGGGAACGGCCTGATAAGCCAATAAGATTTTTGTATATGGCCCGGGCCTTAAAAAATAACAACCATTGATAAAGTTTAGTTTAATCAGCATCGTTTTTAATTTAATAGCCCTTTTTGCAGATGCACAAAACAGCAGTTCAAATATACCTTTCAGCATTCGCCTGGAGCCAACCGAAATTATTAATATGCCTGCTTTGCAATCTTTTGCTTATGCCACATGGCAGGGTAAATGGTTATTGGTGGGTGGCAGAAAAGATGGGCTTCACCGAAGGCAACCCTGGGCCAGCTTTGATGAGGATGGTCAAAACAAAGATATCTATGTGGTAGATCCCGTAAGCAAACAGGTATGGAAACAATCAATATCGTTATTGCCGGCGTCTATTGCCGGGCAATTGCAAAGTACCAATATGCAATTCTTTCAGGTGCAAAACAAACTGGTAATAACAGGTGGCTATGGATTCAGCATATCAGCAGACGATCATATTACACACCCGTATTTAACTGTTATAAAAGTAGATGAAATCATTCTTTCCATTATGAATGAAAAACCGTTGATTAATTCAGTGCAGCAAATAAAAGATGAGCGAATGGCTGTAACAGGTGGCAGGCTGGCCATAAGTGGAGATACTTTTATATTAGCCGGCGGACAAAGATTTGATGGAAGGTATAACCCAATGGGGCCGGATCATGGACCGGGATTTACCCAGGAGTATACCAATGAGATTAGAAAATTTACAATTGCATTTGACAATGACATTCCGGTCATCCATCATTTTCCGGCTATCAAAGACAATATTAATCTTCATCGCAGAGATTATAATTTAGTACCCCAGGTATTTGCAAATAACGTTTTGGGATACACGATGTTTTCCGGCGTATTTCAATATAAAGAAAATCTGCCTTTTACCAATTTTGTAGATATAGCGGGAGGATCATATAAAGTGAACCATACATTTAATCAAAAATTCAGTCATTATCATAGTGCGGTATTGCCGGTGTACAACCAGGTTACAGCCACCATGTACACAATGTTTTTTGGAGGTATAGCCCGGTATTATCCGGCTAAAAATGGTAAATTGGTTAATGACACGGATGTGCCATTTACCAAAACAATCAGCATCATTACCCGCCATAACGATATGACTGAAGAAAGCATTTTGCCGATAGAAATGCCGGGGTATTTAGGAGCTGCTGCAGAATTTATTTTTTCTCAGGAAACAAAAATGTACAGTGATGGAATTGCGGATGCACTTGCATTGCAAAATGAAGAAATACTGGTTGGTTATATAACAGGCGGTATTAACAGCAGTGATAAAAATATATTTTGGGAAAACAGCGGCGGGGAAAGCAGTGCAAATGGAAAAGTTATTAAAGTGTATATTAAAAGAAATAAGTAGTGCTATGTTAAGAATAATATGACGTATCTATTTGTGAATGCTGAATTGGCAATGCTGAAATATTGACAATTCACCATTTACTATTCAAGACACTATTCAACATTCACCATTCACTATTCAAGACACTATTCACAATTCACCATTCACCATTCACTATTCCCCCAAAGCTTATAAGCTGTCATTTTAATACAATACGGATTCCGCCCGTTTTGTGTTACTTTCACAATGGACGGACGGCTTTGTTTAATTTTTTTTAAAACTGTTATCGGCAATACACTTAAATAAACAGATGAAACCATTAAAGCATTATCTACATGATTTGCCTGCAGACTTTATCAATCAACTGGAAGAATTTGGTATCGTTAAAGAATTTGATGAACAAAAAGAAATTTTAAGAGACGGGCAGTTTGTAAAATTTGTTCCACTTGTGTTGGAAGGTGTGGTAAAAGTTTTTACCCGTACAGAAGAAAAAGAATTATTGCTTTATTATATTGAAAGCGGAGAGAGCTGTATTATGTCATTCAGTGCCGGATTGAAAAACTATCCAAGTAAAGTATTTGCCGTTGCCGAAGCAAAAACACTGATCTTATTATTACCTGTTGAAAAATTAAATGAATGGATAAAAACATTTCCATCGCTGAATCAATTGTTTTACCAACTCTACGATCAGCGTTACGCTTCCCTGCTGGAAACCATTAACCAGCTTTTATACAACAGGCTCGACCAGAGATTGTATGCCTACCTGCAGGAAACCGCTAAGCAAAAAAACAGTAAAATAATCAACATTCGCCACAGACAAATAGCAGCCGACCTGGGAACGGTAAGAGAAGTAGTGAGCAGGGTAATGAAAAAACTGGAGCAGGAGGGCAAAGTAAGACAATTGCCCAATGCAATAGAAATTTTATAAGCTGGTAACTCAAGTCACCAAATAAACGGCTGATTATTTATAGTTTTACATCAGAAGCAATTATTCTAAAACAGATGCAACAAAAACTTTTAAAATTACTACTGGTTTGTATGCTTTGTTTTGGTTTAGTAGCCGGAATAGTATGGATGATTAAATTATTAAAAAACTAAAAAATAAAGTATGAAAAAAAACATGGGTTCCACCGACAGAATTATCAGGTTGCTTGTAGCTGCAGTAATTGCAGGGTTGTATTTTACCAATACCATCACGGGCACATTAGGTATTGTATTGCTTGCATTGGCAGGAGTGTTTGTATTAACAAGTGTGGTAAGTTTTTGTCCGTTGTATGCTTTGGTGGGTTTAAATACCTGCCCTTCAAAAAGATAATAAAAGGCATTCGTTTTATTTTAACCAGGTTTATTTCAGTTTCCTCCACGGGCTGAGATAAACCTCTTTTGCATATAGCTGCTATGAATCTTAAAATTTTGATTCGCCGACATTTTAACGCAAATGTGTTTTCATGAAAAGATACTTAATTCTAATAAGTCCATTGACCTTTCACCTTTGACCTTTCACTTTTCACCTTTCACCTTTCACCTTTCACCTTTCACCTTTCACCTTTCACCTTTCACCAAGGCAAAACCCTTAAAGGAAAAATATTTTTTGAAAGAGAGAGTGGCCAGTTGAAAATGATACCTGCAGATAAAACAGATGCTCCCATTTTCATTACTCCGTTAAACAGCAGTTCTTTGAAAATAGAATCCATCATTTATACCGTTGCTAAAGCAAATATTGATGGAGGCATTCAGAAAAATTTTTACCGGGTAGAATAT
>Ga0105046_10015028_pt1 | contig 11913 bp, 8 predicted proteins | sample MAT03_FD_78385 | JGI IMG/M metagenome (GOLD analysis project Ga0105046, IMG submission 78385) | Freshwater microbial communities from Lake Fryxell liftoff mats and glacier meltwater in Antarctica - MAT-03 (megahit assembly) | ecosystem: Environmental > Aquatic > Freshwater > Ice > Liftoff...
CGTCGATGTAGCCGAGCGCGCGCAGCCGCTCGAGCCGGGCTTCGACCTTCGCGCTGTCGCCGTAGCCCTGGAGCGCGCGGACCAGGTCGATGCCCTTGCGCCACCGCGCCCGCCGGTTCCCCATGGTCTGCCGGACCAGCGACCAGGGGTCCATCGAGCTGCGCGCCGTCCGTCCGAGATCCATCGCGGCCACTTCCCCCAAACCATAGGACGCGGCCGGGCCCGTGCAAGCCATGGTTTGGTCGCGACTCGGCCGGTCGCGAAGCCGTCAGGTGGCCGGATTGGCGGCAAGCCACTTGATCATCCACGCCGAGGCCTTCTCCCAGCCGTCGCGCATGTTCTTTTCGGCCGCCTTCTCGATCAGGCCGCCGACGCCGAACATGCTGACCTCGCACCGCAGCTTGCTGTGGCGCACGCAGCGATCAGGGCCGTCGGCTTCGACGGTGAGCTTGCCGCCCATGCGAATCCGCTCCGACAGGACCGATAGCACCAGGTCGTACGACCACTCACCGCTCGCGATGTCGTAGCGGCCGTTCTCGGTGTAGCCGAGCCTCGGCCCGAGGATCTTCGCCACCGCCGCGGGGATATCGAGCTTCGGCGTGACGCGCATCGATCGTTTCTTCTTCCCGCCGCCCTCGATCGTGGGCTCGATGTCGCACGTCGCGAAGCCGAGGCCCTCGAGGATCAGCGTGCGCGTCCACTCGGGGTCCCAAAAGAGCGCCCAGAAGCGTTCGGTCGAGCAGGCGAAGCGGTGGGTCAGGGTGAACTCGATCACGGCGGCGGACGCTACCACGGCCCGACCGCGGCCGATCCCTCACGGGCAGCGTCGGCCCGGCCGCGGCGGGCCGACCGCCACGACGACGACCCGCACCGGTCGCACCGGCTCGACCTGCGTGTACTCGGGATCGTCGAACACCGCGAGTGGCTCGAGCGCGAAGATCCCGTCGAGCAGGCCGAGCCACTCGGCGGGGACCACTGCATGCGTCGGTGCGCGTGCGATCCAGTGACAGATCTTTGCCTCTCGATCGTGATGCAGCCGCGCGGCGACGTGATCGTTGAGCCCGACGAGATCGACGATCGTCATCGTGCGCGGTGCGAAGAACCGCGTCGCGCCGGCGCCCTCGACTGCGACGACGGCGTCGGGCGGCAACTCGCTCGCGAGGTACTGCGCGGGCTGGCGATGCAGCACGTGGATGTCGTCCGCGCTGGCACGCACGCGGGCGCGGGTGTCCTTCGCTTGTAGGCCCGTGAGCAGCGCGACGGGCACGAGCGCGATCACGGCCCACATGCGGGGCAGGGCGCCGAGCCCGAGCGCGACGATCACCGGTAGCGGCACGAGCAGCGGCGCGAAGTACCGGGCCTCGAAGAACTGCACGCCGTCGTGCAGCGGTCGCGTCGCCGCGACGACGACGACCGTGACGATGCTCGCGATGGCGACGATCGTCGTCGTCGCATCGCGCTCGCGCACGTGCCGACGCAGCGCTGCGCCCGCGAGCACGACGCCGCCGAGCCCGATGAGCCACGGCTGCCACGGTGCGACCTGCTCCGCGACGTACGCGAGGCCCGACAGCGCGCCGCCGCGGCCCTTGATGAACCATGCGTTCGGGACCGGCACACCGACGGTGGCGAGCAGCCAGATCGACCATGCGATCGTCGCCGCGATCGCGCCGCCCATCGCGAGCGTCGCGGCGCGGCGTTGCTCCGGTGTGATCGCACCGCGTGCGGCCCACGCTGCGGCCGTGAGCACGGCGGTCCATCCCGCGAGCTCCGGCCGCGCGAGCACGCCGAGCCCGCCGAGCGTCGCCGCTGTCCAGCCGCGAGCCTCGCTCGTCGCCCACGCAATGCCGAGCACCAGCGCCGACGCGAGCGGCACCTCCATTCCACTACCGACGCCGTGCAGGTGCAACGGCGACGTCGCGACGAGTGCTCCCGCGAGCATCCCGATCGAGAACGCCGGCAACGGTGCGCTCACGCTCGCGCGTCGTCGTGCGACCGACAGCGCGAGCGCGGCACCGGCCCACGCCGAGAGCCCGTGCAGCAACACGCCGAGCGCGAGCACGCTCGGCACTGGATCACCCGCGGTCGGCCACACCGCGAGCAGGAGCACCCACAGCGGGCTCGAGCAGCCGGCCTCGTGATCGCCGGGGTTGTAGCTCCACCCGTCGCCGAGCCGCAGGCTCTTCGCGTAGTCGAGGTGGATCCACGCATCGTCGAGCGCGAAGTCGGTCGCGGGCCACACGACCATCGCGGCGAGCACCACGGCGAGCACCGCAGAGACGATCGGCGCGTTCGATTCTGGCAGTGCCGCGCCGTCCCGCGTCTCGCTCATGATCCGATCTCGAGCACGACCTTGCCGAACTGCGCGCGCGACTCGAGGTGCGCGTGCGCGAGTGCAGCGTCGGCGAGCGGGAACGTGCGATCGACGATCGGCTTCAGCTTGCCCGCGGCGACCAGCGCGACGATGCGATGCAGCGATGCCTTGCTGCCCATCGTGCTACCGAGGATCTGAATCTGGCGGAAGAACACGTGGCGTAGATCCGTGGTCGCGTCCCAGCCCGACGTCGCACCGCACGTGACGATCGTGCCGCCGCGGCGCACGAGCTCGATGCTCGCGCCCCATGTGTCCTTGCCGGTGTGCTCGACGACCATGTCGACGCCGCGCCGACCGACGCCCGGCACCGCGCGCACCTGCTTGGTCCAGTCAGTGTCGGCGCTGCAGATCGTGTGGTCGGCTCCGAGCTCCTTCGCGCGCTCGAGCTTGTCGGCGGTGCGTGCGAGCGCGACGACGCGTGCACCGTGGAGCTTCGCGATCTGCAGTGCGGCGACGCCGACGCCGCTGCCGACGGCGTGGACGAGCACCGTGTCACCGGGCGTGACGCGGCCGCGCGTCACGACCATCTGCCACGCGGTGAGGAAGGTCAGCGGCACGGCGGCGGCCATCACCATCGACAGGCCCTCGGGCTTGCTGACGAGGTTCGCCTGCGGCACCGCGAGCAGCTCGCAGTACCCGCCGCCTTGGGTCTCGCCGAAGATCCCGTAGCGCGCACACAGGTTGTCCCATCCCGACAGGCACGACTCGCAGCGACCGCACGAAATGCCGGGGTTGAGCACGACCTCGCGGTCCTGCCAGCTAGGGTCGGCACCCGCGCCGAGGCCGACCACCCGCCCTGCGATGTCGCTACCGAGGATGTGCGGGTAGGTCAGACGCAGCGACGGCGCGCCGTTGCGGACGAACAGGTCGAGCCGGTTGAGCGCACACGCCTCGATGCGCACGAGCACCTCGCCCGGCCCCGGGCTCGGATCGGCGACCACCTCGAGCGCAAGCACGGATGGATCGCCGTGACGGTGCAGAGTGATTGCGCGCATCGTCGATCCAAGGATCGGGAGAACGAGCGTGTGCGCTGTCTCCTGGTGCGCGAAGGTACCACCGAAATGCACCGGCATCTCGAGAAGGCCTTGCGCCTGCGCCCGGTCACCCGCATAGACATCTCGACGAGTCGAGGGCGGCCGGGGGGTTTTCCCAAGATTCGTTTCTGCTGCAGGGCTCCCATCGGGGGCGCGTCCGGACCATTTCGGTCCAGGTCGTTGCCGACGATGGAGATCCCGACATGTTCGACGCTCTTGCGACCGACCAAGGCTTTTCTCGATACACCTCCGCCATCGAGCGTTATCCGGTCCTCGACCGTGAGCGCGAGCTGTCGCTGTCGACGTCGTATCGCGACGGTGACAAGGCGTCGGGCGATCTGCTGGTGTGCTGCAACCTGCGCTACGTGGTGAAGATCGCCCACGGCTACCGTGGGTACGGGTTCCGCGTAAACGAGCTCGTCGCCGAGGGCAACATCGGCCTGCTGCAGGCGGTGCGCCGCTTCGAGCCCGAGCGCGGACTGCGATTCATGACGTACGCCTCGTACTGGGTTCGTGCCCACGTGCTGTCGTACATCCTCAAGCACTGGAGCCTCGTCGGTGTCGGCACCGGCCCGATGCAGAGCAAGCTGTTCTTCCGCCTGCACCGCGAGAAGGCGAAGCTCGCCGCGCGTCTCGGCAGTGGCGCCGACCTCACGCCGCACCTCGCCCAGACGTTCTGCACGAGCGAGGAGCGGATCCGGCAGATGGAGCAGCGCATCGACTCCCGCGATCTTTCCCTCGATGCAAAGGCCTACAGAGAGGGCACCTCGACCATCATGGACACGCTCGCCGACGGCGGCGGCAACCAGGAGAGCTCGCTGCTCAGCGAAGAGATCCAGTCGATCGTGCACGAGCGCGTCGCGGATGCGCTCACCCGGCTCGACGAGCGCGAGCAGGTCATCGTGCATCACCGCCTCATCGGCGGCGAGCGTCAGACGCTGTCGGAGATCGGCAAGACCCTCGGTCTCTCGCGCGAGCGCGTGCGTCAGCTCGAGCAGCGCGTGAAGACGAAGCTCCGCCGCTCGCTCGCCGACCTCGCCCCCGAAGGCGCACCGCTGGCCGAGGCCGCGTAGTCGCGCTCATCTCACGTCGAAGCGCAGGTTGTCGAACGCTGCGCGGACCTCGTCGTGGTGGTCGCGCAGCGCGTCGAGCTCGGTGCCGAGCTTGTTCTTGCCGAGCGCGACGCCGAGCGCCGTCGCATCGTCCGTGAGATCGCCGAGCGCAGCGTCGTAGCTCGGCCACCAGAACACCTGCTCGGCCTCGGCAGCGTGCGCGTCGGCCCACTGGCGAAGCGCAGTCACGCGACTCTCGAGGGTCGCGACCGCAGCATCGCAGTCACCCGCCGCGAGCGGCTCGCGTCGTGTGCAGCGTTCGAGACCCTTCGCCGCAAGCATCGTCCGATGACAGTGCCAGCGCATGCTCGGCCCTTCCTCGGAGCCGGCCTGCGCGAGCCGCAGCTCGTCGAGACCGTCGCGCACCTGCTCGAGCTCGCCCGACAGCGATGCAAGCGCGGTCTCCCACGCGCCATGCGCCCCGACGAGCTCGGGCCCGAGCTGCTTGCCGAGCGCCCATGCGTCGGTCTTGAACGTCTCGGCGCCGTAGTACTCGTCGAGCGATCCCGCGACGTCGGCGAACCGCGTCGCCGCGCCGAGATACGCCGTCATCGCCGCTTCGATGCGCGGCAACGCGGGCTCCTGCAGCGGCCCCTCGATCGCAGCGCGTCGACACGGCTGCAGATCGCTGGTCACGGGATACACCAGCGGTCGCGCACCGCCGCGCTTGGGCCCACCGGTCTTCGCATCGACGCCCTGGCCCCAACGACGAAAGCTCTCGACGATGCGTCCTCGCGAGCGACGCAGGCACTCCTGATAGAGCGCGAGCTTGTCGGCCATGCGATCCTGCTCGGTGAGCTCGGGCGTCGCGAGCGTGCCGGGCATCTGCGCCTCATCGATGTGCACGCGCGCCTCGACCTCGGCCTGCACGCGGCTCTGGATCGCCTCGCCGACATCGTCGCAAGCGCCGCTCGCGAGCGCGAGGCATGCGATCGAAGCTGTCATCACGCGTCGGTGCATGCGAAGGGAGCGAAGCGACGAGAAGGGGGAGGTTCCGCGGCGGCTTTGCCGGCGTGGAGGGGGAGGCGGGCCGCTTCCCCTGAAAAGAAAACCACACGTCAGACCCAGTGGGAATCCTCGGGAACGATGATGCGTAGGTGGTGGAATAGGTTCTCGATGCGATAGCGGCCCGCGGTGACGAATTCTTCGCCGTCGATCTGGGCTTTGATCGGGGCAGCGACTTTGGTCCGTTTCTTCGGCGCCACGCGGATGTCGATCACGCGTCCACGTGGCACGTCGCGGCGCGGGAGGCCCATCACCTCGAGATCGTCGCCGGTGACGGGATTGCGCTTGAACCCGCCGATCGCCGCCGCCGCCCAGTCCGCCGAGCCGCGCAGCACGACGAGCTCGAACTTGCCGTCGTCGGGCTTCGCCGTCGGATCGAAGATCCAGTCGCCCGCGTAGACGATCGTGCCCTGCACGAGGATGTCGGTGACCTTCTCGAAGTGCGCGGGCGCGTCGTCGATCAGGATCTCCGCGTCGAAGTCGCTGCTGCTGAACGCTCCGAGGAAGAGCGTTCGCAGCGTCGCGCTCGTGTACACGAGCTTGTCGCGATAGAACGATCGCAGCACCGGCACCTTCTCGACCCACTCGCGCTCGCGGTTGCGCTTCGCGAGTACGCGCGCCGAGAAGCCGACGCCGCAGCTGTCGAACCACAGGTCCTTCGCGATCGCCTCGCCATCGCCGTCGAACGCCTCGATGCGCCCGACGTCGAGCCACTGCTCGATGCCGGCCGCGATGATCTCCACGTTGCGTCGCAGCGCCCGCACACCGGATGTGATGCCGAAGCTGCGACCCTGATCGTTCGCGGTGCCCATCGGCAGCATGCCGAGCGGCACGTCGATCCCGGTGCGCTCGCGGGCGAGGATGATCGCTTTCGCCGCCTCGGCGAACGTCCCATCTCCGCCCATGTACACGACCCGTGCAGCGTCCTCGCGCTCGATGCGGGCCGCGAGCGCGGCGACCGTCGCGCCGGCGGGCAACGTCGCGACGAACTCGGGATACAGGCCCGCGTCGTCGAGGACCGCCATCGCGTCGTCGATGTAGCGCCTGGCCTTGCCGCTGCGTGCGGTCGGGTTGGCGACGAGCAAGGTGCGACGCGGAGTTGCCAAGCGGGGTTCGCCGCTAGCGTGCCACGCCACGGCGCAGGGCGGGAGCGACGTCGGTCCGGCCGCGTGCGCCACCGCTCGGCGCCGACGCACACGTGGCGGATGAAACCCACCCCGGCCTAGGGTGGATCTGTTAGGCATGGCGCCGATGTCCGTGCGTGCTCGTGCCCTCTCGGTGGTGATGTGTCTGCTCGCTGCTGGTCCGTCGTGCAAGCCGACGACCACGCCGCAGCCCACGGGCGACGCGAAGGCGGAGCCCGCCGTCGACTACGAGAACCCGGGCGGCATGTGGATGCCGACGCAGATGGCGTCGCACAAGGACACGCTGCAGACCCTCGGCATCGGCTACGACCCGACGTCGCTCGGCGATCCGACGGCGTTCCCGCTCGGTGCCGTCATCAGCCTCGGGGGTTGCTCGGCGTCGTTCGTCTCGAGCAAAGGCCTCGTGGTGACGAACCACCACTGCGTCATCGGGGCGCTGCAGAACAACTCGAGCGCCGAGCACAACCTGCTCGAGGACGGCTTTGTCGCGGCGACGCTCGCCGACGAGAAGCCGGCCGGCGCAGCGCAGCGCATCTACGTCACGCAGGCGATCCGCGACGTGACCAGTGAGATGACGACCGGCATGGATGCGATCACCGATCCGCAGGCACGCTACGCCGAGCTGCAAAAGCGCACCAAGGATCTCCAGCACACGTGCGAGGCGAAGGCGGCCGGTCATTCGTGCGCGGTGCGTTCCTTCTTCGAAGGCGCGGAGTACTACCTCATCGACGCGCTCGAGATCCGCGACGTGCGGCTCGTCTACGCGCCGCACGCCGGTATCGGTGTGTTCGGCGGCGAGATCGACAACTGGCGGTGGCCTCGACACACCGGCGACTTCTCTTTCCTGCGCGCGTATGTCGGGCCCGACGGCAAGCCGGCGGATCCGTCGCCCGAGAACGTGCCGTATGTGCCGCCGCATCATCTGAAGGTCGCGAGCGAGCCGCTCGAAGCCGGTGACTTCGTGATGGTCGCCGGCTATCCGGGGCGCACGAATCGGCTGAGCACGGCCGAAGAGGTGCGCGACGCGATCACTTGGCGATACCCCCGCGACATCCAGCGCTACGGCGAGACGATCGCGCTGCTCGAGGCGCTCGCGAAGGATCGTCCGGCGCTCGCGATCAAGTCCGCGAGCAAGATGCGCCGGCTGTCGAACTACCACATCAACTTCCAGGGGATGCTCGACGGCCTGACCAAGGGCGGGCTCGCCGATCAAAAGGCGAAGCTCGAAGCCGAGCTGCAGAAGTGGATCGACGGCGACGCCGCACGCAAGGCGAAGTACGGCGGCGTGTTCGAGCAGCTCGCGGCACTCGACGCCGAGTACCGCAAGACCCGTGATCACGACGCGACGCTCAGGGAGATCGGCGAGGCGAGCAATGCGTTCGCCGCGGCGCTCGGCGTCGCGATGACGCTGCAGGCCGGCAAGGATCGCACCGACCTCGCCGCCGCCGTCGAGGGCGCGATGAAGACGTACGACCCGGAGCTCGATCGCGCGACGCTGCGGCTCGCGCTCGAGCGCGCGACGCGGCTGCCTGCGGAGCAGCGGCCCAACGACGTGCTCGCCGCGCTGCTCGGCAAGCCCAAGGGCGACAACTGGGAGGCTGCGGCGATCGATGCCGGGCTCGCGAAGGTGTATGGCAAGACGAAGCTGGGCGACCCCAAGGCGCGCAGCAAGGTCGTCGCGACGAAGGACTTCGCGGCGCTGTCGAGGTCGCGCGATCCGATGGTGAAGGCCGCAACCGCCGTCGCGACGTCGTTCGCCGACGCGCAGAAGCGCGACGAGATCCGCACGGGCTCGATGGCCGCGCTGCGTCCGAAGTTCGTCGCGGCGCTGCGTGAGTACGTGAAGACGCCGCTCGCCCCCGACGCGAACAGCACGCTGCGCATCACCTACGGCACCGTGCGCGGCTACAAGCCCGTGCCCGACGCGGCGGTGTTCGATCCGTTCACGACGCTCGCGCAGATGGTCGCGAAGAACACGGGCACCGCCCCGTTCGCCGCGCCTGCACGCCTGCTGACGGCCGCGAACGCCGACAAGGGCCCGTACCAAGTCGAGGGTCTCGGCGACGTGCCGCTCGACTTCCTCGCCGACCTCGACATCACCGGCGGCAACTCGGGCTCGGCGACGCTCAACGCGAAGGGCGAGCTCGTCGGCCTCGCGTTCGACGGCAACTACGAGGCGATCGCGTCGAACTGGATGTTCATCCCCGGCATCACGCGCTCGATCCACGTCGATGTCCGCTTCATCCTCTGGGTATTGGATGCGGTCGACGAGGGGGATCACTTGCTCGTCGAGATGGGCGTCACCCCGAAGCTCGCGGCCGTGCGGACCGCGGATCCGGCCGTCGCGCCCGCGGCGAGTCCGGCTGTGCCGGCGCCGCCGGGGGATGCGACGGCGCCCCGGCCGGCTGCGGCGGGGTGAGGCTCGGGCGGCGCGCGCGTTCGGGTTGGGCGGACTGGTGTGGGACGGCTGGTTGCCCGGGTTCTTTGGGACGTTATGGGGCCTTCATGGACGTCGGACCCGACAATGTCCCGAAGCTCATCGCCGAGATCGGCTGCAACCACAAGGGCGACTTCGAGCTCGCGAAAGAGCTCGTCCGCACCGCGGCCGAGTTCTGTCGTGTCGATGCGGTGAAGTTCCAAAAGCGCAACCCGAAGGAACTGCTCTCGCCCGAGCAGTACCACGCGCCGCACCCGGACCCCGCACACAGCTACGGCTCGACTTACGGTGAGCACCGCGAGGTCCTCGAGCTGTCGATCGACAAGCACGCCGAGCTCAAGGCGCTGTGCGAGTCGCTCGGCGTCGAGTACTCGTGCAGTGCGTGGGACCTGACCTCGGCGCGCGAGCTCACCGAGATCGATCCGAACTGGATCAAGATCCCGAGCGCGTGCAACACGAACTTCGAGATGATGAAGTGGATCTGCGAGTACTACGTGGGTGGCATCCACATCAGCCTCGGGATGACGACCCATGCCGAGACGGGCACCCTCATGGATCTACTGCGCGCGAACGGGCGATTGCCCGACACGGTGCTCTACGCGTGCACGTCCGGCTACCCGGTCGCGGTCGACGATCTGTGCCTGCGCGACATCACGCGGCTGTGTGAGACCTACGGCGCCCAGGTCCAGGCGATCGGATTCTCCGGGCACCACCTCGGCATCGCCGCGGACATCGCTGCGATCACGCTCGGCGCCGCATGGATCGAGCGCCACTTCACGCTCGACCGCACGTGGCGAGGCACGGATCACGCGGCGTCGCTCGAGCCCGACGGCATGCGCCGGCTCGGTCGCGACATCCGCAACGTCGCACGAGCGCTCACGCATCGTTCCGCGGAGATCCTCGAGGTCGAGCGTGCGACGCGAGCAAAGCTCAAGCAGAACGCGCGCCCACGCCTGGTGCGCGCCGCGTAGCGCTCACAGCGTGTCCATGATCTGCATCGCGAGCTCGCAGTACGGATTGAGCTCGAGCGCCCGATCCAGGGCCTCGCGGGCGCGCTGCGGCTGACGCAGCGCGCGATAGATCGCGCCGCGATACGCGTGGACCATGTCGAGGCTCGGATCCATCGTCTGCGCGTAGTCGAGGAGCTCGAGGGCGTGATCGCCGGTCTCTTGATCGTGACCCGCCGCCTCGAACCGCGCGTACGCGAGCATCGCGTGCAGCTCGGCGACGTCGAAACCGCTCTCGTATGCTTCCTCGAGCAGCGCGACCGCCGACGAGAAGTCGCCCTGCGCAAGGGCGGCCTCGGCCTCGTTGAAGCGCACCGCGCCGAGCATCTCCGGATCCGGCGGCTGGTCGAACGTCGCTTCTGGACCCCGATGCCGTGCGGCGGGGGCCTCGCCTCCGCCGAGATCGATGGCATCGAGATCGTCGATGCCGAGCAGATCGTTCGCCTCTGCTGGCTCGTCGAGCGGCTCGTTCGGATCCAGCGCGAGGTCGTCGTCGATCGCGTCGGCCGAGATGCCGAGATCTTCCGGCATCAGATCGTGGCCGACCGCGAGCTCGACGCTGTCGACCTCGAGCTCGTCGTCGCCGCCGAGCTCGACATCGTCGTCGGGATCGAGATCGGCACCGGGAAAGCCCGCCGCGTCGAGCTCGAGCCCGTCGAAGTCGTCGCCGCCCAACTCAATGCCGTCGAGATCGTCCACTGCGAGCAGGTCGTGACCGATCCGATCGACCGAGATCGGCGGCGCGACACCAGCGGGCATCTGCATGTCGAGCACCGTCGCGTCGATGTCGCCGCCGCCGAGGTCGCGCGTCGCTCGGCCGTGGTTGCTCTCGCTCAGCGTCTCGAGATCCGCAGGCTGCACGTCGAAGAACGCGGCGCCGGGCGACGAGTACTCGCCGCTGTTCTCGGCGCTGGCCGCAGGCGGGACCGCGACCGGTCGAGTCACCGCGCGCGGCGGCTCGGAGGGCGGGGGCTGGATCGGCCGTTGCGGTACGGCCGCGAGCGGGGCAGGGCCGGGCGGCGGGGTTCTCTGGGCGGGCTCTGCGATCGGCGACGGCGCCAGCACGCCGTCGAAGCTCTCGTCCTCGCCGAAGTCGATCGCGTCCTCGAACGTCTCCTCGACGCCGGGCGGCTCTGCGGCGACGAGCGCCTCGGGGACCTCGGGCTTTGGTCGCATGACCGACACCGAGTGGTGCGTACCGGTGCCGCCGCCTTCTTCGTCCTCGACGCCCGCGAACTCGGCCTCGTGATCGCCGAGCAGCGCGCGCACCTTCGGCAGCTCGCCGGGCAGCGGCGTGTCTTCGTACTCGGTGACGACGTCCTGCGCGTCGAACGTCGGCGCGAACGCATCGTCGTTGCCGTCGCCACCGACGAACGGTGGCCGACCGGGGGCGCCGCGGGCCGGCTGCGCTTCGTCGACCAGCACGATTGCACCGGCCTGCACGAGACCGTAGAGCAGCGCGGCGGGGAGCGGCACCGGCGGATCACCGCCGTGCTGCAAGACCGTGGTGAGCGTGCGGGAGCCGTCGAGGCCGGCGACGAAGAACGCCTCTTCGAGCGAGAGCTCGAGCCCGAGTCCGAGACCCGGCTCTGCCGTCGAGTCCGCAGGGTTGCCGCGCAGCGTCGGATACTGCGCGCCGCTGTCGCGCATCGCCACGCGCGCGCGCTCCTCGGGATAGCGATCCTGGATCGCTGCGAGGATGACGCCTTCGGCCGTCGTGTCGAGGCGAACACCGGGCGTCGGCTCGATCGCATCGGGCTTGAATTGATAGCGCCCGTCGTCCCAGCCGAAGATGTCGAACA
>Ga0105046_10015029_pt1 | contig 11913 bp, 17 predicted proteins | sample MAT03_FD_78385 | JGI IMG/M metagenome (GOLD analysis project Ga0105046, IMG submission 78385) | Freshwater microbial communities from Lake Fryxell liftoff mats and glacier meltwater in Antarctica - MAT-03 (megahit assembly) | ecosystem: Environmental > Aquatic > Freshwater > Ice > Liftoff...
CCGACGAAGTGGGGATTCTGCCAGCGGAGATTGCCGGGCGCGGCCTCGGCGCGGCGGGCGCGCTGGAGGCGTTCCCACAAGCTGCCACCGAGAACGGCCATGCGCGCCTGCACGTCCACCTCTTGCAAGGCCACCGCGCCCTCGGGAAACCACGGGCGGAGGTCGGTGAAGTTGCCGCGGAGGATCTCGGCGAGCCGGCGGGCATTGGCCTGCTCGTCGCTGCCGGGCACCTCGACGAAATAGACGGTGGCAACGCTCTCGCTGCCCATGAGCTGGTGGACTTGGCGCTTGAGGTATTCCTCCCACTCCCAGCGGCAATACGGGCTGGCGAAGTAATTCGGCGAGAGGCAGACGAGGAGCATCTTCGATTGCTTCAGCGCGCCGAGGATGCGGAAGCGCCAGTCGTCGGCGTCCTTGATCTCGTGCTGGTCGAAAAAGATGCGCAGCGGCGCGGTGGAGAACTGCCGGTGGTCGGCGAGGATGTGATCGCGGATGGCAGTGACCCAGCCGCAGGGATAGGTCGCCGGAATGGGCGCGTTGTCTTTCCGCGAATACGAGAGAAAGACGTCGTGGGCCGTCTGGTCGGAGGACGGGGTCGGGGGCTGGTCCGCGGGCATGGCTGACCGTGGGTAGCGGCTCGCGCGCGGCTTGGCGAGCGCGGTGTGGCTTTGACCGGCACCCCGCCGTCGCGGCGATTGCGGCTTGCTCCGCCACGCCATCGTGGGGGATGACGCACGCCGCATGTTCCGAATCCCACGCCTCACATTTCTCACTGCACTGCTCGGCATCGTCCTGGCGGGTTGCGCCGGGCCCCGTGTCGGCGGGCCGAAAGTGAGTGTCACCCGCGACGAATGGGGGCACCGGCCGGGTGCCCGCGGCTTTTCCACGGTCATCATCGATGCCGGCCACGGCGGTCGCGATTCCGGCGCGACGAGCGCGACCACCGGCCAGATGGAAAAGGATCTCTCGCTCGACATGGTGAGGCGCGTCCGCGCGGAACTCGCCGGCAGCGTGAAGACGGTCCTCACGCGCAATTCCGACGCCACGTGCGAACTCGACGATCGCGTCGATGCCGTGAACCGCCACAGCGACGCCATCCTCGTGAGCATCCACTTCAACTCCGGCCCATCGCACGTCGCCGGTCCCGAGGTGTACTACTGGCGGGTGGACAGCTACACGCTGGGAAAAAGGATCCTCTCCAGCCTTTCCAATGTCGCACCGGAACAGCATTCCAGCCGCGGGCTCGTCCGGCGGCGGCTGCGGCTGACGCGCAATCCCGATCTCGCGTGCGTCCTCGTGGAATGCGGCTACCTGAGCAATCCGACCGAGGCGCGGCGCATCACCAGCGCGGATTACCGGGCGCGGCTGGCAAAGGCGATCGCGAACGGGATTCTCCGCCAGCGCGCGGAGGGCGACGGCCAGCTCGGGCCGCTCCCGCAACCGCTTTACGAACCGCCGAGCAAGGCCACCGATCCGCGCGAGTAACCATCCGGCAGGGGCGTTGCAGGTGCTCCACTGTTGAGCATTGGTTGAATGTTGGATGTTCAATGTTGGACGATGGATGTTCGCCATCCCACCCCTCCCCAACGCGTGAGAAATGCAGGATAGAGCTTTGCCGAAGGTGCAACATCGTCTAGTCAGCCCCGCACCGCATTCCCACCGCCCGCCGCCCGCTGATGCAAGCAGAAGTCTTTTTCCTCTATCATAACGGCGAACAGCGCGGCCCGTACACCGCGAAGCAGGTGAACCACCTGCACCGGTGCAATTTCATCGACGACGACACGCTCTACTGGCGCGAAGGGCTCGACCAGTGGCAGCCGGTGGGCCAGATCGTCCTGCGGCGACGGCGGCGGAACCGGCTGCTGCTCTGGTCGATCGCGCTCGGCCTGCTCGCGGCGATCGGGCTTTTCCTGCTGCTCTTCGGACCGGTGACGATGGACGCGTGGCGGGAGCTGACGAGCGGCGACTTCACCGAGGAATCCGCCTGGTGGCGCGCCCGGGGTCTCGTCCGCGATCAGCTTCCAAAGGGCAGCATCATCCGCTTCGACCCATTCCCCTCCGCGCAGGCAACGCTCCGCGGTCCGGATCATGCCGCCGTCATCCTCACCGGCACCCTCACGGATTCCTCCGGGAAGACCGAGCATGGCGCATGGCGCGTCATGCTCCGCTACGAAAACGATCGCGGGACGTGGGCTCCCGCACCGAAGGAAAAATCCTCGCCACCCTGAGGCGCATGCGCCGCTCCCGCGAATCCGTCGGGCCGTGAACCTGCACACGGCGGGTGTGATTGAAAGTGAGTCCAGTGGATGAGCAAAATGGTGGTCCGAGCGTGGCGCCAGCCTTTGGACTGCGCGCGGCTTGACGCCGCTTTTCCCTCGCCTCGGGGCTGACGCGCAGATTCACCGTTGCCCCGCCAAGCAACTCAGCGCCTCTCCTCCGCCCGGCGCATTGCGTGATTTCGCCCATCGGTCCTCCGCAAAGCCAAAGCTGGGTCAAGCACCCGCAGTCCAAAGCCTCGCGGCCCTCATGCGCCGCTCGGCTGTGGCCGGCTGCCAGCCTTTGGACTCACATCGAATCACGCCTGCGCACGGCATGGGGATGCTTGCCATCGTGGCAGAGCCATACTTTATTGCGCGCCCCTCATGAAGAAGCTCCTCCTGCTCCTCGCCTTCGCCGCCACCGCCGCCGCCCAGCGCGCGCCCGCGCCCTCGGGTGCAAGCCTCGGCGAAGCCGAAGCGCAGAAAGTCGAGGAACAGATCGCAACCGTCCGCCGGGATCTGCTCTCAAAGTACGAGGCGCAGCTCGGCGAACTCCAGCTCCAGTTTCAGAAAGTCGCCGATCTCGATGGCGCACTCGCCGTCCGTGCCGAGCGGGAACGCCTCCGCGCCGAGCAGGCGCTCTCCGACAAAAACATCGCCAACGAACCGAAGTCGCTTCGCACAGTCCAACAGACGACGCTCGCGAAAATGAACGATCTCGTCTCCGGCGTCGTCGCCGAGGCAGTGCCGCGACTGGTTGAATACAAGAAGCAACTCACCGTCGATGGCCGGCTGGACGATGCGGTCGCAGTGAAGCAGACCATTGAACGCCTCCAGAATGCCAACGTGCCGATCGTCCGCGCGGAAGCCGGCAGCATCGTGCCGGCGGAAGTTCTCCTCCGTGCCTACAGCGCCGATCGCTCGCGCGCCGACAAGACCTACAAGGGCGTGCGCATCGCCGTGCGCGGCGTGATGGCCGGATACCGCGTGGACCCCGCCGACGGCAAGCACCTGCTCGTCTATCTCACCGGCGGCACTTCATCCGGCTGGGTGCAATGCGCCTTCACTCTCGGCCAGTGGCGCTATCGCGAAGACCGGGCGGGCTCGGGGCTCATCCTGGTCCTTATTCCGAAGGACGGCGGAGAAGTCCGCGTGGCGAAAGGCCAGCAGCTCGACATCCTCGGCGACTGCTCTGGCTGGGACGAGATGGTGAAGCTCGCGAAATGCGACGTCCCGCGGTAGCCCGCCTCCCCTCGTGAACATCCCGCGACTCCCTGCGCCTCCAGTGGTGCAGCCGTAAAGAGTCGGACCTCAAACCTTCTGCTTCGCCGTCATACTCTTGCGTGTTTCGTTGTGTGTGCTGGTGTTCCTTCATCTGCCACACAAACCCCACTTCTCAGTGGTGTCCGACGCGAACACATGGAACATGGGCACTCACATGGGCACGAAAACTGTCCGATTAATGTCCGAGCCTTCCGAACGGCGGGGCGTCATTGGAAAAGCCGACTCCCGTTATTGGACCCAGCCGGGGAAGCTCGTTGCGGATGCGCGCAGCCGGTTCCTCAGTTGCAAGGTTCAGGTGGCGGGCCGTCGCGAGTCGTTTCCGCTCCGCACCCCGAACCAATCCGCCGCCGCTGCGAAAGCCGCTCAGATATTCGGCGACGTGGTTGCCCTTGGATGGGAACACGCGTTGACCAAACACAAGCCCGAGACGGTGAAGCCGGATCGCCCGAGCACGGTTGCTGAGCTTCTTCGCGACGTGAAGGCCAGCCCGGGCTTGCGTCTTTCCACGTTCACGACTTACGGGCAGTGCCTTCGCCAGATCGTTTCCGAGATCGCCGGGATCGGCGATCAACCGGCGCTCGACGAGAACGGGCAGCAAAAGCGGGATCGCCGCCGTCGCGCCATTCTCCTTTCGCGATTCGACTGCCGCAGCGGCGGGCGGGACGCATGGGCGGCAAAAGTGGATGAACAACCGCTGGCCGTTCTCACCGCAGATGCCGTGCAGCGTCGGCGTCCCGCCCACATCGCCCGCGCGCGCGACGGCCCGGATGCCATGCGCCGCGCCAAGAACAGCACCGCCGGCGTCATCCCCCTGAACGGCTTCGTGAGTCCCCGATTCGCCACAAAGCTGGGCCCGAACACTCGCGATCCCTGCTTCTGTCCATGCTCCGGGCAGCCCGTTGATCCCGTCCGCCTCGCCAAACGAAGTGACCCACGGTCCGTCGCAAACATGCGATTGCTCTGAACAAACCGATAAGACTCCTGCACGAGACTTCGCCTCACCTGCCACACGCGCCGTACCGCCCGGTCAGCCCCGCGATCTCCTTCTCCAATTCCTCCGCCTCGCTCCGAAGCCTGGCGATTTCCTTTTCGAGCAGCGCCATGTGCTTCGCCACCACCCGGTCGAACAACGCCGGTTCCTTCGCCGTCAATCCGAGCAGCTCGAACTGCGGGCTTTCGCGCAGCCAGTTCGTCGCCTCCAGCACGGCGAGGATTTCCAATTCCAGACTCTCCCACAGCTTCCGCAGCCGCGCGGCCTGCTCCTCCTCCCGGAAGTCGAGTCCCGCCCAGCCCTGCCGCAAAATGAACCCCTGCGGATCGTCCGCAATCTGCCGCAGCGTCCCGATGTCCCCGCTGTCCTTCGCGTGATTGATGGCGGCGGTCAGCTTCTCGTATGTTTCGAGCTTGTCCGGTTCGTGGCGAAAGCGATCCGGGTGCTACAGCTTCACCAGATTCTTCCACAGCCGGCCAAGCTCTGCCTGATCCTCCGCGCCCAGGTCCTTCTTCGCGGCCAGCGCCTTGTCCGTCTCCTCATGTTCCCACTGCCGTGCCCGCGCCTTTGCCGGCTTGCCTGCGCCTCACGCTCGCCTATCGTTCAAGCATGATCGACGTCGAATCGCTCTCCAGTTCCATTCGTGTGACTATTCCCCGGGGCGAAGTGGACCCGGGGCAGTTGGAAGAGTTGCTGGGCTGGTTGCGCATCGCCTCCGCCGCGCGGCGCAGCACTCTGGATGAGGCGGACGCCAACGCGATGGCGGAAGCCGCCAAGGCCGACTGGTGGGCGCGCAACAAGGCGCGGTTTCTCCCCGAGGCTCAGCCGTGAGCGAGCGGCGCGTCGTCATGGACGCGAACATCGCCTTCAAGGTTCTGAGCCGTGGGCGCGAAGACCTTGTCGAAAGGTTTCGTCCCGCCGGGCGGCTCGCCGGGATCACGCTCCACGCACCGCGATTTCTTTTCATCGAAATCTTCAAGCACAAGGAGAGACTGGTCCGCGCTACCCGATTGCCAGAGATGGAAGTGATCGAGGCACTGCATGCGCTCGTCGCGCGCATCGAGTTTCACGATGAGGCATTGGTGCCCCTCGGCACCTGGGTCGAGGCCTTCCGCCTCTGCGCGCCCACCGACGAGAAAGACACTTCCTACGTTGCACTCGCCCTGCACTTGGACGCCGACCTGTGGACGGAGGATGAGGAGTTGAAAACAGGGCTTCGAACGCGCGGATTCACCCGCTTCTTCGAGCGCTAGAGGTTTCGCCACACCGGCAGTCACCCCGGCGCGACCTGCGAAGTCAGCTCCGCAATCTCTGCCGCCAGCTTCTCCGCCTCGCTCGTCAGCCCGGCGATTTCCTTTTCGAGCACCGCCGTGTGCTTCGCCACCACGCGGTCGAACAGCGCCGGTTCCTTCGCCGTCAATCCGAGCAGCTCGAACTCGGGGCTTTCACGCAGCCGGTTCGTCGCCTCCAGCACGCCGAGGATTTCCAATTCCAGACTCTCCCACAGCTTCCGCAGCCGCGCGGCCTGCTCCTCCTCCCGGAAGTCGAGCCCCGTCCAGCCCTGCCGCAAAATGAACCCCTGCGGATCACCGGCGACCTGCCGCAGCGTCCCGAATGGCGCCGCTGTCCTTCGCGTGATTGATGGCGGCGGTCAGCTTCTCATACGTTGCGAGCTTGTCCGGTTCGTGGCGAAAGCGATCCGGGTGATACAGCTTCACCAGATTTTTCCACAGCCGGCCAAGCTCCTCCTGATCCTCCGCGCCCAGTTCCTTCTTCGCGGCCAGCGCCTTGTCCGTCTCCTCATACTCCCGCTCCGTGCGCGTCTTCGCCTGCTCATACTCCTGCCCGACCCGCTCCGCTTCCGTGTCGCCCTCTCGCAGCAGCACATCGAGAAACTCCCTGCGATAGTTCACCACGAGCCGCAGCCGGTCACGCTTCTGGGAATGCGCGCGGAGATGCTGGAAAAGCCGGGCCTGCAGACGGTCCACCTTGGCCTAAGCTCCCGCAGTCGGTCGGGGCTGCGCGGAGCGGAGTCGTCTGACTGCCTCATGGAAATCGTTTGTCCAAATCGCGTCTGGTTCCAGCGCCACAGGTTGCATGATCTCAATCAGGGCCGCATTGCCTGAACGAGGATTCAGCCACCGTTCCGGGATGTAATGGAATGAATTCCAGCGAGCGTGCGACGGCTCCATGCAAACGGCCAAAATGTGGAATTCTCCAAAGTGATACGGGCGTGTGTCTTCGCCATCACGCTTCCCCGTGCGTGTGCGCTGCACCTCGACCACTGCACTGCCTTTGCGGAGCCATGCTACACCTTTGGCCCTTCGCTGCATTTTCACCTGAACCTTGACTGTCGATACGTCGTCTTTCAGTGCCGCATCGTAGGGTAAGTCACCGGGCGGCGTGAGATCCTCCCAGCCAGTCAGCGATGGAACGATTTCCCGAACGAAAGTCGCTTCACCGATGATGCCGCGAATGCCTCGCAACGTGAGATCGCCCGCACGGTCGAGAGCTTCCAATATGACCTCCGCTTTCGCATTCATTCGGGCTTCGAATGAGTGAATCGGAATGGCTGCCCTCAATCCCTCGAAAATATGACGCCGTTGTTCATCGCTGCACTTGGCGAGCAGCTTGCGAATCTCCTCGGTCATAGACGCGCGGGCCTCCCGCCCGGCGCTGGTTTGTAAGCTTCGACGTCTGTCCGTTTCAGCAACGTGTGTCCTGCGATTTCTAGCGTGGCGAGTTTGCCCTTGCTCACCAGCTTCGCAATGGCCTGCCGTGTCACGCCGCGGACTCTTGCAGCCTCTGCCTTGGTGATCCATTCCCCGGCATCAAAAACAGGTTGACGTTGTGAACCCTTTTTCTCAATCTTGCCCTGCTTTCCGACTTTCTTCGCCGGATCGTCTTTCATTGACGACCGAACACGAGCAGATTGAGGCATTGAATCCGCTATGAGAACACACACCACGCTCACCCCGCAACAGCAGACTCTCTCCCTACATGGGAATGGAGCCGGGCCGTTGCTGATTCCCGGACAAGAAGCGTATTACACCACGCCGCACGGGGCCGCTTATCTTGGCGACTCGCTGGAACTTCTCCGCGCGCTTCCCGAGGGAAGCATCAATCTCGTCGTGACGTCGCCGCCCTACGCGCTTCATTTCAAAAAGAGCTACGGGAATGTTTCCAAGGCTGATTATGTCGAGTGGTTCAAGCCTTTCGCTGCGGAAGTGTTTCGCGTGCTCCGAGACGAGGGAAGTTTCGTTCTCAACATCGGCGGGAGTTGGAATGAGGGCGCTCCTACGCGATCACTTTACCAATACAAGCTCCTCATCGCGCTCGTGGAGGAAATCGGGTTTCACCTCGCGCAGGAATGTTACTGGTATAATCCGGCAAAAATGCCCGTCCCCGCAGAATGGGTGACGGTGCGCCGGGTGCGGGTGAAAGATTCAGTGGAACACGTATGGTGGCTCTCCAAAACGAAGCACCCCAAGGCGAGCAATTTGAAGGTTTTGAAGCCCTACAGCGCCGACATGCTCCGCTTAAACGCGCGGGGCGTGAAAGAAACCACGCGCCCATCCGGGCACGTTATCAATGCGAGTTGGGACAAGATGAAAGCGGCGGGTTCCATTCCAGGGAACGTCATCGAGGAACAGCTACCCGACGACCTTCTGAAGTTCGGGAATAATTCCGCAAACGACACCTACACGCTCCGTTGCAAGGAAGCTGGAATTCCGATTCACCCCGCTCGCTTCCCGGCTGCACTCCCCGCCTTCTTTATCAAACTGCTCACCGAGGAAGGAGACGTGTGCGTGGACATTTTTGCCGGCTCGAATACGACTGGCGCAACAGCCGAAAAACTAGAGCGTCGGTGGCTCGCGATGGAGTTGCTCCCAGAGTATCTTGAGGCGAGCAAGTTTCGCTTTGAAAATATCTAGCGCACATGGTCGTCCCTGATGCGGGAAAACAGGGCAAATAGTCGTGTGATACCCGGCGGATTCAATCGCAGGATTTGGTGCGCAGGCCGCATTGCGTTCAGCATTCCGGCTTCATCGGCAAATATCCTTCCGATGTAAGCCATGGCCCTCACTCCACCGGCGGCTCCTCGCGCACGGCGAGGTCGCGGGCCTGGCGGGCGATGGCGTCGGGGAGTTCGATGTGGAGCGTCATGGCACAGGAATCATCGCCGCGAATTCGCGCGGGAGCCGGAGCGAGGGTTACAGGCCGAGTTCCTTCGCTGCGTCGCGCAAGGATGTTCCAGCCTTGCCCGCGTTGCGCTTCTTTGCGGCGGCAAGCTCGCGGCGGTCTTCGAGGTCTTCGAGGGTGGACTTCAATTCACGCAGGACAGCCTTGCCGCGGCGGATTTGCTTTTCGATGTCCACGACGGAGGGTTTGGTTTTCAGAATGGCGGTGCTCATCGGTAAATATCCTTTCGGTTGCCGACAGCATATTGACCGTCACCTGAGGCCTTCGAGTGCAAAAAGCATCCGGTAGTCGCCGACCCGCAGACGGTATTCATCGCTGAAGCCTTTGCGCTTTTTCACGTTCCCGCCCAGGTCTTCCTCCAGCAGGAAAGGCCTGTGCCCGATTTCCCGGCGCAAGTGCAGCGGCATGGCGTGCAGCCGGGCTCTGACTTCGTCGGTGAGAATGACGGTGTAGCGCACGGGCATCGGTTTATCCGCTGCAAGCTACGCGGCAAAGCGCGAAATCACTCCGGGAGAAAGAGCGAGGGAAAAGAGACAGGCAACCAGTCGTGATGCACGGCGGATTCAATCGCAGGAATTGCTGCGCAGGTCGCATTGCGTGCGGCATTCCGGCTGCATGGGCAAATATCCTCCCGATGTGAGCCATGCCCCTCACTCCGCCGGCGGCTCCTCGCGGACGACACTGGTTTCGTCCGCATCACTTTTGACAAACGACACCAGCGGGTGTCCGGCGTCCGCGCGTGCCGTCTTTGAAGTTTTCACTCCCACATCACTTCGGCCATTCGTCGCCCGGCAGCGGGGGCGCATCGGGCACTTCGGTCAGCGCCGCAGCGAATGCTTCGCGCAGACCATGAGCGGCGGCGGGACGCACGCCGCCACTCGTTCGCGCTTCGCCGCAGGGCGCTACGAAAGCGTGATGCTTCTTCCCGGCTCCATCTCGAAATCCGCCACGAATTGCTCCGTGACGTTCGGCGAGATGACGTCGGCGAGGAACTTGATGTAGATGGAATCCTGCTGGACGAGCCTGAGCCGGTCGAGGTTGTCCACGTCGATCGCAAAGAAGAAGTTCCACGATGACTTCGTGTCCACATTTTTCCCGCACCGGACGCCGGCGACCTCGGGGATCTTCACGAGACTCACCCGGGCGGAAATCATCATCTGGTCGAGCTTCGCTTCATCGACATGTGGCAGGACTTGGAATAACGCGACGTGATGAATCATGACATTGGGCTGCCGGGTGACTTACCCGCCCAACTGCCATGCCGCAAGCTTCAGCCTTGGAAAATCGGGCCTCAGCCCTGCTTCCAGTCGAGCACGCCTTTGCGAATGGCGTAAACGTAACCGACCGTGACCAGCGAGAGGAACCCCGCCATGCTCCAGAAAATCGTGCTGCCGTGCGATTTTAGCATCGAGGTAAAGTTCACGGCCCAAGGGTAGAGGAACACCACTTCGATATCGAAGAGGATGAAGAGCATCGCCACGAGGTAGAACTTCACGGAGAAGCGCGGCTGCGCCTCCCCTTGCGGCACCATGCCGCATTCGTAGGCCATGTCCTTGGCCGGTGTGCGCTTGGCTGACTTGCCGAGGATGACGCTGATCAGGAGCGTGGTGATTCCAAAGCCGAGAACAATCGCGACTTGGAGCAGGATGGGCAGATATTCCCGCATTCCGTGACCTTAGATGGCAGGCGTGACGTTCGTCTCGAGCGTGGCGAGCTGCTTCGGGAGTCCCTTGTAGCTCTTCTTGCCATCCTTGCCGACGGAGATTTTCACCATTCCACGGCCCACGAGGCTTTGCAGTTTCTCATAAGTCCGCAGGCGGAGCATTTCCTCACCTCCGCTGGCGGCATTCCGCGCCTTCAGGTTTTCGTGAACCACGTCGAAAAGATCCTTGAATTCGTAGGCAGTTTTCCGCGACAGCACCGCGGCGAGTTCCTCTGTCACCAAGTCTGGCAGCCGACGGCTAAACGCGGTTTTTTTCGTGATAGACATAGGGCGGCGACGCTAGCAAAAAAACGCCGCGAAACGAGGGAAATCTTTCAGCGGTCGCCGCTTGGGTTTGCAAGTTATTAACTGTGAGCCACTTGAGAATATGCTCCACGCTCTGCCTACTTCGGAGCCGGAACCGCGGACTCGTCCGCCACAGGCGGTGATGGTGGCGGCATCGGGACAGTCCTCGCCCTCATGCTGCCGAGTACGAATACCGGAACAAAAGCAGGGACGTACGATTGAAAAAAGCTCAGCGACCCCGAGCAATCCATCTGCATCCCACTGTCGGCTTCACTCCAGCTGATCATCATCGGCAGCAGATGTCGGCTGATGGTTTCAGCCTTTGGCAGCTTGGCTGAATCGAGATATTTCGACACTTCAGGCTGGCCGATGATCGCATACGCAGCCATGGGCTTCAGTTTCTCGTAGAGGCGCTCGAAAAGTGTCTTCAGATCCACGAACAGCATCGCCGAGGTCGGAGCGGCGACCGTCTTGAGCGCCGTCTGGTAATCCGCCTTCGACGAAACATGCCCGCCGGCCTCCTTCGCCTGTTTCAAGACCGCCTTGACCGTGGCAGGGGTCAACCCGAAGACGATGTGCGTCTCGTTCATCGCAAACGTGGGCTGAAAGATCGCCGCCTCGGGAGGGAAAGTCCACAGCGTCGCGCCGTCCTCCTGGCTGATCACCACTTTCTTCGAATCGTCGGCTTCACTGACCATCAGGTCGGCGAGAAGCCGCGCCTTCGCCTTGTCCCGAATCTCCACCGATGCAAAAAATGTCGGCAGGCTGAGGCCGCCGGATTCCCAATCCGACAGCATGCTGATCTCCGGCCCCAGTGCGGAAAAGATGTCCGCCACCTTCAGTCCCTTCTTCGCAAGAACTTTCTCGAATTCGACCCCGATCGGCGATTTCTCAAACATGTCGATTGATTCCTGCATCCCTTCCACGGCGAATCCCATCTGCGTTGCCAGATACGCGTACGTCGCCGCCGACGTGAAAGCGGCGGATCGATTGGCGAACGGCTCGACCTTGAAGGGCTTCTGCGCCCGCACATAGAAGTGATCCCGCATCAGCAGTCCGTCCATCTTCGCCGAGTAGAGGAGGGATTCCATCCGGCTGGGATGACTCGCAACCATCGGGTTCGCCCCGGCGAGACTCAGGATATCTTCGAACTTCTTCGCGAGCGCCGA
>Ga0105046_10015030_pt1 | contig 11913 bp, 10 predicted proteins | sample MAT03_FD_78385 | JGI IMG/M metagenome (GOLD analysis project Ga0105046, IMG submission 78385) | Freshwater microbial communities from Lake Fryxell liftoff mats and glacier meltwater in Antarctica - MAT-03 (megahit assembly) | ecosystem: Environmental > Aquatic > Freshwater > Ice > Liftoff...
GGCCAGCTGGGTACGGATACGGGCGATGCTCGCCTCGTCCAGCGCCCGCCCGGCATCGTCGACCACGGTGCCCGACAGCGCCTGGGCGAACTGCCTGGCGATCATCGCAGTGCGCTCGAACTGCGCCAGGGTGCCCGGGGTACGCGGCACATCGAGCTGCAGGGAAACGGCCCGCACCGACTGCGAGCGCAGGGCCTGCGGGTCCAGCCCGGCACCGTCGCCATTGGTGAGCGTGCACAGGGTGTTGCCCGCCTCGTCATTGAGCACATAGGTCTGGTCCGGCATCGAGCGAAAGCCGGCCGCTTCGATCAGGCCGCGAAGTTTGGTACCGGAAAAACCGCCGCTGGCGGCCGCGACGTTCAGTCCGATCGCCACATCGACCGAGCTGCAGAACTCATGCAGAGCGTACGCCGCGTCGGCCGCCTCGGCCGGATCGAGTGCGATCGCCCGCCCCCCCAGGCGCGACGCAGCCGCCTGCGCCTGGGCCACCGCTGCGCTCAGCTCGGGCGCACTCGCCGGCCCGCGCGGATCGACCGCCTGCAGGCGCAGCACATGATCGACCATCGCCGCGCCGGCGTCCGATGCGGCGGTACCGCTGGAGGCGTCCCGCCCGACCCACTCGCACACCCGGGTCGAACCCACTTGCCCAGGCACATCGGACAGCGATGCGCCATCCAGATGCGGGGGAAGCCGCAACACGATCGGAAACCAGAGGCCGGGCGGCCCATCGAGCGCCGCGGTCGCCGCCGAGTCCGGGGCGGGACGCTCACGCCCGCGCTCGCGCCCGCGTTCGCCACGATCAGCGGCGACACCCGCATGTGCGAGGTCGGCGCCAGCACCGTCGCCCTGATTCTCGGGCGCGTCGGTCCACGTCCCCGGACCGGGGTCGCCGAGCGTGGGCTCGCGCCGCTCATCAGGGTCGTGCGCCGGGCGGCCGTCGAGGTCAGCTTCGTCCGGCGCTGGTTGCACCTGGCTGCCTCGGGCCTCGCCCTGCATCAGCGGATCAGCGTCGGGCGCGGACGGCAGCTTCCCGGAACGGCGCTGGAACTGCCGCACCTGCCACAGGTTGTAGATCGCGACCAGCGCCACCGCCAGCACGCCGAGCACGACCAGCCCCCCCTGCAGATCGCTCATCCGGACGCGCTCACGCCGCCTTCTCCTCGGTCAGACGCATCGCCTGGTCGATATCGACAGCGACCACGCGCGACACGCCCTGCTCCTGCATGGTTACGCCGATCAGCTGGCTGGCCCCTTCCATGGTGATCTTGTTGTGCGAGATGAACAGGAACTGGGTGTTCACCGACATCTTCTGCAGCAGATTGCAGAAGCGCTCGGTGTTGGTGTCGTCCAGCGGTGCATCCACCTCGTCCATCAGGCAGAACGGCGCCGGGTTCAACTGGAACAGCGAGAACACCAGCGACATGGCAGTCAGCGCCTTCTCCCCGCCGGAGAGCAGCTGAATCGATGCGTTCTTCTTGCCCGGCGGCTGCGCGAAGATCTGCACGCCGCTGTCGAGGATTTCCTCGCCGGTCAGCACCAGTTCGGCGTGACCGCCCCCGAACAGGGCAGGGAACATCTCGGCCAGATGCTTGTTCGCCTCGGCGAAGGTGGCCATAAGCCGCTCCCGGGTCTCCCGATCGATACGGCGGATCGCCGTCTCGAGCGTGGTGATCGCCTCGTTCAGGTCATTGGCCTGGGCATCCAGTGCGTTCTTCTTCTCGGTCGCGCCACCGAGTTCCTCGAGCGCGGCGAGGTTCACCGCGCCGAGCGCACCGATCTCGGCCTGCAGCCGGTTGATCTCTCCGGCAAGCGTGCGTGGGCGCGCGCCCTGCTCCGCCTGCGCCGCAAGCGCGACAGCGTCCGCACCCGACTCGGCCAGCTTGGCAGCGAACTGTTCTTCGGTCAGCCGAGCTTCCTGCTCTTTCAGTCGTGCGTCGCCGATCGCAGTGCGCAGCGGCTCGTGCTTCTGCTCGCAGACCAGACGCTCCTCGTCGATCGCCCGCAATCCGGTCTCCAGCCCGGACAGCCGGTCGCGCGCCTCGGCCATCGCCGTCTCGCGAGTCTGGCGGGTGGCCAGTGCCGCCTGCAGCGCGTCCTGGAGCGGCGCCTCATCGAACTGCCCGAGTTCGGTGGCGAGCCGGTCGACTTCAGCGCTCAGGCGGGCCAGCTCGCTTGCGCACCCGGCCACCGCCGCCTCGCCCTCGGCGATCTTCGCCTGCGCAGATTCGACCCGGAACCGCGCCTGCTGCAGTGACTGCGCCGCCGACTGGGCCGCCTCACGGCTCCTGGCCAGCGTGGCCTGTGCGCCAGTGGCCTCCGCCCGGGTGGCGGCGAGCTGCGCACCGATCCCTTGCAACTGCTCGGCGAAACGCTTCAGATTGTCATCGGTCGCGGCCAGACGTTCTATCTCGGCCGCCCGCTCGGCATCGATCTCGGTCGACTCGCGGTCGATCTGGGCAATGCGCTGCTCTATACGATCGGCCTGTTCGGTCTGGCGCACCAGTTGCATCTGGGTGCCATGCTGGTTCTGCCGCAGATCGTCGGCGAGCCGGCGCCGGTCAGCGAGATCGCGTCGCGCGCGCGTCACGCCCTCGGTCGCCTCGATCTGGCGGCCGCGCGCCTGCTCCAGCCCCGCCGCCAGCGACTGCATCTGGTTGGCGAGCGACTCGATCTCACGCTGCCGCGACAGCACCCCATGCACCTCGGAGTCCGGTGCATAGAACACCACGCTCGAGCGGCTGAGCAGATGGCCGTCACGGGTCACCAGGGTTGCGCCGGCCGGAAGACGCTCGCGCAACTGCATGCCCTCGGCCAGCGTCGGCGCGATGAACACCTGGCTCAGCCAGTCAGCGAGCACCGGTTCGGTACGCGCATCGTCACAGCTCACCAGCTCGCGCAGCGGACGGCCGAGTACACCGAGAGAACCGGTGGTCGAGACGCCGGCGGCCAGTTCGTACACCGCGACCTTGGCGCCGGGCAGCTCGCCAAGCCAGGGCGCGCCCGCCTCGATATGCTCGACCGAGAACGCGTTCAACCGCTCGCGCAGCACCGCCTCGAGTGCGTTCTCCCAGCCATCCTCGATGCGCAATCCCTGCCACAGCCGCCGGGCATTGGCCAGCCCATGTCGGGCCGCCCAATCGCGGGTGGCCTGCGCGTTGGCGAGCCGGCTCTGCAGCTGCTCCAGCGCGTCGCGCCTCGCCTGCACCTGGGTGAGTTCGCGTCCGGCCGCATCCACCGCCGCCTGCGCCTCGCGCGCGGCCAGCTCGCCCTGCGCCAGCGTCTGCTCGGCAAGGGTCGCCCCGGCCATGGTCTCGGCCAACTGGTGGCCAAGCGCGGCAGCGGCGGTCTGCATTGCAGCCAGTGCGGCGCGGTCAGGCAGCACCAGCCCGCCACGCTCGGCAGTGACCCGCTCCACCCGCTGACCGAGCCGCTCGACCTGCCGTTCGGACGCGCCGCGGCGAGTCTCCTCGACCTGCCAGAGCTGTTCGGCCTGCGCCAGCGCGCGCTCGGCCTCGCTCACCCGCCGCTGAGCGTCACGCGCTGCCGTCTCGGACTGCGGCAGTCGCGCAGCTTCATGTTCGGAATGCGCGCGGGCGGTCTCCGCCTGCGTCTCGGCCGCCTGCGCATCCTGCTGCCCCTGCGCGAGACTGGCGATCAGGTTGTCCCGCTGTGCCTCTATCTGCGCCAACCGGGCGCGCGCCTGGGCGAGCTGCGAATCGACCCGGGCGCGAGTCTCGCGCAGGTAGGCAAGCTGCTGCTCCAGCCGGGCGACCTCGGCATTGGACTCGTACAACTCGCCCTGGGCGACACGCGCCGCGTCGTTGGCCACCTGCTGATTGTCGCGGGTCTCGGTCAGGCGCTTCTCGATTTCGCGCAGGCGTGCGGTCTCGTTCTCGAGTTCGATCGACAACCGCTCGACCTCGCGCTGCTGCCGTTCACGCTGGGCGCCGGCTTCGGTGCGGCGCAGGAACCACAGAAGATTCTGCGCCGAGGTGAGTTCGCCGGTGAGTTCCTGAAAGCGCGCGGCGACCGCGGCCTGCGTGGTCAGCCGTTCGATCTGGCGCTCGAGCTCGAGCCGGATGTCATCCACCCGCGCGAGGTTCTGCCGCGCGTCGGACAGCCGATTCTCGGTCTCGCGCCGCCGCTCGCGATAACGCGACACCCCGGCGGCCTCTTCGAGGAACACCCGCAGCTCCTCCGGTTTCGCATCGATGATGCGCGAGATCGTGCCCTGCTCGATGATCGCGTAGCCACGCTGACCCAGGCCGGTACCGAGGAATACATCGGCCACATCGCGCCGGCGCACATGCGCGTTGTTGATGTAGTAGGCCGACTCGCCATCGCGCTCGAGCACCCGCTTGACCGACAATTCGGCATAGCTCGCCCATTGCCCACCGGCCTTGCCCAGACTGTTGTCGAACACCAGTTCGACGCTGGCCCGGTTGGCCGGCTTGCGGGTGGCGGAACCAGAGAAGATCACATCCTGCATGGTCTCGCCGCGCAGATGGCGCGCGGACGATTCACCGAGCACCCAGCGGGTGGCGTCGATCACATTCGACTTGCCGCAGCCGTTGGGTCCGACCACGCCGACGATCTGGCCCGGCAGGCGGATATGGGTAGGGTCGACGAAGGATTTGAATCCGGAGAGGCGTATTTCAGTCAGGCGCACTTAGTTCGCTTCTGATGTCGGGGCTTTGACCCGATAGTTTATCCGAACCGACCGGCGGACCCACGCCGATCTGTCGCGGCAAGCGGCGAGTTCCTGCGCGAGGCATGCCGCCGCGGACCCGGGCCTTCCAGCCCGAAAGCTATACTCCACCCGGCAGATTGAACCAAGCAGGCTTGAACCAAGCAGGCTTGAACGCAGCCCCTGGAACCGGAATCCCACATGTCCCCCGCCGCGCCACCCTCAACCCCATCGCGCCAGCTCGAAACCTTCGCCAACCCGGCACAGGCACGCGACCTGCGAATCCACATGGAGATTCCGGAGTTCACCTGTCTGTGCCCAAAGACCGGCCAGCCGGACTTCGCCACCCTGGTGCTCGACTATGTGCCGGACCGTCTGTGCGTGGAACTGAAGAGCCTGAAGCTCTACATGTGGTCGTTCCGCAACGAAGGGGCGTTCCACGAAGCGGTGACCCAGCGCATTCTGGAGGATCTGGTGAAAGTCACCCGGCCGCGCTACATGCGCCTGAAGGCGAAGTTCTTCGTGCGCGGCGGCATCTTCACCACCGTGGTAGCAGAGCATCGCAAGCGTGGCTGGAAGCAGGCTCCGGCGGTGTTGCTGGAAGCGCTGGATTCCGACGCAAGCGTGCGCGGCTGACCACCCCACCGACCGACGTTGCCACACCATGCCGACCGAGCCCGCCCTGGAAGTGACCCTGGAGCGGGTGGTCGAGTGGCAGGCTGCGCCGGACGGACACACTGCCGCCGAGGCATCGCACGAACTGCTGGTCACGCTTCGCGCCATCGAGGCCTCGCTCGCGCTCGAGGGTGGCGGCGAGGCCGGCACGCTGTCCAGGATCGAAGCCAAGCTCGACCTTCTGTTGCTGATGGCCACCCAGACCGGCTCGCCGGGCAATCCACTGGCAGGCGCCACCACCATGGTGCGCCTGTCGCCAGATGGCATCGCCTGGCAGGCCGCTGCGCCGCTGCCGACAGCCGGCGCACGACTCCGATTGATGCTGCAACTCGACCCGCGTGCCCCGGTCGTACTGCGGCTTCCGGCCCAGGTGGTGTCCGTCGTGGAGGGTCCGCAGTCACTGCTGCCAGAGCATCTGTTCGAGGTCACGGCGCGCTTCGTCGGCCTGGACGAAGCGGCGCAAGATGCGCTGTCTGCCGCCGTGTTCCGCCTGCACCGGCGGGCCCTCCAGTCGAAGCGCGCGCCCGGCTGATCGGGATTTCATGCGTGTCGATGGGCGACGGTCATCGCGCCCGATCATTGCCACGCTGGCAAAGTCGGCGCGCGGGGGTGAGGTGAAGATCGCACGCTCCAGGATGAAGGCCGAAGGGCTCGTGGTAGCCATCCCATGACGCTCCTGACCCGTGCTCCTGACCCGTGCTCCTGACCCGTGCTCCTGACCCGCGCTCCTGACCGTCGACTTCGCGGTACGCTTGCGGCACGCCAAGCGAAGGCAGATCGACGGATACTGGAGGCGACGATGGAGCACAGCAGGCTGGAGTTCGACGGCAAGGTGGTGCTGGTCACCGGCCCGGCCAAGGGCATGGGCCGCGCGATCACGCTGGCCTTCGCGCGCGCCGGGGCCTCCCTGTCGCTCGCCGGCCGGGATACGAGCGCAATAGAGCCAGTTGCCGCAGAGGCAAGTGCGCTGGGCAGCGATGTGCGGGTATACAGGGCCGACCTCACCAGCGGCACGGAAATCGCTGCGATGGTGCAGCGGACGCTCGGCGAACTCGGCAGGGTAGACGTTCTGGTCAACGTCGCCGGTGTTTCCGGCCCGCTCAGGAAGACGCTCTGGGAGCACACCGAGGACGATTTCGACGCTGTGATGGACGTCAACGTGCGCGGCCTCTTCCTGGTGATGAAGCACGTGCTGCCGGCAATGGTGGCCCGGCGCAGCGGACGCGTGGTCAACATCGGCGGTACCTACGGCACCACGGGCAAGGACTTCCGCAGCATCTACTCGGCATCGAAGTGGGCGCTGCGCGGCCTGACCCGGAGTGCGGCTCTTGAAGCCGGGCCCCATGGCGTGGGCGTGAACCTGGTCTGCCCGGGAAGCGTCGAGGGCCCGCGCTTCGAAAGCGTGCTCGAGGCGACGGCAGGGCGGCTCGACCGCACGCCTGAGGAAGTGCGTGCGTTCTATGAAGGCAACTGTGCGCTGCGCCGTATTTCCACCGACGAGGACATCGCCGACGCCGTCCTGTTCATGGCCAGCGACCGCGCACGCAACATCACCGGCCAGGAGCTGGTGGTCGATGCCGGGTCGGTGCTGATGCCCTACCCGCCAGCGATGATGCCCCGTTAGCATGGCAGCCGGCAGCGACATCAAGACGCTGGCCGAGGTGATCCCGGAAGCCGCGCTGGTCGAAATGGCGCGCCTCCTGGTGCGCACGCCAAGCGAGCAGAGCGCGCTTTTCGAGGCCGATCCGGCGGTGCAGTCGTTCATCGCCGACTGCGTGATGCCGATGCTTGAACGGTACGGCCATCGCGGTCGGCGCGACGCGATGGGCAATGCGATCTTCGAGTCGGGACCGGCCAGCGGGCCGCGTCCCGCTATGCTGCTGGGTTATGCAATGACCCATCCGGCCAATGCGATGCAGTCGCCCTTCGACGCCGCCCTGCTCGATACACCGCACGGCCGCGCGATCCGCGGCCGTGGCATCGCCGAGCAGAAAGGATCGCTCGCCGCAGCCATTGCCGGTTTCGTCGCTGCCAGCGCCATCGACCCGGCCTCACGCCGTCTGCTGATAGTCAGCACTGCCGGCGAAACCGGCAGCCACAAGGCGGCCGAGTGCATGCTGTCGGCGATCGATGTGCCCCCTGCGCTGTGCGTGGTCGCCATCGGCACCGGCTGCCGGGTAGCGCTCGCGAACAAGGGCCGGCTCGACATTCATGTCGACGTGCGGGGCCGCAGCAGCCACAGTTCGACGCCGTGGGCCGGCATTGACGCCATCGCCGGTGCGCGGGTGGTGATGGACCGCCTGGCGTGCCTCGACCTTGGGCCCAAGCGCCATCCGCTGCTCGGCGGGGCGACCCTGTCGCCGACCGGGATCCGCAGCTTCCCGGAGGCGACGCATACGATCCAGGACCATGTCCGGCTCACCTACGATCGCCGCCTGCTGCCCGGTGACGACGCCGGCGATGCGCTTGCCCAAGTGTCGGCGGCGCTGGCGGGCATCGAGCCCTGGTTGGTCGAGGTGCATGCGGGCGTGCTGCAGTACCCGGCAGAGATGCACCCCGACGGTGCCTTCATGCGCGCGCTGCGCGCCGGTTGTGCGCGGGTGGGGATCGAAACGCCGGCTGTGTTCGCCAGCCATGGCTGCGTCGATGCAGGACTGCTGGAACGCCTGGGCTGCGAAGCTGCGATGTGGGGCCCGGGCGAGCAGGCAATGTGGCATACGGCGGACGAGCAGCTGCCGGTGGGCGAGCTGGTGGCAGGGGCCAACGGGTACCTCGGCTTGCTGCTCGCCTACGCGGAGGGCGAATCCGGCGGTCACGCCTGAACACAGCCTCGCGCCGCATCCCGCAGCCCATCGGCCAGGGAGCGCGACACCAAGCGTGGCACCAATATTGCTCGACCGGAGCCGTTCGCACTATTGGAAAACCCACATGACCCGCTTCCACACGCTGCTGGCTGCCGCCTTTACCTGTCTTCCCCTGCTCGCCGGGCAGGCTCCCGCCGCGGCACAGACGTTCCCGTCGAAGCCGGTGACCCTGCTGGTGCCGTTTGCCGCCGGGGGGCCAAGCGATGCGCTCGGCCGCGTCGTCGCCCAGGCGATGAGTGGTCCGTTGGGCCAGCAGGTGGTGGTCGAGAATGTCGGCGGCGCCGGTGGAACACTCGGTGCTGGCAAAGGCGCAGCCGCCCGCCCCGATGGCTATTCGATCCTGCTCACCCACATCGGGCAGGCGACCAGCGTCACGCTCTACCGCAAGTTGCCCTACCATCCGGTCGACGCCTTCGATACGGTGGGCATGATCGGCGAAGTGCCGATGACCATCGTCGGGCGCAAGGATCTTCCGCCCAAGGACGCGCGCGAACTGTTCGGGTTCATCAAGACGAACGGCAACAAGCTCACCTTCGGTAATGCCGGCGTAGGTTCGGCTTCTCACCTGTGCGGACTGCTGTTCATGTCGCGGCTGCAGACCGAGATGAACGTGATCTCGTACCGCGGTTCCGGACCGGCAATGATCGAACTGCTGGGCGGGCGCATCGACTTGCAATGCGACCAGACCACCACCACGACCACCCATATCCGGGCCGGCGCGATCCGCGGTTATGGCGTCACGCTCAAGGGCCGCGTGCCCACCCTGCCCGACGTGCCGTCGCTGGCCGAGTCGGGCCTGTCGGATTTCGAACTCGCCGTGTGGTACGGTCTGCTGGTGCCCAAGGGGACGCCGCGCCCGGTGGTCGAACAGCTCGCGGCGGCGCTCAAGGCCGCCTCATCCGATGCCGGATACCTCAAGCGCATGGCCGAATTCGGCGTGCAGCCGGTGCCCGCGGAACGCGCGGGTCCGGATGGCTTCGCGAGTTACTTCCGGGCCGAGGCGACGAGGTGGGCGCCGGTGATCAAGGCTGCAGGCGTATTCGCGGACTGAGCCTCGCCGCCCCGTGCTCACCTAGGCGCAGTAGGCCGAGCGGGCGTCCTGTGCCAGCACGATCAGCGCGCCAGCCGGTGCCTGCAGCACATGGCGTACGCCGGGGGGCACGTGCAGCATGCTGTACCTCGGCACTTCGACCAGCCTGCCATCAAGCTCGGCCTGCAGGCTGCCTTCGACCACGAATGTAAACTGTTCATTGTCGTGGGCATGCCCGGCCAGCACGGCACCGGCGGCCATGCGCAGCGCGCCGACATGGACCCGCTCGCCGGTGAGTATCCGGCCCGCGACCCCCGGCGCATAGGTGCCTTCTGCCGCGATCGACATTGCTGCACTCGAGGGGCCGGCGCAGTTGCCGTCGCCGTCACCGTCGCCGCCGAGCATCTCGTGCACGTAGCGCTTGCCCGGCCCGGTTGGCCGGGTCCGCCATTCGGCGAGCGCCTGCGCAGTCGTCGTTGGCGGCTCACTGCTGCGGCTGCCAAAGCCCGGGAAACAGTTCGGCCCGTCATAGCGTCCGTCCACCGGCGGACCGACAATGCCGTGGCGCGTATCCTTCAACGCAAGAAAGACGAGGTCTTCGTCGGGACAGGCGAGTCCGGTATGCACCACCATGCCCGGCGTGTGCAGGATGGTTCCGGGGCCGGCGAACACCCGGTCGCCTTCGATGTCGTTCATCATCATCCCGTGCAGGATGAAGTTGAACTGTTCGTTCGGATGGTAGTGCGCCTTCGCACCGGTGCCGCGGGCCTGACGGCCGAGCGTGCAGATGATGTGCTGGCCGCGCAACACCGCGCCGACCGTCGAGGACTTTCCGCTGCGTATGTCCGGACCGGACAGCAGCCGCCGCGCAGTGACTTCCAGGCTGGTCGGGTTCGCCGGTACCTCGCCAAGCAGGTCGAAGTCATACACATACTGCACCGGTTCAATGGCCACTTCGCTCGTCATCTGTTGCTCCTTTTCACTCGATGACCACGCCCAGCCTGCGGCCGGCATCGCCCTGTTTCGTCGCTTGCGCACGGATGCACTTCGCGAACGCCCCGAGGGTGTTCGCCAGCACATCGTTGCCTTGCGCGACGCGCGTGCGGCGCAACTCCTGTCGATGCGCGTGGTATTTTTCTGAGTATATTCCGGTAGCCTTCCTGTTTCTGCAACCGCAGGCCACCGGAGCACTGCCCGATGACGACGAGCGTCGATATCCATGCACACTGGTATCCCGAGGCCTGGGTTCAGATGCTCGAATCCGAAGGTCCGGCGCAAGGAATCGAGATCGGGCACAACCCGCGCGGCAATGTCACCTTCGCCGTGCCCAGATACAAGGCGACCTTCCAGCAGACCTATATCGACCTGCCGTCGCGGCTGCGCGAGATGGACGCGGCACGGGTCGACGTGCATGCGCTCTCGCTTACCCAGCCGATGGTCTACTGGGCATCGCCCGAGTTCGGCGCGCGCCTCGCGCGGGCATACAACGATGGCCTGGCCGACGCGCACCTGCTGCATCCGGAGCGCCTGGTCGGGCTGGCGACCCTGCCGATGCAGGCGCCGGCACTGGCAGTGGAAGAGGTGCGTCGCGCCGCAAAGCTACCCGGAATCTGCGGCGTATACATGGCGACCCACATCATGGACCGCAACCTGGACGAGCCCGAATTCGATCCGGTCTATGCATGCTGCGAGGAACTCGGCCTGCCGGTCTTCCTGCACCCGGTGAACCCGGTCGGGGCCGAGCGCATGCGCAACTACCACCTGCGCAACCTGATCGGCAACCCGACCGACACCGCCATCGCCGCCGCCTCACTGATCTTCGGCGGGGTGCTCGATCGCTTCCCGCGGCTCGACTTCGTGCTGCCGCATGCCGGCGGGACACTGCCGGCACTGGCCGGCCGCTGGGACCATGGCCATCGGGTACGCAAGGAACTCGCACACCTGCCACGGCCACCGTCATCCTATCTGCGCCGTTTCTACTACGACACGATCACCCATGACGATGCGACGCTGGTGAACCTGATCGCGCAGGTGGGTGCAGACCGGATCCTGATGGGCAGCGACTGTCCTGCGGATATGAGTTACACGCGACCGGTCGAGGTCGTCGAGCGGCTTGCCGGCATCGATGCGGCCGACCGAGAGGCGATCCTCGGGCTGTCAGCGCGGCGCCTGCTGAAACTGGACTGAAGGTCGACAGGGCACTGGGGGTGAAGGTTCATGCCGAGACGGTCTCGAAATCGACGGCTGCACCCACGGCTGCGCCCCGGTGCCCGGGAGCGCACACGCTTCCTGCATGCCAAGTGCCTGGCATCCGACCGTCCCCGCCTTGCTTTTCAGCGACCCGCCAGCCGCGCACGCTCGGCGATCGAGGCCGCGAGCTCGCCCTGCTTCGCCGACAGCGTCTTCAGCCAGCGTTGCCCGCCGAAGGTGAAGCCGATCCAGTAGCCGAGTTCGACCAGCTGCGGCTCGGTGAACTCGGCGTTGAGCGATGCCCACAGCGCATCATCGGCCTGGGCCGGGTCGTACATGATCGCATCACAGTAGCGCAGCGCGGTCTTCTCGCGCGCGGTGAACCGGGTCGACTTCTCGTAGCCCATCAGCTCGGACATACGGCTGTCGGTGTCCCGCGCAGACCGCGCGGTTCCCTGGTTGCTTCA
>Ga0105046_10015032_pt1 | contig 11908 bp, 9 predicted proteins | sample MAT03_FD_78385 | JGI IMG/M metagenome (GOLD analysis project Ga0105046, IMG submission 78385) | Freshwater microbial communities from Lake Fryxell liftoff mats and glacier meltwater in Antarctica - MAT-03 (megahit assembly) | ecosystem: Environmental > Aquatic > Freshwater > Ice > Liftoff...
GATGCTCTTGCATAAAATCGTCATTCGCCGACAACTTAAAATTTTAAACCGTAGATCGCTAATTGCCTGACCTATTTCGGATTCGAGCTCTGCTGTATCGACCCTGTTGAACTGTGATTCATCACGAACTAGCTCCATGACTTCGTAAAATTCAATGCATTCCCCAGCAATTACCGCCTGCCGAAACCACTAAAGCCAAAATGCAGCGATAACGCACTGTGGTAATAGGGTTGTGACTGCAATCACCGGACATAATAACTACTGCTTCGAAAACAAACTCAAAAAACACCGCTTGTGAACGCTATTTCAACTCAGTCGCAAATTTCGCTGGAGCCCGAAGACATTTATCTGCGACGGGTTCGCAATGCGACGATTTCCGTGCTCGGCGATAGTTCTGTCGGGCGAGCCGTACGCCAGCTCTGCGATTCCCACGCGGAAGTTCGTCGTTCCATCACGACCGATCGTGCTTCGGGGGCGATGGTCGTCGCGATCGTCGGTGCGACCGGCCAAGGAAAGTCTTGGCTGATGCAGCAATTCATTAAGTCGGGCAATGTCGTGGCAGCAATCCGCAGCGGAAACAACCTGGACGAAGCCACGGAGCGTCTCGTTTGGGTTGGCCCGATTCCGCCGGCAAATCTAAACATTCGATACGAGCAATACCTGCATTGCCCCAGCGATCAGATGCACTCCCTTCGCGTCCCGTATTTGTTGGTCGATTCTCCGGGAGCGACCGACAGCCGCCGAGACGTCGCCGAGACAGCGAAGTTGGCCTTGTCGATGGCCAGCGTGTTAATTTTGGTCGTCAGGCGAGACCAATTGCGAAGTCATACGGTTGATATGTTGGCGGCCGCAAGCGAAGGGTCCTTGGTGGTGCCGGTCATCAACGCGATCGGCGAGGTCAATGATACCGTACGAGCCGATACAGAAGCTTTTGTCGCTAGAATTCGCCGTGCAGCGCCGCTTAGCCAAGTCACCACTGCGGTCTACATCGAGGACTTTGAGAAGGGAAAACACGGCGAATCAACTGTCGGTCAAGAAGCGGTGCTGGCGATTGACAAATCGCTTTCGGCAGAGCTTGCTCAAGGCGAATCTCTTGGTCGAACCGTTCATCGACTTGCGGCCCTCGACGCTCGCTTTCGTCAAGCGATCCATACTAGCTTACATAATCAATTGCCAGGACTGTCGCTCGCCGTTCAACGTCTCCACGAAGAAGCAAAAGTACTGCCCGAAGAGATCGCGGAAAGCTTGGTCGGTGGTGGACCATCGCTTCAAGCAGCGATCCGCTCGCGCCTAAGGTCAAGCTTACTGGTTGAAACATCCGCGATCTGGTTTCCCTACCGGACGATTCTTGGTTTGCTGAGCTTGACAAGCGGTGCCTGGGATCGTGTTGTATTATCGCTTGCCGGTTCGCTGCCGTCGTTGATATCCGCCGCTTATACCGGAGTTCAAAACTTCAACCAATCCGGCTCTTCGGCAAACGATATTCGCGAAGGAATCAGTCGGCGCAGTTCCGCTGCCGTCGCAGACCGATTGGGACCGCTCGCGACGCGTTTTCGAGCCGAGATCCATCGCCTAAGTCATAACGAACCCACATCGATCGGGCACCACTCGACTGGAGGACACGAATATAGTCAATCTCGACCTCAACTCGCTTATCTGGCCGGCATCGATTCCTTGCAAGAACAGTCACAACAGATTGTTGACTCCGAAATTGCTCGTGGTTCCGTTTCACAATTAACGGCGAACCTTTTGGCGTTCATGGGAACGGCAATGTTCTGGGCCTTGATGTCGGGCCCGATCGTCGCCTTGTATCGCGGCTACATCGCGGCAAGCTATACGTCACTTCGCGACTTCGCAGACAACCTCGGCGAGTTTCCTAAAGTTGAATTCGCAATGATGTTTACGAGCGTTGTTCTTTCCGTCTTACCCATGGCAATTTTCACGATGTTTGTCTTGTCTTGGGTTCAGGGACGACGCCGCGTTGAGTCGATGGAACAAGCCATTCGCGACCGCCATCGCAATGCGATTTCTCAGTTGCAAAGGCAACGCGTACTCAGACTCGACTGGGATGAGCCGTTACTCGCGGATGCTGAGTTCCTGTTGATCGCCGGCCTGACCGAGCCACAGGCGGATGCGATGGCAACAACATGAGCGTTCTATCGATGACTTTACTAGCGCAAGCAGATGTCCAAACTACGAGCATGATGGACATCGTTTTCAGTGGGGGCATCGTCGGTGTTCTGATCGTTCTTGTCATTCTGGGGCTTAGCATTGCTGCGGTCTATCTTGTCTTCGATCAAATCATGACGTTGCGCCGGAGTGAGATTATCCCGGATGGGTTGCACGATGCTGTTCGTCAGGCGCTACTTCGCGGAAATGCCGCCGAAGCCGATGCCGCGTGTCGGCGTCAACCGAGTGTACTCAGCTATACGTTGGTTTGCGGACTGAGTGAACTCGATCTCGGCTGGAGTGAAGTCGAGAAAGCGGTTGAAGATGCCCTCGCTGAGCAATCCGCGCGGCTGATGCGAAAGATTGAATACTTATCGCTGATCGGCAATATTGCCCCGATGGTCGGCTTGCTGGGGACCGTTACCGGGATGATCCTCGCGTTTCAGCAAGTTGCCACTTCGGCGGGTGCCGCTGGAGCGGGAGATTTGGCGGAGGGGATCTATCAAGCGCTGGTAACGACCGTTGGAGGCTTGGTCGTTGCGATTCCATCTCTGGGTGCCTTCGCAATTTGCCGTAACCGAGTCGACTCGCTGATCGCCGAAGTCGCGCAGCGAGCTAACCATGCGTTGTCTCCCATCAAACGACGCCAAACATCGCGTCGAACCGAACGAATGACAACCCCAACACCGTTACCCAAGCCAACTCCGCCAATCGATATGAAGTGACTCTACGATGAGAGCGCCATTGGCATCACAGCGAACGTCAGCATCGGCAAACATGACACCGATGATCGATGTCGTATTTTTACTCATCATCTTCTTCCTCGTTTCAAGCCACTTGGCAAAACGCGAAGCTCGCATGCCGCTGGACTTACCGGTCGCAGGGAGCCATCAAAATGACGACGCTGTCTCGAATCGAATCACGATCAATGTGGATCGTGATCAACGCATACAAATGGGCGGAACAATCGTGCCCGCAAACCGAGTTGTTGAGTTGCTTTTGAGTCACCAACGTGAACATAGCGCGGCCGCGGCCGTACGAATAAGGACTGACAGAACCGTCCGCTATGGTGCCGTCGAACCTCTGCTTCGTGACATTGCGCAAGCAGGCATCATCGACATCACCTTCGCGGTACATGAGAACCATTAATCATGCGACTGCCAAAACAGGTTCGACCGTCGGGTTTCGATCTGCAAATGACGTCGATGATCGATGTCGTGTTCCTATTGCTTGTTTTCTTTTTGTGGACAAGCAGCTTCGACGAACCGGAGTTTGACTTGGTTAGTGCTTTATCATTACCGCCCGTCGGTAACGCATCCTCGACAGTAGAGACAACGCCAGTAATGTTTGATGAAATCGTTGTTCGCATCATGCAAGAGGTTTCCGGCATCCCAAAAATTCGCTTCAACGGGACCTCGATCGAGACACTTGAAATCTTGAACACGCGACTCCAAACAATCGTTGCAGTCGGAGCACAGCCATCGGTCATCATTCATCCCGATTCAACGGTCGCGATGGAAACCGCGATCGCGGTCTACGATGTCGCGAGAAAAGCTGGATTTGATCGGGTGTTGTTCACGGTGTCACAATGACGATCGCAAAACCAGCATTCATGGCAATGATGATGTGGCTGTTTTGTTCACAACTGGTGCTTGCCGACGATTTTGTCCGACGCAAAACCGATTCATCCGCCTCGGACCTCATCGACGACCTGTTGGCGCGCGGGATGATTGATACCGCATCTAAAATCTGCGATCAACACCTTGCCGATACGCAGGTGAATGGCGATGAAAAGGCGAAGTGGCTGATCGAATCTTCGCGAACTCGGATTGCCGCAATGCTTCGTGGTGATTCAGGTACACCAGAGCAACTATCAGCCTCGAAGGTGATCGAAGAGTTTCTGATCAGCAACCCTGAGCACGAACGCAGGCTTTGGCTGGAGCTTCAAATCGAGCTTGTCGAGCTGGCGGCGACTCGACAAGCGGTGATGGCGGCCATCGTCAAACCGCCGAATGATCCGGCTCGCGATGAGGCCCTCAAGGAGATCGTCCGCATTGGCGTTCGATTGCGAGAGCTTTCTCAATCCATCGAAAGCGAAATCGCGATCGAGCGCACGCAGAAAGTCGATAGCGAGCGCACGCAGAAAGTCGATAGCGAGAAAGTTCAAGAACTGCTTGCCCTGGCCATCGTCGTCGCGAACAAGCGAATCGAATCGATCATGCTCCGCGGGGAAATGTTCGCCGAGGGTTCGAACGACTACATTGCCTCGGCAAATGAATCTTTGGCTGCGTCACGAGAGCTAGTCGATTCGCTTCCGGCCGATGCTCCTTCACGTGAAGATTTAGTTGAGAAGGTAGCCGAATCACTTCGCCGAACCGGCGAACTCGATGAAGCTTTGGTGACCATCACAACGTTATTGCAAACCGATCGCAACGACACATCTCGTCGAGCGATCGCAGCAAAGATCGCAATCAACCAAGGCGATTTCTCGAAGGCTCGACAATGGTTAGTGAACTCTGACGACCCGGATCAGGTACCGAGTATTGAGATCGAACTTGTGCGATTGCAACTTGCCATCGCGACTGCTGGTTTTGGAAACAAATCGAAGGAATTTCGGGACGAGATTGGTGATCGTATTGAACTGATTGGCAAACAGTTTGGCGCGTATTCGCGTCGTCGCGCCGAGCAGCTTGTGCTTGACGCTGTACTGCCGACTTCGCCGCAGGAACTCGACCCCCGTTTACTGATTGCTCAAGCCGCAAGCCGTGTCCGCGAAGGACAACCAGAGCAAGCGGCGCAGTGGCTCGCCACAGCTTCAAGAGCCGCTCAGGACCCTGCGGATGCGATTCAATTAGCAATCGCCGGGGCTGCCGCGTTTCGCCAAGCAAAGGACTTGAAAAGTGCCTCGGCGTTGTTGCAAGAAACGTCGCTCGCAAGGTTTGAAAGCCCAGATGCCGCAAAGCTGCATTTGCAGTCCGCTGTTCTGGTTGCTGACCTACTGTCGCCCGACTTGCTGATTGAGTCGCTCGAGGAGTGCATCGCAACCTGGCCCAAGGATCCGATCGCTGCGTCAGCAACAGACTGGCTCATTCGATTGCATGAAGCTCGCGGCAACGTACTCCAGGCAGCTCGCGCGACAAGCCTTGCGGACACATCAACGATGAGCGTGGAAGCAACAAAAAAAGCGGGAGAACTCTGGTTGAACGCGATTGCGAAGGCGAATCGATCGGATCGGTCGCCGCTTGCAGACGAAGCGGTCAACTCGATCATGCGATCGACAACCGAAGCTACCGTGCGAGAAGCTGCACGTCTTGCGATCTTGTTTCGCGAGCCAGCCGCGCTGAATGGTTTCGATTCCAAGTTAATCAAGGAGCCTTGGCTGGAGTGGCTTTTCGAGGTTCGACGCGGCGGAACCTCCACAAATTTCGAATTGCCTGACTCTGTCGACTCGTCGCTTCGCCACGTAGCGGCCGAGCGTCTGGTTTTGGATGGCCAAGCTTCGCGTTTGGATCATGGGAAGCTCGCCCGTGCCATTCTTTTGCTTGAAGACAACAAGGAGTCCTTGGTTTCTGCTCAAGCGTGGTTGTGGATGAACGATTGGAAACGAGCGGACGAAATCGTTATTAGGTTATGTCAAAAACATCCGGACGATCTTGCGATTGCTCGCGACGCAGCGGCCTTGCTTTGCCAAGCCGACGACAAAGAAGCGAAATTGTCAGGACGCAAGTTGTGGATGATCATTTCGTCACGACTTCCCCAAGGCACTGCACAATGGCATGACGCAAAACTGGCGGTCATCTCGTCTCTCCGTGCGAGTGGCGAGGCCAAGCAAGCTAGTCAAATGGCGGAATACATTTTATTGACGAAGCCGCCAAGCGACGCGGAGACTTTCGCTCGCTATGAAACAATGAAGTGAGAACGAATGTTTCGGTTCCCTTAGACTTGCACCCATGACGGTTCGGGCTGGATGACGCTAGCTGGCTTACCGCCTTGATCTTTTCGACCGCTACCCTCGAAACGGCTTATCAACTCAACGGTCATATCGTGGTCGCAGGTGATCTGACAACTTAGTCGCACGCCCTTTTCGGTGATCTGGCGCGCTGCCAGCGTATCTTTTTCCGCTTGCGTCATTCGAGTGGGCTCGCCGCTAACGAATTTGACGCGACAAGTCGTGCATCGCGACACACCGCCGCAAGCGTGCAACTGGTCTGTTCCGGCTTCTTCTACCATGGCGCTGACAAGTCGCTTTCCGGCCGAGACTTCGAATTCACCAACTCCAACAACAGTTAAAACAGGCATCGGACGCTTTGAAAAATAGATTAAAACCGGGATGCAGGCCGCCACTGGCCAACGCTCTTATCTTTCAACTTGACCTGCTGCCCTTCGATTCGCAAGGGACTTGCCAGAATCAATTTGTCCCCGGCGGCGATTTCCAGACGTTCTACTTTCACAAAGAATCGATATGTGACCGCCTTCCCGGCTACACATTGCTCTCCAAAAGCACTATCCTTACAACCACGCGGCCGAAAGAATTGGCTAAGAAAGCAGCCAATTTATCCAATTATGGGCTGCTTTTCATTTACAACGGATCGATTTCGGCGTGCTACTTAACCGCGAACATTCGGGATTGCATCTCAGCTTTGCGGTTCCTTCGTTTGCTCTCGTCCTTGCAGGGGTTGGCTGGTGGATTTGGGAATCGGTTTCAGCCCAGCGTTTGGTCGGTGGCGGTAGCCCGTCCGGTTTGACGTGCGGCGTCTTGGCTGGTTTGGTCATCGTCTTTGAGATGTTACTTTGGCCACGCAAGATTTTGCGCCGCTTGCGGCTGGTGCCTGCCAAGTATTGGATGGCAGCGCATATTTGGTTCGGTCTGGCAAGCCTGCCGCTTGCGATCGCACACTGCGGATTTCATTTGGGCGGTTGGTTGCCAGCGTCTATGATGATTTTGTTTGTGCTGACGATTCTTAGCGGGCTTTATGGACTAGCAGTACAAAATCTGTTGCCCAAATGGATGCTTCGAAATTTGCCCGCCGAAACTATTTATAACCAGATCGACTATGTCGCGAAGGTCTCCGTCGACGATGCCAGACGAGCATTACTGGCTTCATGCGGTAAGCGATTGACTGGCGAAACAAGAAACGCCGGAGATCCGTTGCCCGACTTGATTCCTGCTTCCTCCGAGCCGATCGTGATCGGCGCGTTGCGTGGTGCAGGAAAGACGTCCGGGCGTTCGTTGATAACAACAAAGTTTCAAGATGTAACACCCGATGCCGAACCTCTTTGGACCGCATTTGACGAGATGCAACCCTATCTTCTTCAAGGCAAGCGAGCCAATACGCCCGTCACCAGCCCTGCCGGCGAAGCGAGATACTTTCAAACACTTCGTGGTGCCTGCGGCCCCGATAGTGAACCTGTGGTAGAAATGCTCGAATCATTCTGCGGTCAGAGGCGGCAGTTCGATATGCAGCAAACTTGCCATCATTGGCTGCACGCTTGGTTGCCGATTCATATCGGTTTATCAGTTGCCGTAACCGTTTTATTGGCAATGCACGTCTATACGGCGTTAAAATACTGGTAATGAAAAAGCTGATTCCTCGTTCGAATTGATCTTCTAGATGCCAACGGACATTCGGTCTACCGGAAAGTCGCGATCTCAACGGATCAATATCGATTATTACCGCCAGAAAACTTGGCTGACGCGATCTCGCGGGATGCTTGCGTTGCTCGCTGCCGTTCTTGCGATCGGATACTGTGTCTTTGTTTATGGGTCAGGCGGTTCGTCTCATGTCAGTACAGGCCCAGTTGCAACCGCTCACGCATCATTTGAGAACGATTGCCAACAGTGTCATCTTGATTTCACACCGATCTCGGCTGACGCACTTCGTTTTACCTCCAGTCAAGCGCTCGATCGACTCGAAGACGCGTGCCAGAAATGTCATCGCGTCGAACATCACTTCCGTGGAGAAATGAACCCTGAGTTCGCTGCGATTGACCAGCATTGCGCCGGTTGCCATCACGATCACAAAGGCCGTGATCACGACATGCTGAATGTCTCTAGCAAACAATGCACTCAGTGTCACGGCGATCTGAAGGCGACCTGTACGTCGCCAGCATCGATCCAGGTCAATCCAAATGTGGCTTCGTTCACTGCGGAGGCACATGGTGATTTTGTGTCGTTAAACCAAGGCGATCCGGGGCGAGTCAAATTTGATCACGGACAACACATGATGCCTGGTCAAGTAGAGGCCGGTTTCAAGGGTGGATTCACACTCGAGATGCTTGAACCGGAGTTACGCAATGGATATCGCAAGCCGATCGATGGAAAACTTCAAGGCGATGATGCGCTGGTGACACTGTCGTGTGCCAATTGCCATCAGTTCGCCGGAACCACAAGCCCTGCTCTCGTTGGTGATGATGAGATTGGTCGACACATTGCCCCGATCTCATTTGATCAGCACTGTGCAGCTTGCCATTCGCTTAACGCCATAGGAAAAGTTGAAGGCACACTACCGCTTCCCCATGCCGCGCCTTGGAAGGAAGTCGAGACGCTGATCGCATCAAAGTTGGTCGGTGGCCAGCAGATCGGCTCGATTCGTATGCCTCGCGATGTCGTTCGAAAAACACCGTTAGTTGGTGAAGGTGTCACGGGTGCATTGGAAAGTGTTTCGCCTACAAGGGAGAACGTTGACGAGAAGGCAATCCTCGAGGCTTCCGTACGCGCGACCCTAGCGTCGGTGGCTCAGCGATGTTTGCAGTGTCATGCCGAAGCAGATATCACCGACGAAAGCATCGCATCGCTTCGCAGCGGTAGTTCGCCGCCATTGATTCCTTCAAGATGGCTTCGCCGCGGCATCTATGATCATGCTGCGCACCGAAAAGTCGATTGCAAGTTCTGTCATGCCGCAGCGTATTCCCCAACAGTACCGTCAGACTCACAAACTGGAAACGAAGCACGCAAAACCACAAAACAGGACGACTCGGAAATCGTGATGATCGGTGGGATCGAAACCTGTACCGGTTGCCATCGGGACTCGGCTTCTTCCATTCCGATTTCGTTTGCTGATGACGAAACAAAGCGACTGCTTGGCGGCCAAGGGAACTGGGCTTCCGACGCGTGTATTGAATGCCACCGATACCATTGGCAGCCGTCGCCGATGAGTTCGCCCGAGAGCGCGGAGCAACAAGTTACCTTGATCCAGGACGCCTCACCATGAATCTTTCAATTCCACTTACGCCATGGATCGTTGGGCTCGCCGGCATCTTCGTCTGGGGGCATTTGAATGCCAGAGTTGTCGTTGCGAATGAATGGATTGGTAGCTCCTCATGCGCGTCCGCAACATGTCATGGCGGAACGGTCGGTCGCGGTCCGGCTTGGAACCACAGCTATAGTCTGTCGCGAAGCGCTGACCCGCATTCAACTTCTGGGGCATTGCTGTATGACACCGATTCACGCCGAATTGTTGCCGCGCTGAGTCCCGACGCGAAAAGTGATAATGACTATGACATCGTGCTGCGGCAACGATGCATCAGTTGTCACCTCACCGCGAAACCCGAAGATATCATCTCGACATCGCGACTGGATCCTCAACAAGTCGGTGAAGGCGTCAGCTGTGAATCGTGTCATGGACCAGCGGGTGCTTGGCTTCAACCACATGTGCTCGAAAGCTGGAAAGGCGAGATGCGATTTCAGCCGCAAACGGGATTGCTAGATACCGAATCTTTAGTCGGCCGAGCCGAAGGTTGTGTTCGGTGCCACGTTGGTTCGCGCATTGCCGATGGAATGGTTCGCGACATGAATCATGACCTCATCGCAGCGGGACACCCTGCCTTGCGTTTCGATTTGTTGACTTATTGCGATAACATGCCTCACCACTGGAATGATTTCGGCGAAGTAGAAAACAAGTTCAGCGAATCTGCGCTGCGAATTCGTACCGTTGGCCGTTCGATAGCCCTGATGGCAGCGGCCCGTTTATCGGCAGAGCGCGCACTCGATTCACAATCCAACACTTCGTCGTTATCGATAACGGCAAATGTTCCCTGGCCGGAGCTGAGCGATTTCGATTGCTTTGGATGCCATCAATCACTATCGCCTCGTTCTTATCGGCCGCCTTCGAATGTGGTTGGAAAACCTTCTCTGCAGATCTCCGATGGACTGCCCCTTTGGAACGCTTGGTACACAAGTTCGGATGTGAGTGGCAGCGATTCGCCCCTATGGCAGTTTCGCGCCAAACCTTCCGGTCAAGCGGATTGGCTTACCGCGGCGACGGAGATTTCGGATCTGCTGCGTCAGAAGGCAATCAGTGAAACAACAGCACCAGCGCCGGATGCTTTGAAACGCATCGGGGAAATTCGCGCCAACATTAGCAAACGAGCGCCCAACGACTGGAATGCTGCAGCGAGAATCTACCTTGAACTGGAAGCCGCCGCTCGCGATATTTCTTCCAAGACGCCAACACGTGCATTGGGACAAAACCTTTCTCGATCGCTCGAAATCACTGTCGCGCCGATGCTCCGTTTCACGGGAAGCGACGGTGCTGTGGATTCTAGAACTCGAAGTCCCCAGAATTTCGACCCACTCGCGTTTCGAATTCAAACGATCAAAGCCCTGGATACACTCGATGCAACTCAACCATGATTATTCCTGCTCTTCATAAACGCCAACACGCCCGTGGCGGCTATTTGACCGATGCTGATATGAAAGCAGTTGCCGAAGAGGTTGGCGTTCCGCTTCACCGCGTCAATGCCGTCGTTACGTTCTTTCCACACTTTCGTACCGATCCTCCACCAAAGGTCCAGGTTCATGTCTGTCGTGACATGGCGTGCCACCGCCGAGGCAGTGTGGCGATGCAAAATCGACTTGCGCAGTGGGCCAAGAAAAACCACGGCACCGATGTGGAGGTCTGCGGCGTATCGTGCCTAGGTCGATGCGATCGAGCCCCGGCGATCATCATCAATGAAGAACTTTTTGTGGAGCGACGCGAGGATCAGCTCCGGGAAGTAATCAATTCACTCGTTGCGGATCAGCCTGTTCTTCCTGACACCGATTGGGATGTTGCGAAACCAAAGGTTGGCACCTGGGACATCGATTTCTATGGCGGTACAGGGCGGTATGAAGCGGTAAAAAAATATCTCGAAGGAAAGCCCGATCCGCAAACGGTACTGAAGTCCCTTGAGATTGCGGGGCTGCTTGGAATGGGCGGTGCGGGCGGAAGGGCATACCTGAAGTGGGGCGACGTGATGCGTGCCACCGGAAAGACCAAGTACATTGTTTGCAATGCCGACGAGAGCGAACCGGGAACATTCAAGGATCGCGATTTGCTGCTTGCTGCACCGCACCTGACGATCGAAGGAATGATCGTCGCGGCACTTGTCACCGGTGCCTCTCAAGGCTGGATTTACATCCGGCATGAGTACCCAGAGCAAATCAGTCGCTGTCGCGAAGAGATCGCTCGTGCGGTCAAACTCGGTGCCTGCGGACGCAACATCTTTGGTTCATCGATTAGCTTTGAGCTCGACGTTTTTCCGAGCCCAGGCGGATACATTTGCGGTGAGCAAACCGCACTCATTGAAGCAATGGAGAACAAGCGCGGGGAACCCCGCAATCGTCCGCCGGAGTTGATGACCAACGGACTTTATGATCAGCCAACACTTCTCAGTAATGTCGAGACCTTCGCCTGGGCTCCGGCAGTTTTGCTTCGTGATTCTGGAAAATGGTTTCAATCGCAAGGTATTAAGTCTGGGA
>Ga0105046_10015034_pt1 | contig 11908 bp, 8 predicted proteins | sample MAT03_FD_78385 | JGI IMG/M metagenome (GOLD analysis project Ga0105046, IMG submission 78385) | Freshwater microbial communities from Lake Fryxell liftoff mats and glacier meltwater in Antarctica - MAT-03 (megahit assembly) | ecosystem: Environmental > Aquatic > Freshwater > Ice > Liftoff...
CTAAACCCCCTAAACCCTCTAAACTATTTTCAATATGCCCCGAAGTAGCGACGCAAAAACCACTCCGCACCCAGTAACAGGGCCAGCAGCGCAAAAATCCATTTCAGGTTGATCAGCGGATTGGTTTTAGTGGTCTGGTATATCACCGGTTTGACCGTCTGGTTGGCTTTTATTTTTTCAGCGATACTACCCATATCAGCCACAGCCAGGGTTGCTCCACCGTATTTTCCGCTTAATTGACGCAATACAGCGTGATTGGCCGTTGTTTCAAACAACTCCAGTTGAATAGGCCGCACGCTGAACTTACCTTCGTACACCAAGTTTTGTCCGTTAAAGGTCGTGGTTGCTTTAAAAGTGTAATTATCCACCGGCAAAATGCCCGCGTTCAGGGTATAGGCTTTGCCGAGTTTGTTGAAAGTATACGTAAACTCCTTACCGCCTTTGTTGCGGATCGCGATGGCTACGTCGGGATCATTGGTGAGCTGGTAATTGTCATCGTACAATTCCGCGCCGATCGTAACCGCTTCATTTTCATTAAAAATACTCTTGTCGAGGTTGATCCGAAATTTACGTTTGTCTTCCTTCTGGGAAAGAAACTGCACCGTTTTGCCGATCAATTCGTCAAAAATCTCGTGGTTGTTGTGTTGAAGGTAGTCGAACAGACGCCATTTCCAAAGGCCCTCGCCCAGGAAAATACCGGTTTTGATGCCGTTTGTTTCGCCCACCGCCAGCAATGGCTGGTCAGTATCTACCTGCCCGATGCGTTTCCGGAGGATCACCTGAGCCAGGGGAGTGGCGTCGAAATTGCCGAAGGAACAGGTTACCGGATTGAAGCGGGGCAACTCCTCAATCACCCTTGGATCGAGCGAAAATGCAGCGAACTGCGTCGACACCTTGCCTTGAACCTCGTCGGTTTGCGCCCCTACGTTTTGCATATTCACAAGGCCCTGGTATTTACTCAAAGCCCCGAAACCCGTCTGCGTGCCGGCAACAAAAAGGCGCGGGATACGCCGATCGTTCAGGGTATTCAATACGCCTGAAATATCATTGGTCGTGGACGGCAGGTTATGCAACACCACAAAATCGGATTTTGAAACGTCGACGCCCGGATCATTGACATAGGCGATGGACAATTGGTAGTTTTTGTTGCCCTCCAGCGTCTGGCGCAAAGCGCTTAGGTCGGGGTGCGGACTGTTTGCCAGCAGCAGTATTTTCTGGCGGGCATCCAGCACGTCGATAAAAATTTCCTTGCTGTTGTTGACGGCAGAAGCCTCGCCCGGAATTTTGGCCAGTGCGATCAGATACTGCGCCACACCGGCCTGGTCGGCCTCGATCAGCACTTCTTTGGTGGTGAAAAAGTCGTTGCTCAACACCGACACTGGAATCGACTGGATCTGGCGTATTTCGTTGCCGTTCACTTTGCTCACCGTCAGCACCGTTTGGGCGCCGGCGCAATTGGTGGCCGTCACATCGATTTGAACGCTGAATTTATCCCCCAGGTAGGCGATTTTGTTGTTAAAAACCCGCTTTACCAGCAAATCCTTTTTCGGCGTGGTATCGCCCAACGCAATCGTATAAACCGGAGCGGTCAATTGCGCGCCACTGTACGCCGGATTGCTGCCTTCGTTGTAAATCCCGTCGGAAGCCAGCACGATGGCCCCCAGGTTTTGCATGCCGTACAGGTCGTAAATCGATTGTAGCGCCTGCGACAAATTGGACACTTTATCGGGAAAAGTAAAATCCACGCCTTCCCTTACCTCGTCGCCGAACGACAATTCGTGTACTTCATAATCTGCAGCAAGCGCATCGCGAAGGCCCTGCCAGTTCTGTTTGTACTTGTCGAGCGCAGGCCCCTGAAGTTCCGCGCCTACACTTTCCGACTGGTCCTGAGCCAGGACAACGACCGGTTTTTTTGTATCGGTCTCGACGCTTTTCAGCAAAGGCGAAAGCAGCAAAGCGCTCAAAATGGTTACGGTGAGCCAGCGCAGCACGCCCAACCAGAGGCTGAGCCGGGGTGATTGTTCCTTAAAAGTGGTATCTCGGTAATACAGCAAAAGCGAATATGCCAGTCCCAGTAAAACACACAGGATCAGGAACCAGGCGGGGTATTGAAAAGATAAGTTGGGCATATTTGTGGAATCGTCGGATAATCGGGCGCCTGCTTTCGCAGCCGCGCAAGGCGAATAAGGACGCAAAATTGGGGAAATTGTTGCGAATACGCCATGTAAATGGAAAAGGCTTGAATTTTTTCTCGACGGGCTGCCGTACAGGCGGTTTAAATGGCGATTCGACGTTTAAGGATAGGTGGTTTAGAAGGTCAATGATCCCAAGCGCTGCGCTCATTCCTGATCATCGATCATGCCTTCCAGGGCCTCTGCAATTTTCCGGTCGTTCGACAGGCGGGGCACTTTGTTTTGTCCGCCCAGTTTGCCCTGTGTTTTCATATAATCCCGGAAAGCGCCCGCGCGCAAGGACCTGATTTTCAGGGGTCTGAGGATATTGCCGGTAATGAGGTCATCGTAGTAGATATTTTGCACCCGCATTCGGGCGTCCACGTCTAGGGCGAAGGCTTTGAGGTTGTCGGGCGGGTTGTCGAACTCTATGAACCATTCGTGGTAGGGTAGTTTGCCTGCGGGCGGGTTTACCTGCGGCGCTACGGTGAATTCGACGATACGAATACCGGCCGCATTGGCCACAGGCAACAGGGCTTCTTCTACTTCTTTGCCGATCACGTGTTCGCCGAACGCCGAAATGAAGTGTTTTACCCGGCCGCTGATCACGATGCGATAAGGATTTTTGGACACGAATTGTACGGTATCACCAATGTCATAGCCCCATAGGCCGGCATTGGTGTGTAAAACCAGGGCGTAATGCACCCCGAGTTCCACGTCTTTGAGCCATAGACGCTGCGGGTTAGGTTTTAAAATCTCGTCGGCCGGCACGAACTCGAAAAACATTCCGGCATCTACATTCAGCAGCAGGCCCTCGCTTGGAAAGGCATCCTGGAATGCAATAAAGCCCTCCGAGGCCGGGTAGGTTTCCACGCTGTCAATTTGGCCGCCGAACAGCGCTTCCAGTTTGGCGCGGTATGGTTCATAATTAACCCCGCCGTAGGCAAAGACGGAATAATTCGGGAAGAGCTCCCGGATAGTCTGTTTGCCCGAACGGCTCAACAGACGTTCGTAATACATCTGCACCCAAGGCGGAATACCGGAGATCAGCCGCATATCCGCACCGATGGTTTCATCCACGATCCGCTCTAATTTTTCTTCCCAATCTTCAATACAATTGGTTTTCCAGGAGGGCAGCTGGTTGGTGCGCAGCCATTCAGGCACCAAGTGGTTGCTGATACCGCTCAGCCGGCCGGTCGGTATACCATTGATCTCTTCTAATTGAGGGCTGCCGGAGAGGAAAATCATTTTGCCGTCGAGCCAGCTTCCATTACCGGTGCGCGCGAAATAATTGAACAGGGCATTGCGCGCGGCGCCAAAATGCAGCGGCGTGCTTTCCCTTGTCATAGGAATGTATTTGACGCCCGAAGTGGTACCCGATGTTTTAGAAAAATAAATCGGTATACCTGGCCACAACACGTCTTTTTCACCGTGTTTAATGCGTTCAATGTAGGGTTTCAGGGCTTCGTAGTCGCGGATTGGCACAGCCTGTGCGAATTCCTCGTAGTTGCGCACCTGATCCAGGCGGTGGTCCCTGCCGAACGCCGTAGACCGACCTTTAGCCAGCAAATGCTGCAAAACTTTTTCCTGACGGGCCAGTGCGTCTGCCGACCAGCGGTCGATCGAGCGGGCGATGGCTTTGGCAAAAGGGCGAATAACAAAAGCGCGAAATCCCATGATGTGTTGTGTGCTGGAGTGAGCGTGTGTGGGCAATTAATTTTCGCTGCAAAAATCGCATCTTTCCCCTATAAATGAATCGGCCGGTTCGCCGTCGCTGCCAAAGCCGCTTCTTTAAATGCCTCCGTGTAGGTCGGGTGTGCATGCGACATCCGCGCAGCATCTTCCGCCGAAGCGCGGAATTCCATCAGGGCCACGCCCTCGGCGATCATGTCGGCTGCACGGGCGCCGACGATATGAACCCCCAGGATTTCATCAGTTTCCTTGTGGGCCAACACTTTGGCCATACCTTCCGTATCCATGCTGGCGCGGGCGCGGCCTAAGGCGCGGAAGGGAAATTTTCCGGGTTTGTATGGGATGCCCATTTCTTTGAGTTGTTCTTCGGTATAGCCTACAGCAGCCACTTCCGGCCAGGTGTATACTACGCCGGGGATCAGGTTATAGTTGATATGCGGCTTTTGTCCGGCGATCGTTTCGGCCACAAATACGCCTTCTTCTTCCGCTTTATGCGCCAGCATCGCGCCTTTGATCACATCGCCGAGGGCGTAAATACCCGGTACGGACGTTTCTAAATGCTCGTTTACCGGAATGCGGCCTTTCTCATCGGGCGTAATGCCAATTTTTTCCAGGCCAAGTTGATCGGTATACGGACGGCGGCCGACGGCTACCAAGCAATAGTCAACATCCCAGCTTTGGGTTTTGGATTCGTCGTCGCGGCTGACCCCCACTACTTTGACCTTGTTTTTTACGGTTTTTACCTCGGTTACGGCATGGCGGAGGTAAAATTGCACGCCGAGCCCTTTCATCGACCGCATCAATTCCCGGCTACAGTCGGCATCCATGCCGGCGAGAATGCGGTCGAGGTATTCAACCACGTGTACCTGGGTGCCCAGGCGGGCGTACACACTGCCCAGTTCCAGGCCGATATACCCGCCGCCGATGACCAGCATGCTTTCCGGCACTTTTTCGATGTTCAGGGCTTCTGTGCTGGTAATGACCCGTTTTTTATCGTAGTTGAACTGCGCAGGCACGATGGGTTTGGAGCCAGTGGCGATGATCACTTTGTCGGTTTCAATCAGCACGCCTTCTCCCTCGCCCGTGGCCACGTGGATGGTGTTTTTGTCGACAAACGAGCCGTGGCCTGTGTACACATCGATTTTATTCTTCTTCATCAAAAACTCGAGACCTTTGTTGTTTTCAAAGACCACCTCGTTTTTCCGTTTGATCATCTGCGGCATGTTCACCTTCAAGTCTTTCAGCTCGATTCCGTGGGTTTTGAACTTTTCGTGGGCATTGTGGTAATGCTCCGAGGAATCGAGCAGTGCTTTGGACGGAATACAACCCACGTTGGTGCAGGTGCCTCCCAAGGTAGTATAGCGTTCAATAATGGCGGTTCTAAAGCCCAGTTGGGTGCAACGAATGGCGGCTACATAACCTCCGGGGCCGGAGCCGATGACGGTAACGTCGTATTTCATAGATAGGAACGATTATAGTTGGTTTAGAGGGGTTTAGTCCTAACGATTACCCACAAAAACAGTTTTGATTGAAGAATGTCGATTAATCCCGAAAATCGGGATTAAGGAACGGTGTCAAAATAACTTCCCAATTTGATGCCATTCTTTTGCCGTCATCCGTCCCATCTTTTTCGTTAAATAGCGCGGCTATTCGCCTCAAAAGATGGTTGGATGACGCCAAAATAATTGGCCTGAAATTGGAAACTTATTTTGACACCGTTCCTAATCGACATTCTTCAATCAAAAAAACATGGCGGTTTTATGGGTAATTGTTAGGGTTTAGTCCTCCTATGTGCTTTTAACCGCCGAAGCCTTTAGGCGTAGGAGGCGCGCTTCGGCGGATAAAGAAGTTTGGAGGGGATAGCATCGTTATTCGGTTTTTTTTGGCCCTTTTCCTTTAAACCTGCGGTTGTCGCGTTCCCGGTTGTTGTTCCGGTCCTTGTTGCCATCGCCATCGGGCGGGGTTGTTTTATCTGCGGGGGGTGTGGGGGGGCGGTCCGTACGGGGCGGCCGATTGTCTGATTGTGGTCCTTTGTTTTCAGGACGTGGCGGACGGTTATCCGACCGTTCCGTGCGCGGCGGGCGTTGATCTGGTTGCCCGGGTTCCCTCGGCGGACGACTATCCGACCGTTCCGTGCGCGGCGGGCGTTGATCGGCTTGGCCCGGTTCCCTCGGTGGACGGTTATCCGACCGTTCCGCGCGTGGAGGACGTTGATCTGGCTTGCCTGGTTCACGTGGCGGGCGTTGATCGGGCTTACCGGAGTCGCGGGCAGGGCGGTTATCGCGTGGCTGATCCGGACGACCTGAAGGCCGGCCGGCGGGCGGTTTGGCCTGATCGTCCTGGGCGGCTTTTTCCACCGCTGCGGCGGCGCTCAAGGAGCGATCGCGGCCTTTTTTGTTCTTTTTCTTTTTCTTTTTGCGTTTTTCCGCCGGCAGCTGGATCACGTCGTGCACGTTCTCGAAATCCGGTTCTTCTTCTTCCGGCTCGTCTGTGGAAGGCGGCGCCATCGCCTGGATATCTTCCAGGCTTGCCGGAAATTCTCCGCGTTTGATCATATCGAGCGCATCCCAAACCTGGTCTACGTGCAATGGGAAAAACTTACCCCGGTTCTCGGCATACGTATAATACATCAGCCGTTTGAACACGTCGGTTTTTACCAGGATCGCCATGCCGGCTGAGGTTTTCATTCGTTCGGCACGGTCAGGAAAATCTTCCAGGGCATCTATATACGTATCCAGCTCGTAGTTCAGGCAGCATTTAAGCCGCCCGCACATACCGGAGAGTTTGGTTTGGTTGATGGCCAGGTTCTGATACCGGGCTGCCGCCGTATTGACGCTTTTAAATTCCGTCAGCCAGGTTGAGCAACACAATTCGCGGCCGCAATTGCCGAGTCCGCCGATGCGGGCCGATTCCTGTCGGGCGCCGATCTGGCGCATTTCAATTTTAACCTTGAATTCGCGGGCATACTGCCGGATCAATTCGCGGAAATCCACACGTCCATCGGCTGTGTAATAAAACGTGCATTTTCGTCCGTCGCCTTGAAATTCCACGTCGCCAACCTTCATATCCAGGTCGAGCGTACGGGCAATAGCGCGGGCTTGCACCATAACCGATTTTTCATCGCAGCGCACTTCCTCAAGGCGTTCGAGGTCGCGGTCGTGGGCTTTGCGCACCACACTTTGCAGGCGGGTATCGGGGCGCACGCGTTTGCGCTTCATTTGCAGGCGCACCAGTTCGCCCGAAAGCGAAACTTTACCCACATCGTACCCTCCGGAGAACGATTCTACGATGACCCAATCGCCCGTGGAGGTACGGGTGTAGGGCGGGTTGTTAAAAAAATCTTTCCGGGCGCCGTTTTTAAAACTAACTTCAACGATATCGAAGGTTTTGGCATCCGTGATGCCGAGCGCGGTAATCCAGTCGTATGTATTATGGCGGTTGCATCCGCCGGTTGAGCATCCGCCGTTGCTGTTGCAACCACTCACTGCCGAACCTTTGGACGAATCTTTACCGCTTGAACATGAACATCCTATACAAGCCATATTTTATTGATAGAGCGCTTGTTTAGCGGGAGGTTTAGAGGGTTTAGAAGGGTTTAGGGGGTTTAGGTGGTTTGGCGTACAACGCTCTAAACCACCTAAACCCTTCTAAACCCTTCTAAACCTACCACCAAACAGCTACTGTGGGATTTTATGATTAAGAAATCGGGTGCAAAAATAGGAGAATAGGGGTTAATTGTGGAACAAGGTATGTCTATAAATCGAATCTCCAAGCCCCGATCACACAATCGTACCTTCCACTGCGCCAAAACCGATCCGTTTTCCATCGGCTCCGGCCCGGCCGCGCATGATAATGGTATCGCCGTCGAGTAAAAACGTCCGGCTGCTGCCATCGCGAAGGGAGATGCTTTGTTTACCGCCCCAGGACAATTCGAGCATAGAGCCATAGCTATTGGGGGTGGGCCCGCTGATGGTGCCTGAGGCCATCAAATCGCCCACCTGAACATTACAGCCGTTTACGGTATGGTGGGCTAATTGCTGCGCCATCGACCAATACAGGTAGCGCGTATTGGAGCGGCAGATGACGGTTTCTTCCGCAGGTTTACCCGCCGGCCTCAAAGCAACTTCCAGTTCGATATCATAATTTGTAGAACCCGTGGTTTTCAGGTAGTCCAGCGGGGGCGGCGTTTGTTTCGGACCTTTAACGCGGTACGGTTTGAGGGCCTCCAGCGGCACGATCCAGGGCGATACCGAGGAGCCAAAATTTTTACCCAGAAAAGGCCCCAGCGGTACATATTCCCAGCGTTGGATATCGCGGGCGCTCCAATCGTTGAAAAGCAGCAGGCCAAAGATGTATTCATCTGCTTTATCGGCCAAAATAGGTTCGCCCAGGGTACTTTCTTTACCGATGACGAAGGCCATCTCCAATTCGAAATCCAGTTGGCGCGAGGGCGAAAAAACCGGTATCTCCTGGTCCTTGGGCAATATCTGGCCTGAAGGCCGGCGGATGGGTGTTCCGCTCACGACCACGGAGGACGCCCTGCCGTGGTAACCCACCGGCAACCAGCGCCAATTGGGCAACAAGGGGTTATCCGGCCGGAACATTTTGCCCACATTGGTGGCATGTTCGATGCTGCTGTAAAAATCGGTGTAATTGCCCACGCGTACCGGCAACAACATGGTGGCGCTGCGGCGTCCGGTCAGGATCTGTTCGGCATTATCCGGTCTGGAGGCCAGGCAGAGCCATTCCTGCACTTTCCGCCTGACCCGGTTTGTGACAGGTTTACCCAGCCCTATGAATTCATTGAGCGTAGATTGCGCGAATATTTTTATAAAAAAACGCCGCTTCCCCAACAAACCTGCTTCCGCAGCTTTCACCAGATCAATGATATGGTCTCCGATGGCCATCCCGGCCCGGGCTTGACCATCGCCGTAATGGAAAATACCATAAGGCAGGTTGTGTATAGAAAAATCAGACTCGGCAGGAATTGGTAACCAGGAATGCATACGGATATGGTTGGTATGGTTATATTATTGGTATGGTAAAAGATATCGGGAAACAATCGAAAAAACATGTTTCAAGGTCGAACCCAATTTTCAAGCAGGATTTCAAATGCAATATTACGGCATACAATTATCCGGCTCTCCAGCCTTATGAACATCACGAACCTAAAGGCGGACAGGCATATTACCATAAAACGACCGCAAAACTCCAAATTCTTTATAAATTATACCGTATTCTTTGTAAATATCCACATTATTCTTTCTTTTTGCACATGAAAAAAACCTGTCTTTCTCAAGGCCGCCGTATAGCCTACTACCAAAACGGCGTTTCTGCCGGGCTTCCTTTGCTGCTGCTCCATGGATTTTGTGAAGATGCCTCCGTCTGGGATGGCTTCATCAAGGGTATTGAAGGCATCGCGTTGATACGCATCGATCTGCCGGGGTTCGGAGGGTCCGATCTGCCCGGGGCGGCAGGCATGGAGCACTATGCTGATGCGGTAAAAGCGGTGCTGGATGAACTCAATGTGCCAAGTTGCGTGCTGATCGGACATTCTTTGGGCGGTTATGCGGGTTTGGCTTTTGCGAAAGCGTATCCGAATTATCTTGCGGGCTTAGGATTGTTTCATTCCCATCCTTTTGCCGATAAACCCGAACAAACAGAGGCCCGGCAAAGGGGCATCGAGATGCTCCATTTAGGGAAAAAGGACCTTTATGTGGCCCAATTGTTCCCCAAACTTTTCCCGCCTGCTTTTGCCGAAAAACATCCGGACATTTTAGATGCGCTGATCCGGCGAGGGCGACAGCATTCCGCAGCAGGAATTATTGGAGCCCTGGAAAGCATGATCGCCCGCCCGGATCAGATGAACACCCTGCGCGAAGCCGCTTACCCGGTCTTGTTCCTTCTGGGGGAAGAAGACACACTGGTCCCGCCGGCCCAAGGACTGTCTGCCGCGACGGCTCCGGGAATTGTCGATGTTCATCTGCTCCCCGGTGTCGGCCACATGGGCATGTTCGAGGCCACCGCCGAAACAGCCGGGATTTGTACCGATTTTTGGCGCTTTTGCGCCACGCATCAACAAGCATAATCGTTATAGATTTGGCGCTACGCTTTGCTTGTCTACTTTTGGGGCTGAAAACATCAGCCTGCCAAACACATGAATGAAGAAATACTTGACCGACTGCGACAATTAGAAGAAAAATACGCCGCCATGGGACAGGACATGAAGTCGTATCTCGACGGTCTCTTGTACGCCGATTTCCTGACCTACTGGGATTATATTCACCTCGATACGCTGCTTAGCTTGCAAAACCCGCGTACCCCAGTTCCCGACGAACGTATTTTTATCCTCTATCATCAAATCACGGAGCTGTACTTCCGCTTAGTGCTCGATGCGATTGCCCAGTTGGCGCAGGAAGAAGGCACGCCTTCGCCGGCCTTGTTCAAACGCCAGCTCGAGCGGATCAACCGATACTTTCAACAGCTTATCGACTCCTTCGACATCATGGTCGACGGCATGGACCGCGATGAATTTCTACGTTTCCGCATGAGCCTGCTGCCGGCCAGCGGCTTCCAGAGTGTGCAATACCGGATGATTGAAATCGCCAGCACCGACCTTCGCCAGCTGGTACACGTTTCCAAACGCGAACTCATCAGCGATGTGACCGATGTGCGTTTATTAAACTCCATTTTGTATTGGAAATCAGGCGCTACGGAACTGGCTTCCGGCAAAAAGACCCTGACTCTGCGGCAATTCGAAGAAAAATACGCCGAAGAACTGCTTCGTTTTGCCCAACATTACCAGGCTTGTAACCTGCGCAAGCTGTACCTGAAACTACCCGAAGCGGACCGCCAGGACCCGGAACTCATCGAACTTTTACGCACCCATGATATCAACGCAAACGTCCGCTGGGCGCTTTCCCATTACCGCTCGGCGGTGCGTTACTTAGATGCCAAACCCAAAGAAATAGAAGCCACCGGCGGCACCAACTGGCAAAAATACCTGCCTCCGCGGTTCCAGCGTATCGTATTTTTTCCGGAATTGTGGTCGGAAGCGGAGATCGGGGATTGGGGGAAATTTCTTGGGAAAGATTGAAATTGATTAGATTTGTCTGGTCGGAATACTGAGATTTTGCACGCATCAAGCGTGGCACAGGCACCTACTTCGTCGTAAACCATTCAATATCACCGCATGACGCCTCTTCGGATTGCCTTAGTTGACGACCAGGAACTGTTTATCGACAGCCTGGGCGCCTTGTTCAGCAACACCAACGGCGAAATAGAGGTGCTGTGGAGCGCACGCAGCGGTGAAGAAGCCCTGGAACAGGTGCGCCTCCAACAGCCCGATGTCATCCTGATGGATTATTTTTTCAAAGGCCGAACGCTCGATGGGGGCGAAACGACCCGGATGATCCTGGAAAGATTTCCCGACATCGGCATCCTGATGCTCAGCGTCAGTTGCGACATGTCGGTTATCCGGGAATCCCTGGGAAAAGGCGCATTGGGGTATGCGTCCAAGGAAATCAGCAAAAGCGAGTTGCTGCGGGCCATTCATTCCGTGGCCCGGCGTGAATATTACCTCGATCAGGCCACCCTTCGTGAAGTTATCGGTTCCCTGCTGAAAAAAATGCCGAAAACGGTCCTGACCCGTCGAGAACTGGAAGTTGCCCAGCAATACGTGATCGGCCGTCAAATCCGCGAAATTGCCGCCGCACTATTCATCAGCGAAGACACAGTGGAAAGCCACATTAAAAATATCCGCGCCAAAACGGGCGCTTCCAGCCGATACGAGGTGGCGGAGTATTTGAAGCGAATGGGGGTTGATAGTGGGCAGTAGCAGTCGGCATTTCCACTGCTCTATGCCGTTAACTTAAGACTTTTGGCCTCGCAGAGGCCTAAGGTTAAATAATATGCAGGTTGCCAAACAAACGTTTGGCCTCTCCGAGGCCTGGAAATAATGGCTACCGATGATTTCTACAAACGTTTGGCCTCTCCGAGGCCTTAATACTACTTTATCACTTTAAAAAAATAACAATCAATATCGA
>Ga0105046_10015036_pt1 | contig 11907 bp, 7 predicted proteins | sample MAT03_FD_78385 | JGI IMG/M metagenome (GOLD analysis project Ga0105046, IMG submission 78385) | Freshwater microbial communities from Lake Fryxell liftoff mats and glacier meltwater in Antarctica - MAT-03 (megahit assembly) | ecosystem: Environmental > Aquatic > Freshwater > Ice > Liftoff...
GCGTTCTGGTTCTGGCCGGTGACCAGGTTGCCGTCGACCACCCAGTGGTTGGCGAACGGGTCACGGAACCGGTGCGACGACTCGAACTGCGCGCCCATGCGCCGCAGCTCGGTCTCGGGGTGGTGCGGCGTGGACTCGATGCCCAGCTCGTGCACCTGCTTGTCGGTGACGCCGGTGACCCGGCGGCCCTCGACCAGGGGTCGGCCGTCGGTGGCGGTGGCGTTGCGCAGGCCGAGGGGGCCGTGGCACACGCCGCCGATCACCTTGCCGGCGGCGTTGGCCTCGGTGACCTTGGCCGCCAGCGTCTCCGAGAAGCCGAAGTCGAAGGCGGCACCCCACCCACCGGCGAGGAAGACGATGTCGTAGTCGTCCATGTCCAGGTCGCCGACGGGCCGCGAGTCACCCACCTTGGCCTTCAAGGTGTCGTCGGCCAGGAAGCGGTCGTCGGCGGGGCTGCGCAGCACCGCCTTGAGTGAGAGCGGATCGACCGGGATGGTGCCGCCCAGAGGGCTGGCCACGTCGACGGTCATGCCGGCGTCGAGGAAGGCGTAGTAGGGCACCGTCATCTCGGACGCGTACACGCCGGTGGGCTTGGCGATGTCGAGCACCCCGTGGTTGGTGCAGACCACCAGGGCCCGCCGGCCGGCCAGCTCGAACTCGGCGGCCACCTCGTCGTCGGGGTGCATACCGAGGCGCTGGAGCCCCTTGCGCAGGAGGCGGGCAGGCAGGGGCGGGCGCTTGGTCTGATGGGCGCCACTGATGACGTAGGGCCACGGCTCGTTCCGTGCGGGGATCGACCGGACGCGCTCGGCGACCATCCGGGTCCGCAGGTGATCGAACACGGACGCGGTGGCCGTGTCCTTGGCCCGGTTCACGCACTCGATCGGGTCGGCGTCGAGGTCGTACAGCTCCCACTCGTCGGCCAACGCCTCCGTGCGGTACGACGGCCCGCCGGGGCCGTTGGCGGCCAGGTGCCGGCGCCCGGGCTCGGTCCAGGTGGCGGGAACGTCGAACGTGCGCACCAGCTTCCACAGGTGGCCGCCGCCGCCGGCAGCGTCGCCCTCCGCCACTGCGGCGACGAGTCCCTCGAAGTTGGCGCCCACGAAGGCGGGCAGTTGGATGCGCAGCGGCGCCGGCGGGTGATCGACAAGGTTGAACCGGCGAGCAAGGCCCGACGCACCGGTGTCGCCCTCGAGCATGTTGTCGCGGGTCATCAGGTAGGCGGCCCGGCCGGCGGCCGTGGGATGGGCCCGCTCACCGTCCTCGACGAGGGGCATCAGGTCTCGACCGGGCAGGTCGTGGAGCTCGGAGAAGGAGGGTCGCAGCTCCTGGGCCAGGTCGGCGGCATCGAGGCCGGCGGCGGCGAGCAACGTGGGAACCAGGTCGACGTGTGACGTGGGCACCCGCTCGACGACGGCGGCGCTGGTGGCTCCCGAGCCGATGCGCGCGATGACGAACGGCACCCGCGTGGCCTCGTCGTAGAGGTTGAACCACTTCTGGTGCAGGCCGCCGTGCGCACCGAGCAACTCGCCGTGATCGGCGCTGCGCACCAGCACCGCGTTGTCCGAGCCGTGGTCGGTGACCGCACGGCGGACCCGGTCGATCGGACCGTCGCCCTCGCCGTGCAGGCGGTAGTAGAGATCTCGGTAGGCCTGCTCGTTGCGGGTGTAGATCCGCTCGACCCCAGGAGCCGGCCCGTAGCCCGAGTAGTAGGCGTTGCGGTAGGCGACCTGGGCCGCGGGCTTGTCGCGCAGGTCCTCGTGGCGGGTGGGCGCCTCGGGCACGTGCGGCGGGTCGAGCGGCGACGGCCCCAGAGGGTTGTGGCGCTGCCACGCCGGGAACAACACGATGTCGTGGGGGTTCACGAAGCTGGCCACGAGCAGGAACGGCCGCTGAGCGGCGGTGTCACCGCCACGGCGGCGGGTGTAGCGGTCTTCGAGCCAGGCCACCACGCGATCGGCGATCAACGGGTCACGCCGAAGCCCACTGTCGGCCAGCGCGGCGCCGTGGGGCTCGGGCCCGACCCAGCCGGAGAAGCCGAACTCGTCGAGGGGATCGGCGGCGAGGTACGCGTCCACACCGGCGGCGATCACCGATCCGTCGTCGCCGTTCGTGGCAACCCGCTGGCCGGTGTCGGGATCGACCAGGTCGGCGTGGCTGATGTGCCACTTGCCGTCGTAATGGGTGTCGTAGCCGCCGGCGCGGAACCAGTGCCCCAACGTGGGCACCTCGCCGGGACGCAGCCAACGCATACGCGAGTCGTCGGCCATCTTGCCCAGGCCATCGGTCTGGGTGACGCCGTGCACGTCGGGGTACTGGCCGGTGAACAGCGTGGGGCGGCTGGGGACGCACGCCAGCGACCCGGTGTAGTGGCGCTCGAAGCGCACGCCGTTCTCGTCGAACCAGCGGCGACCGGTGAGGGTGCGCTCGCGCCAGGCGACGACGGCGTCGCTCTCGTAGGGCGGGACGGCCCGCTCCTCGTCGGTGAGGATGACGACGATGTCCGGTCGGGGGTCGGTCATGGGGTGGTGGTCCCCTCGTGGTCGTGGGCCGCGTGATCGTGGACGGCGTGGTCGTGGGCGGCGAGGCCCGTCAGCATGGCGTCGGCGGCACGGGTGAGGATGGCGCCCAGGATCTTCGTGCCCACCCGGCCCCGAGGACCGGACAAGGGCTCGACCACGGTCGTGAGCGTGGCCGTGGTCCCTCCCGGCGCCGGCTCGAGTGCCCAGCGGTTGACGACTGATCGGGCCAGCGGCGGGAGGCCGTCGAGCGTGTAGGCGAGGCGGGTGGGGCGCTCCCACTCGATGACCGTCTCGATCACCGCGATCCGGCCGGCCTGCACCCGACGAGCGATGCCGAGGCCCTCGGTGGCCGCGGTCGTGTAGGCCGAGTGGTCGACGTTGGCCGCCCACCGGCTGATCTGGTCGAAGGCCGCCAACGTGGCCCACACCTGATCGGGTGGCGCCGGCACCAACCGGCTACGGGCGAACATCGTGGCGTTCATGTGGCACAGCCTATGCCACTATCTACGCCGAAGCGACCGGCGTCTGATCAGCCCACCGGCGTGACGCGACGGCCCGTGATCGTGGTGGCGGTGACGAACAGCCAGTGGTCCTTCTCACCGGTGGCCCACGGCCGCAACGGCAGGTGCTTCAGGCGGTTGCGGTGGGAGTCCCCGACGACCTCCTCGGCGCGACCCGACACCAGCACGCTCCACCCTTCCCGAGCGATCGGGTCGAAGTCATCGATCTCGAACGCCACCGCCGTCTCGCGAACGGCGGCATCGAACTTGGTGCCGGTTGCCGTGCGGAACACGACCGACTCGCCATCCATCGCGTAATTCACGGGGAAGATGAGTGGCCGCCCGTGGGAGACCACCGCCAGGCGACCGACCTGTTGGCCGCGCAGCAACTCGAGGCACGTGTCCTTCGTGAGGCGCTCGATCCCGGAGCGGTCATCGATGAGTCGCATGGCTCGATCGTCCTCGCGGCACACCGCGCCGAACAGAGCCGAAGGTCCCGAACCTTCAGGGGAGGGCGAGCGCGGCGTTGATCGTGGTGGTGGCACCGCCCGCGATGGTCAGCGGCGACGACGCACCGAAGTCCGTGACGTTGTTCCAGTACTCCTGGGTCCTGCCGCCGTTGGGGTCGACGAAGGTCGCCCGATAGGTGCCGGCCAAGAGGCCATTGATCGCGTACGTGCCGTTCGCGAGGGTTTCGGCACCCCCGGCGATGCCGTTCGGGCCGATCGCCAGTGCCCAGGCCCCATTCAGCGGGGTGCCTGACGGATCGTCGGAGAGGACGCCCGACATGGTGCCGTTGTTGCGGTCGAGGGAGGCGTTGGTCGCCGAGGGGGCGACCACCGCGGCGGCGCCGCCAAGCGCGTTGAAGGGCTGGTTGTCGTGCCACTCGGTGTGGTGGCGGCCCGTGCCATCGATGAACACCAGCTTGTACGGCCCCGGCGCCACGTCCAGCGAGTAGTTCCCGTTCGCATCGGTGAGCCCCGCGCGCGCGAAGCGGTAATCCGCGCCCCGCAGGGCGATGACGGCCACGCCACCGAGGGCCACGTTGGTGCCCGACTCCGTCACGTTGCCGCTCAGTGTGGCGCCTGTCCCGACCGGTGTCTGCGCTGGTGGCGTGCCGTTGGCGGTGGTGGCGGCGCCGCCGTTGACCGTCACCGCCGCCGCTCCGCCCGGATCAGGCGAGTCATTGAAGTACTCGGGGGCGCGCGCACCGGACGGGTCGAGGTACACGACGAAGTGGCGGCCGGCTCCGAGGTCGTCCAGGGTGAACTGGCCGCTGGCGTTGGCCACTGCGAAGCTCTCGGGGGCGAAGGTGGCGGCGCTGGACGCCAGCACCAACGCTCCGGCGACGGGCGCGCCCGAGCCCTCGGTGGTGACCGTGCCGGAGATCGATCCGCGTGATGGCGCGAGGGCAGGGTCGGCGTCCGCCATGGATCCGGCGGATGTGGTCACCGCGGTCGGCGCACCGAAGAAGCCGGCGGCGTGATCACCCGTCGGATCGATGCCGTACGCGAAGTAGGACCCGGGGCCGACCGGAGCGGCGTAGTTCCCCGCGCCGTCTGCGACCGCACCGGCGGCCACGGTGAAGTCCGACGAGCGCAGCAGGGCCACCCACGCGCCGGGGATCGGTGCACCGGAGCTCGCTTCGGTGATCGTGCCGGACACTACGGTGGGCCCGGCCGGGTTGACCGTGACGTTGACCGTGTTCGACGTGACCGCGGCCGTCTCGTTCGAGTCGGCCCCTGCGGTGTTGGCGAACGTCGGGATGTTCGCGGCCGACGTGACAACCGTGCAGTTCAGGGTCACCTGGGCCCCGACGGCCAGGGTGCCAGGGGACCCGGCACAACCGGGCGCGTTGGCATCGGTGACGGTGACCCCGGTGAGAGGCACGTTGCCCGTGTTGGTGGCGGTGACGTGCCAGTGGATGGCGGCACCGGCGGTCACCGACGTCTCGTCGGCGGTCTTGGTGACCGACAGCGCCGGGCTGGCCACAGTCGTGGTGGCCACCACCTGGTTGGGGTTCACCGGCACGCAGGACATGGGCTGGTCGTTCCAGTTGACCGAGCCGAGCGTGATGAAGAACAGGTAGGTGAACGTTCGGTTGTACTTCACCACCAAGTCGTTGCGTGACGGCGGACGCCAGACGATGCTCGACCCTGGCGCCGCCGTGACCGTGGGGGTGACCCGAATGGTCGGCATGGACACGGGCACCCACGACCCATTGGTGAGGCGCACTTCGGGAACCGGCGAGGCGGCCTCGGTGTTGATGCGGACGTAGTTGCTGAAATTGGAGGTGTCCGTGCGCAGACTCTGGATGCGCACCTTGAGGTCGTTGTTGACCCGCGACACCGTGACGTACTCGGTGGCGGGCACCTCGACCGGGCTCACCGTGTTGAGGTTCAACCCCGCCGGGATCGGGACCGTGATCTCGGCCGACTTCACGTAGAACGTCCCGTAGGTCACGCCGTACTCGTTCGGCGGGAACGTCATCGAGGGGAACGGAAGGGCGAGGTCGTACTGCACCTGGCCACCGGGCAGCACCGGGTCGACGCTCTCGGTGACCGCCATGAGCGAATCCGAATCGAGCGGGTCGGGCATCAGCGCGTTGAGATCGATGGTGCCGTTGGTGATGCCGCCGTTGGGCCGATCACAGCTGATCGGGATGGTGGCCTGGGGGTCGGCCGACGCCACGCTCGCGCCGCTCGCCACCACCACCGCGGCCGTCAACACCAACGCCGTAACGAGAACTGCTGTCCGCTTCATGTCGCCCCTCCGTCAGACCACCCGCTTGGCCTGCCCCGGGTGAGTATACGCACCCGTACACGACCGGCGGGAACTGACCGGGACGCCTCAGAACCGTCACGGACCGCCCACCTAGACTTGAGTTCGGCGCGCGGTCGTGCGCCGCCCCGAGGAGGCGCACGATGTCCGAGCTCGTCACTGATGCCCGCCGCGCACTGATCGAACGACTCACCAAGCGGATCACCCTGGCGGGCGACGCCCGCGACGAGATCGAGGTGTCCGCCCCCTTCACCGGCGAGGTGCTGGGACGCACACCGGCGGGCACCGAGGACGACATCGACGAAGCGGTGCGGCGGGCCCGGGCCGCGCAGCCGGCGTGGGCGGCCCTGCCGTGGCGCGACCGGGCCAAGGTGCTGCTCCGGTTCCACGACGCGGTGTTGGACCGACAGGACGAGATCCTCGACCTCATCCAGCTCGAGTCGGGCAAGGCCCGGCGCCACGCGTTCGAAGAGGTCCTCGACGCGGCGCTGACCTCGCGCTACTACGCCTACCACGGCCGGTCCCACGTGGGGCCGAAGCGGCGGCGGGGCGCCCTGCCCCTCCTCACCCGCACCACCGAACTGCACCACCCCAAGGGCGTGATCGGGTTCATCACGCCGTGGAACTACCCGCTCGTGCTGGGCATCGCCGACGCCCTGCCCGCGCTGCTCGCCGGCAACGCTGCGGTCATCAAACCCGACCGCCAGACCCCGTTCTCGGCCCTGTGGGCGGCCGAGCTTCTCGGCGAGTGCGGCGTGCCCGACGAGGTGCTGCAGGTGGTCACCGGCAGCGGCGCCGGTCTGGGCAGCCCGCTCATCGCGCGGGTCGACTACATCATGTTCACGGGCAGCACGAAGACCGGCAAGGTGGTGGCGGCCGAGGCCGCCGGACGCCTGATCGGCGCCTCGATGGAGCTGGGCGGCAAGAACGCCATGATCGTGCTGGACGACGCCGACCTCGACAAGACGGTCGAGGGTGCCGTGCGGGCCTGCTTCTCGAACGGGGGCCAGCTGTGCATCTCGATGGAGCGGCTGTACGTCCAAGACGGCGTGCACGACGAGTTCGTGCGTCGCTTCGCCGAGCGCATCGCCTCGATGCAGCTCGGGCCGTCGTTGAGCTGGGGCCCCGAGATGGGCTCGCTCGTGTCACAGAGCCAGCTGGACACCGTCACGGACCACGTAACCGACGCCGTCGCCGCCGGCGCTTCGGTCCTGGCCGGCGGCAAGGCCCGCCCCGACCTCGGCCCCTTCTTCTACGAGCCCACGCTGCTGTCGGGTGTCACCGAGGACATGACCGTGTGTCGCAGTGAGACCTTCGGGCCGGTGGTCTCGACCTACCGGTTCTCGACGGTTGACGAGGCGGTCGAGCGGGCCAACGACAGCGAGTACGGGCTGAACGCCAGCGTGTGGACCAAGGACACCGGGGCGGGCCGCCGCCTCGCGGCCCGGCTGCAGTCGGGCACCGTGAACGTGAACGAGGCCTACGCCGCGGCGTGGGGGTCGCTGGACGCGCCGATGGGCGGGTTCAAGGAGTCGGGACTCGGCCGGCGCCACGGCGCGGAGGGCATCGTCAAGTACACCGATGCCCAGACCGTCGCGGTCCAGCACCTGGTGCCCATCGCCCCCTTCGCCGGCCTCGAGGTCCAGAAGTGGGCCGGCCTCATGACCAAGGCGTTGCGCCTCCTGCGCCATGTCCCGGGCCTGCGCTGAGTGAGCGGTGGCGGGTGGGGTCGAGTTGATCGGAGCGGCTGGTGACCCCGCCGCCGCGCCGCATCGCCGTGCAGGGGCTGGTGATCGTCGCGGTCGCCGCCGCCCTGGTCTCCGGGTGCAGCAGTGACGGCGGCGGTGCGAACGACGGCGGCGGCACCCTGGCGACTTCGACATCGACGCCCCCGTTGGCACCAGCCGCCACCGCGGGGCCCACGACCACGACCGTCACGGCGCCGCCGCCTGCGGAGAGCGTCCCTGTGGCCAGGGTCGGCGGCGAGAACGAGCGGTCCCCCGACGAGCTGTCGCAGTGGGCCGTCGACCACGAGCTGACCGTCGAGTGGTACTCGGGGGGCGCCACCCTCACTGCGGTGTTCCGCGGCCTCGACCTGACCCGCCTCCCACCCCTGTGCCTGACCACGGCGATCGAGCCTTTGGCGTTCACCGACTTCGAGGCCGAGACCATCGCCCCCACCGGCGACGGCGGCTGCAACGGCGCCACGGGTCAGGTCGGGTCCATCCAGTCCTGTCGCGATCTCGCCGTCTACCCCACCGCCATGGCCATCGTCGGCGCCGGCCGCCTGTTCGCCAACATCCAACTGTGGGAGCAGGGCGCCATCGTGGCCGACCTGAGCAGCATCGAGTCGCTCGACGCCATCCCCCCGCCCTACGACGCGACCGCGCTCGGCTGCTGAGCCGGCGCCGGATCCAGCCGAGGCGCGACGGCGGCGGACCGACCCCCCGAACTGGCCCATCCGCTAGAGCCCTCAAAGGCGATCCGCCTCAGCGGCGCCGCAGCAGGTGGGAGCGGTAGTCGTCGAACCACGGGCGGGCGGATCTGGAGGCACGGCGGGCCCTGGCCAGTTGGGAGCGGGCGACGACGACGGGGCGGTGCTTCGACTCGCCGCCGGCGTAGGGCGAGTTGGCCAGGATGAAGCGGCGGACCACCGGCGCCGCCGCCCGGATGACCGACAAGCGGGAGCCCAGCAGGGCACGGATGTCGGACAGGTAGTCCTCGTAGTAGAGGCGCTGGTAGTCAAGCAGAGCCTGGCTCTCGTCGGTGTCGAGCCAGTCGGTGTAGAAGCGGCGGTCACCGAAGGCCTCGACGGGCAGGAGGTCGACGCCCATCACCGCCAGGCTCTCGTTCAGCCAGTCGCGGTAGAGCGCCCGGCGATCGGCGCCGCCCGCGATGTTCAGCACCTTCGCCGCCACCGCATCGTTGTTCACCGTCCCCGCCAACGCGACGGCCACGTCGCGGGGATGGGTGAACTCCACCCGGGTCTCGGGGTGCAGCTCGAACACGAAGGGGATGATCGGTACCAGCGCCACCGGCGGCGTCATGCCCAGCCGGAAGATCGTCCAGCGCAGGCCCGACGCCCGCAGCAGGTCCTCGCCCTCGACCTTCTGGCGGCTGTAGTTGTCCTCGGGGTGGCGGGGCTCGTCGACGGTGCGGGGGCCGGTCGCCTCGGCGTTGCGGCCGTACACCTGGGCCGTCGAGGTGAAGGTGAGCCCCGGCGGGACGGTGGCCGCCCCCGCGGCGGCGATCAGCGCCCGCATGCCGCCGACGTTCACCGCGTAGGCCGCGGTCTGGTCGGCGTCGGTGGCCGGCGGGATGACCGCGGCCAGGTGGAGCACGTGGTCGACGCCCTCGACGGACCGGCGCAGCAGGTCGGCGTCGGTGATCGATCCCCAGCACCCTTCGACGGACGGCGCGAAGCCCTCCGCCACCGCCCGGTTCTTCTTCGACGGAAGGTCGAGCGCCCGCACCCCCCAGCCGCGGAACGCCAGCTCGGCCACCGTCGCCGCCCCGACGTTGCCGCACGCCCCGGTGACCAACACCAGTGGCGTCATACCGGCAACCCCGTCCGTTCTGGCTCCCGATTGGACCGCCCTGGCGGTCCAATCGGGAGCCAGTTCGCCCGGGTCACGACAGCGCCTCCGCCACCGCTACGGCGGCGTCCCGCGCGACGGCGATCGTGAGCTCGACATCCTCCGCCGTGTGCGCGGCCGACACGAAGAACTTCTCGTGGGCCCGCAGCACGCCCCGATCCAACAGGTAGTCGGAGAGCAACAGGTTGGCGAAGGCGTCGGCGGCCAGGCTCGAGCGGTGGTCGAACACGGGCTGGTCGGTGAACCAGGTGTGGAACGCGGCCGGCTCGCCCAACACCTGCGCCGGCAGGCCGGCGTCGACGAGCGCCAACGCCACGCCGTCCATCAGCGTCCGGCCCGTCATCGCCAACTGCTCGTAGAAGCCCGGCCGGCGCAACTCGTCGATGACGGCCAGCGCCACGTGCATGGCCACCGGGTTCGACGAGTAGGTGCCGGTCTGCATGGTGAACGCCTCGCCCGACATCCGACGCACCGGATCGGCGATGGCCATCAGGTCGGCCCGTCCGCACAGTGCCGCGAAGGGCACGCCGCCCGAGATGGTCTTGCCCAGCGCGCACAGGTCGGGGGTGACGCCGTAGTGCTCCTGGGCGCCGCCGAGCGCCAACCGGAAGCCGGTGACGACCTCGTCGAAGATCAACACGACGCCCGCCGCGGAACACGCCTGCCGCAGCCCCTCCAGGAAACCGGGCCGGGGCACGAACGTCCGCTGCATCGGCTCGACGATCACCGCCGCCAACTCCCGCCCGTGCTCGGCGATGACGGCCTGGGTCGCGGCCAGGTCGTTGAACGGGGCGACGAGCACCTCGGGCACCAGCGCCGCCGGGATCCCATAGGTGTCGGCCACCGCGGCCGGGAAGGGCGGCGGGTCCCAGTTCCACTGCGTGCTCATCAGCGCGTAGTCGTGCATGCCGTGGAAGCCGCCCTCGAACTTCAGCACCTTGTCCCGCCCCGTGGCCGCCCGGGCCATGCGCAGGGCGAAGAAGGTGGCCTCCGACCCGGTGCTGTGGAACGACACCATCTCGGCGCACGGCACCACGTCGCACAGGGCCTGCGCCAGGCGCACCGCCGCTTCGGTCACCACCAGGTGCGACGTGCCGCCGGCGGCGCCCCGCGCCATCGCCTCGAGCACGGCCGGATGGGCGTGGCCCAACACGTGCGGCCCCGAGCCCAGCAGGTAGTCGACGTACTCGTTGCCGCTGCGGTCCCACAACCGGCTGCCCTGCGCCCGATCGACGATGAACTTGCGCCCCTCGTCCAGCGACGGGCCGCGGGTCCCCTCGGGGAACAGGCGGGCGGCCTCGGCCAGCAGCGCCGCCTCCTCCGGCGACCGGGGTCGGCGCGGCCCCAGGCCGCTCACGGCGCACCGCCGGCGAGGTCGGGGAAGAAGGCGTCGAGGTAGTCGGCGAAGCGTTCGTGGATCATGGCGGGGCTCATCCCGAAGTCGTCCTGGCCGTAGGTGTGCTCGCCGAACTTGCCGGGCGGGTTGTCGACGGCCCAGGCCCGCATGGCCGCCTCGGCGGTTTCGGTGAAGGGCTCGTCGAAGCGGTCATAGATGGCGGCGACGGTGCCCATCGGGTCGGCCAACAGGTCGTCGAACCACACGTCGTGGAACTGGTCCTCGCGACCGGCGCGTGCGGCGATGCCACGAGTCATGGCTTCGGACCACACCTTCAGCTGGTGGCCGGCGAACTCGGCCCGGTCCGGGGGATGCTCCTGCAGGGTGCGGAAGCCCTCGCACAGGCCCACGTACGACGCCAACACACGGGCCGGGTCGCGGTGGGTCCACACGATGCAGGCGTCGGGGTAGACCTCGAGCAACGAGTCGATGTGGCGGATGTGCACGGGGTACTTCAGCAGCCACCGCCGGCCCCCGTCGTATGAGCCCACCAACTGCACCAGCTGGCGGTGCCGGCGGTACGACTCGACGTGGCGGTTGGTGCGGTACCACTCGGCGTAGGTGGGCACGGTGCTGGCCACCTCGAAGTAGTCGTCGGTGAAGCTCTGGGCCAGGAAGTGCCGGCACTCTTCGGGCCCCGGCGCGGTCATGTGGTGGATCGACTCCAGCTTCTCGCCGGCCAGGTAGATCATGCGCAGCTCGGACTCGGCCGCCTGGTAGTCGAACGCCTGCGCCCACGAGTGGCGGGGCGGGCGGGGTTGGGGGTGGGTGGCCAGCCAGTACTCGAGGCACTGCGTGTCGGGGTTCGACCCCATCAGGTAGTGCAGGGCGGTGCTGCCCGTGCGTACCAGTCCGGTGATGATGATGGGCCGCTCGATCGCCACGTCGAGCGCCTCGGGCCGCAACTGCCACCACTTCTCGGAGCGCAGCCGTCCCCGCAGGATGTTGACCAGGAAGTACTCGGCCATGAGGCGACCCGTGCGGGTGAACCGGGCCTCGTGGTCGTAACTGGCCAGCAGGAGGCGCAGCGGCTCGAGGTAGGACGGGTCGCCGAAGTCGTCGGCGCCGCCCTGGGCGGCGCCGCCTTCCAAAGCGAGGGCCCGCTCGTGGAA
>Ga0105046_10015037_pt1 | contig 11907 bp, 10 predicted proteins | sample MAT03_FD_78385 | JGI IMG/M metagenome (GOLD analysis project Ga0105046, IMG submission 78385) | Freshwater microbial communities from Lake Fryxell liftoff mats and glacier meltwater in Antarctica - MAT-03 (megahit assembly) | ecosystem: Environmental > Aquatic > Freshwater > Ice > Liftoff...
CAAATCCTTCGGCGAGATCGCGTTTTCGGCTTATGTGCCCCACAACTATCCGCTGGAGACGCTGGAACCGGGGTTGGAGGAGACCGCGTTCTATGACCCGGCCAACTTCACCTATCCGGCGGGCGCTTATGCCTGCGAGGTCGAGGTGGATGCCGACACCGGGCGGGTCGAGGTGGTGTCGTTCGCCTGTGCCGATGACTTTGGCAACGTGATGAACCCGATGATCGTGAACGGGCAGGTGCATGGCGGGGTGGCCCAGGGGATCGGGCAGGCCTTGCTGGAAAACACCACGTATGACGAGAACGGCCAGTTGCTGTCGGGATCGTTCATGGACTACGCGATGCCGCGCGCCGACGATTTGCCGATGTTCGACGTGGATCACAGTTGCAACACGCCCTGCACCCACAACGTGCTGGGGGTCAAGGGCTGTGGCGAGGCGGGGGCGATCGGATCGCCGCCTGCCGTGGTCAACGCCGTGATCGACGCGCTGCAGCGCGGCGGCCACACCCACGTCACCCATATCGACATGCCAGTCTCGCCGTCGCGGGTCTGGACAGCGATCAACGCCTGAGGAGGGTTCGATGCACAACTTCGAGTTCGTGAAGCCGTCCAGCATCGCCGATGCGGTGGCAGCGATGGGCCATGACGGGGCGCAAGCCTTTTCAGGCGGGCAGACCTTGCTGCCGACGATGAAGCAGCGGTTGGCAGAGCCGTCGGTTCTGGTCAGCCTGTCCGGGATTGCCGAGATGAAGGGCGTTTGCCGGGGCGATGTGGGTCTGCACATCGGGGCGGCGACGCCCCATGCCGTGGTTGCGGCAGAGGCTGCCACGCACTATCCCGCCCTTGCCAAACTCGCAGGCGGAATCGGTGATCCTGCGGTGCGCAGCCGGGGCACCATCGGCGGGTCGCTGGCCAACAACGACCCTGCCGCCTGCTACCCGGCAGCGGTCCTGGCGTCGGGTGCGCAAGTCATGACCAACCTGCGGACCATTGCGGCGGAGGACTACTTTCAGGGCATGTTCTCGACCGCGCTGCATGAGGGCGAGATCATCACCGAGGTGCGCTTTCCGATCCCCGAGAGGGCGGCCTATGTAAAGTTCGACCAGCCGGCCAGCCGGTTCGCGCTGACGGCCGTGTTCGTCGCCAAGTTTGCGGGCGGGGTGCGGGTCGCGGTGACGGGGGCGTCGAACAACGGCGTGTTCCGCTGGACCGAGGGCGAGGCCGCGCTGTCGGCGTCGTTCACGCCCGATGCCGTCAGGGGTCTGACGGTGGACGCGGCCGACATGATCAGCGATCTGCACGGGACGCCTGCGTACCGCGCCAATCTGGTCAGGGTTCTGACCGCGCGGGCGGTGGCTGCCGCGATGTAAGGCCGGGGGGCGCTGGTTCGCGGCGCCCCCCCATCCCCTCCCCGCAAGGGGGAAGTTAGGTCCGCGCCGTTCAAGGCATCTCTGCGTGCGAAGTCAGCTTGCATAAGCGCCAAGCTGACTTGCGCCAGAACATTGTTGTTCAAGGACGCCCCTCCGGCTTGACTCCAGAAGAAGGAATTGGCAGATATCCCCGAGATTGTATTGTTAAGGACAACCCCCAACGCCAACTGACCATAGACCACACCAAAATCTGCCAATGCGGTATTGTATGCGATGCGATCACCCGCATCGGCGTGGTAGCGCAGGATGGACATCTGAGTGGCTGAGAGCATTTTCTAATCCTCAAAGTTTGGAAGATGTTGCGCAGTTCAGGAAGCGGGTCACATCGCCTTGTATGCGACTCCAGTTGGGAAGCTCCGAAAGATCGTAGCTGATCGATACATCAACACCTGCCGCAGAAAAGAAGTGCTCACATCCAGGATTTAGGACAGCGCCGGGCTTGTGGCAATTGAGGATGGCTGACAAAGCACCGCCTGATTCTTCAGAAATGTAGATGCGTTTTTCAGGTGGATGCTGATCGTGCGATTCCTCACTGGGAGACTCAATTTCCTCTAGGCCGAATGGACCGGGCATCCGAACATAGTCTTCAAGCGGTCGGTCAGGATTTCCTCCACGAACATAGCGTTCCGCTTCACGCGGCGCCAAAATTTCCATCGGTATATGATCTGAAACCAAGATTTGAAGTAGACTACGAAGGCCTTTCTTCTGTCGTTCAGCCGTTTCCGGGCGAGTGACTGGCTGAAAGCTTCCGATCTCGACTCTAAAGAGTTGCGCTGTATCGTGGAAGCCGTCTTTCTGATCCTAGGGGTCTTCGAAATAGTCGATGGGTACACGCATCTGCACCTCGCGGTCCTCCAGCTGCATGTAAAGCGTGTGCTTGACGTAGGCCGCGTCCTCGGTGAACGCCCAGCAGGGATCAAGATCATCGGGAATCGGGGTTGGTGGGGTTTCCGCATGTGAAACACCCGCCACACACAAGAACATCACGGCATGGATCAGCCGCATCAAGCGCCTACAACTAGAGGACGATTTTCGGCAACGATTACACAGCCGGAAGATTAAATCAAGTCGGCACTGGGCGTCTTGCACGTCACACCCTAGGCCCCCCTCACAACTCCCAGCCCAGATCGTTGTCGCCCGGCGAGACAGGTTTTGCGGCTCTACCTTGGGTGAAGCGGTGAGCGCTCCTGTTCTGCGGGGGCCTTTGTCATTTTGCTGTCATCGGGGCATGTCACAAGCGCGGCATAGGGCGGGTGCGGCGGGCTACCACACATTGGGGGGCTTGCCAGTGCAGAAACGCCAGATATAGTTTCGGATATCGGGGCGGGGCTCCCGCCGTGGTGCCGGTGCGGGTGCTGGTGCGGCAAGCGAGGCAGATCGGTTTTTGATGGACGGCGATTTCAGGACACAGTTCGTGCGCGATCCGGCGGCGCTGAAGCATCATCCTGCTTTGGTGCTGAACGCAGATTATCGCCCGCTCAGCTATTACCCTCTGTCGCTGTGGCCTTGGCAGGAAGCGATCAAGGCGTCGTTTCTGGACAGGGTTTCCATCGTCGCCGAGTATGATCAGGTCGTTCACAGTCAGCGACAGTCGTTCCGAATACCATCGGTGGTCGTGTTGAAGGATTACGTCAAACCGCAGAAGCGTGTGGCCTTCACACGCTTCAATCTTTTTCTGCGGGACGAATTCTGTTGCCAATACTGTTCGGCGCGCGGCGATCTGACGTTCGATCATGTGGTGCCCCGATCGCGCGGCGGGATCACCAGTTGGGAAAACGTGGTGGCGGCGTGCAGCCCGTGCAATCTGCGCAAGGGGTCGCAGAGCCTCAAACAGTCGGGTCTGCACCTGGCGCGGCGTCCGCGCCAGCCGACCGCCGAGGAAATGCAGGCACACGGGCGGCGGTTTCCGCCAAATCATCTGCACGACAGTTGGCTCGACTATCTGTATTGGGATGCAGAGTTGGAGGCCTGACCGGCCTGCCGTTGTCCGCGTGAAAAACGACCCATGAATAGCACGGAAACGCGGGTTTTGGTTCCGTCCGGAAGCATCGGATTAACCAGACGTTGTTTTGCTGCATTTTCTTCGACAGATCTGGCCAACGCGGTGCACGCAAAACCGTGGCGGGCGGGATCGATCTTTGGCCGTTGGTCAGTTCGTTTCTGCGCGGCCACCAAAAGGTCAGATCACGACCCTCTCAAGAAGTCGTCGACGAATTCAGACACGGGCGTGATGCCAGTTACAAGAAGATGGTCGTGGGCGCGGGTGCTGGCGACCTAGAGAAGATGCCGTTCAGTGTTGCAAACCTCCTCGAGGTCAGCATCGTCGGCCACTGATTCAATCCGATCCGATTGTGGAATGACGTCGTCGTCGCAGGCCATTACCACGACCGACCGGAACTCCAGCCCTTTGGCGAAATGCTTGGTGCTGATTGCAACAGCACCCTGCTCGACCTCTGCCTTGTCGTTCAACTCAACGACTCGAGCACCTGCAGCCCGCACGGCCTGCCTTCGCCGGAACAGGGAGCTAGGCCCCCATGAGGGCCGGATCGAACGGATAGCGCGTCAGATTCTCGTAACCTGTTTCGGTGATCAGCACCTGATCCTCCAGCTTGATCGAGAAATCGCCACCTTCGGGGCTGACCAAAGCCTCGACGCACAGCACCATGCCAGGTTCCAGGTGATAATCGAACGCCCCCGACACCCAGGCATCGGGGTAGGTGATCAGCGGCCATTCATCGCACAGACCCACGCCGTGCATCTTGCAGCCGTATTTCTGCTTTTGGTACTGCGGCGCCAGGTGATGGCCCAGATGCGTCAGTTCATGGAAACTGACGCCGGGTTTCAGCAACGCCATGTTGGCCTGTATGTGGTCATGCGCGTGCTGCATGGCCGCAATCATGTCGGAGCGGGGTTTGGCGTCCCCAATCCACCAGGTGCGGCTGATGTCGATGCACATGCCGTAGCTGCCGATCAGGTCGGTATCAAAGGCCAGAATCTCGTTGTTGCGCAGGATGCGCGGGCCGCATTCCTGAAACCACGGGTTGGTGCGCGGTCCGGTGGCCAGCAACCGCGTCTCGATCCATTCGCCGCCGCGCTTGATGTTTTCGGCGTGCAGCACGGCCCAGATCGCATCCTCTGACATCCCGGGTGCGGCGGCGGCATGCATGGCGGCCACGGCCTTTTCGCAGGCATCATGGGCGCAGCGCATGGCGTTTATTTCGTCCACGCCCTTGATGGCACGGGTCTTTTCGGTCAGTTCTTCGCCCTCCATCACCTCGAATCCCTGCGCCTCGAGCGCGCGCAGGCCGTGGACCATGATCTTGTCCACCGCCAGCCGCTTGTTGCCGCCACCGTGGGCCGCAATCAGGTCGGCCACTTCGGCGGCAAAGGCGCGGGCCACATCGCCGGCCCGGTCGCCCCGGTCGAAGTAAAAGAAGTCGGCGCCGGACCGCTGTTCGCGCACCAGGGGGTTGAAGGTCGAAAGGAACGGCGAGTTCTTGTAATCCCAGATCACCATATAGCCGTCGGCACACAGCAGCAGCGCCCGAAAGGCATTGTGCGTGTTCCAAAGCTGCATGTTGGTGCTGTCGGTCGCATAGCGGATGTTCAGCGGGTCGAACATCAGGACCCCGCCATAATCGCGCGTCACAACGGCTTCGGTCAGACGCCGCCACCTGTGGTCGCGCATCGCAGCCAGATTTGGCAGGGTAAGCCCCGCCGCCTGCCATTCGCCGAACGCCAACTGGGTCGGACCGATTTCCACCCGGTCATTGTCGTTCGGGCTGCCGTCGCCCAGTGTGGCACCGCGTGTCGGGTCGATCTTGCGCGTTTCAGCGTAATGCTGGTTCATCGAATGGCTCCCTGTTGGGCCAAGCGTTGCGTAACTTTGCTTTGCTGACACGTCTGCGGGCGACGCAGGATGTCGCGTTTTCGGTTTCGCACCGGACGCCTTAACTATAGCTTTCAGGGATGACCCCGATCTTGCAATCAACGCTGCCATTTGCCCCTTGGATGGACCCGCGCACAGCGAGATTGCCGGGGGTTTTGCCAATGGAGCCCGCAGATTGGCTGCGGATTGACGACGGGTTCGCCGGGCAGATGGCAGAGCGGGATCGGCTGTTCGCCGCGGTGCCTGCCGTGGTTCACACGATGCAAGAGCGCGGGCGTCCGGCAGCGCAGGAGCTTTTTGCGAACGTACTGGATGTGCTGCGCGGATCGGCGGGCTACCGGGTTGGTGCAAATTCGGTCATGCGGCCCGACGGGGTAAACGTTCCGCTGAACCCCGATCTGCCGCTGGCGACGCTTGGCCGTCTGGTGCAGGAAGATCTGTGCGTGATGGAACGCGATGGCGACGTACATGTGTTGACGGGGGCCTGTCTGTGCTTTCCGGCAAGCTGGAGCCTGGATGAAAAGATCGGGCGTTCGCTGACCGGTATCCACACCCCCGTGGCCTCGTATGACGGCGATATCGCCCGCCGGGTGCAGCGGATGTTCGACGCGATCCGGGTGGAACAACCGCTGTGGCGGATGAATGCGCTGGTCTACGTTGACCCCACCCTGCACCAACCGCGTCGCGAGGGCGACCCGCGCACCGACCGGCGCGGCGGGCAATATCTGCGGGCCGAACGGCAATGCTTTGTGCGACTGCCGCAGACCGGCGCTGTGGTGTTTTCGATCCATACCTATGTGATACGGCTTGAACACCTGACCCAAGTCGAACGCGACGGCCTGATCGAAGCGCGATTGTAACGGGTTACACCCCGGCGGGGCCCGCAATCTGGTGTGCCACCAAGGGCGAATACGCCAACACAGTTCAGGTGCTCGCCCCAATTCGCGACGACTCCGGTCGCCAGACACCACCGATGCGCCCCCCAGCGTCGGCCAGACCACGATCCGTCAGGCGCCTTGGGCCCAGTCGCGCAGGTTTTCGCCGTTCAGATGGGCGATCGCGGCACGGGTGGCCCCGACCGGCAGCGCCAGAACCGTCACGGTCCAGCCAAGGACCACCGCGCTCGCATGAAACAGTTGGGTCTTGGCGCGATCAAGCAGGGTCAGTGGGCGCGGCTCCTGCGGGGTCAGCGGGACAGTGCTGATCAACAGGCTGCTGCGGGTTTGCGGCGGCACGGGTTCGGCCGCGCGCGCGTCGATGCGGCGGGGGGACGCCGGGTCGGTTTGGCGAAGATCGGCGATCATGGCCCGGATGGCAGCAAGGGTCGGGGCATCAGTGTCTGGATCGGGGGATTTGGCCGCAAGGTCATCAGGGATTTCCATGACAACCGGATCGCTTGGCACAGGGTCCGGCAATCGCGGTTGAGGGCGACGGGGGATGTGGACGGGCAGGGCAGAGCGGAACAGATCGGGCTGCTCCGGTTCTGGGGCAGGTGGCGGCGGCACGGCGATGTCGGCGGCGGCGGACAGCAGCGCGGCCAGGGCCACAAAGCCGGACGACACGCCTTCCCGTGCCGGCAAGGCGCGACCCACCCTGCCCATTGCGGCAAGACGCGGGCCGACGCGGTTGCGCGCGACCCGGGCTGCACCGGCTTCGGTCATGCCCGCAGACCAGATCAGCGCGGGACTGGCCGCCGCGCGCGCCAGGGCAAGGCTGACCGAGCCGAAGGCCCTCAGGTCGAAGCGCGGTTTCTGGCTGCCCTCGACCCACAATTCCGGAAGCGCCCGCGAAGGGCGGGCAGCTTGCGACACGGTAGCGGGGCGGCGGACAATCGACATGGGGTAAGGGCCGGAAGTTGTTGATCTGCTGGCTTTTTGGTGCCACCGGCCAAGGGCAACTTCACGGCAACTTTGCGGCAACCCCAAGGCAGACCGGAAACGACCGGCAGGACTGGTCACGGTTTGAGGTCAATCCACGGAACAAAGAGGAACATCGAATGCTCAACGACAGCTAAAGACTACCTTCGCCTGACGGGCCGACAAACCGCCAAACGCAACAGGCCGCCCCGAGAGGCGGCCTGAGAAACAAATCGGAAAGTCCGATCAGCAGGAGTAATACATCAGATACTCGATCGGGTGCGGCGTGTGTTCATAGGCGTAAACCTCTTCCCACTTAAGCGCGATGTAACCTTCCAACTGGTCCTTGGTGAACACGTTGCCGGTCAGCAGGAAGTCCATGTCCTTTTCCAACTCCTCCAGTGCCTCGCGCAGCGAACCACAGACCGTTGGGATCGACGCCAGTTCTTCCGGCGGCAGATCGTACAAGTCTTTGTCCGATGCCGGGCCGGGGTCGATCTTGTTGGTGATCCCGTCCAGACCGGCCATCAGCAGGGCTGCAAACGCCAGATAGGGGTTCGCAGCCGGATCGGGGAAGCGGGCCTCGACACGTTTTGCCTTCGGCGACTCCGTCCACGGAATACGGACGCAGCCCGAGCGGTTGCGGGCCGAATAGGCGCGCAAAACCGGGGCCTCGAAGCCGGGGATCAGGCGCTTGTAGCTGTTGGTCGACGGATTGGTGATCGCGTTCAGCGCTTTGGCATGTTTCAGGATGCCGCCGATGAAATACAGCGCGTCCTGGCTGAGGTCGGCATATTTGTCGCCTGCGAACAAAGGCTTGCCGCCCTTCCAGATCGACATGTTAACGTGCATGCCCGACCCGTTGTCGCCCTTCATCGGCTTGGGCATGAAGGTCACGGTCTTGCCATAGGCGTGGGCCACGTTGTGGATCACATACTTGTATTTCTGGATGTTGTCGGCCTGCTCGACCAAGCCGCCGAATACCATGCCAAGTTCGTGCTGGCAGGTCGCGACTTCGTGGTGGTGCTTGTCGACCTTGATGCCCATCCGCTTCATCGTGGACAGCATTTCGCCGCGCAGGTCGTGGGCTTCGTCCACTGGGTTGACGGGGAAGTAACCGCCCTTGTGCGGGGCGATATGGCCGTGGTTGCCGCCTTCCTGCACCGTGTCGGTGTTCCATGCCGCTGCCGCCGCGTCGATTTCGTAGGCCACCTTGCGCGGCGTGACCGAATAGCGCACATCGTCGAAGATGAAGAATTCGGCTTCGGGGCCGCAGTAGAATACATCGCCGACGCCCGAAGATTTCAGATAGGCTTCGGCCTTCAGGGCCGTCTGGCGCGGGCAGCGGTCATAGGCCTCGCCCGTGTCAGGCTCGACCACCACGCAATGCACACACAGGGTCTTTTCGGCATAGAACGGGTCCAGATAGACCGACGTCGGGTCCGGGATCAGCTTCATGTCGGACTGGTCGATGGATTTCCAGCCGGCAATCGACGATCCGTCGAACATGAAGCCTTCTTCAAAGAAGTCCTCGTCCACCAGATCGGCAACCAGCGTCACATGTTGAAGTTTGCCTTTGGGATCGGTGAAACGGATGTCGACGTATTCGACCTCCTCGTCCTTCATCAGTTCCAGAGCTTTGGCGACTGCGCTCATCATTCTGCCTTTTTGTTGGGGTGGCGCTATGGGCGCTGTCGCGCCCGGTGTTCTGTGGAGAGGGTCAAACCGCGTCGTCGCCGATTTCACCCGTGCGGATGCGGATTGCCTGTTCGACGGTCGTGACGAAAATCTTGCCGTCCCCGATCTTGTCGGTGCGGGCAGCGGCGATGATGGCTTCGATGGCGGCATCGACCATGTCATCCGCAAGGACAACCTCGATCTTCACCTTTGGCAGAAAATCGACGACATATTCGGCACCACGATATAACTCGGTATGACCTTTCTGACGGCCAAAACCCTTTACTTCCGTGACCGAAAGGCCCTGAATACCGGCCTCTTGCAGGGCCTCTTTGACCTCGTCAAGCTTGAACGGCTTGATGATCGCCTCGATCTTCTTCATGGGCCTACTCCCCGGAACGTGCCTGTCCGTAGCCAGTGATCATTTCCCCGGTGCCGGGACAATTGGCGAGGGTGAGGTGGCCGCAAGTCGGGGCCGGAATCTGGGGGTGAAGATTAAACTTTAGGCTATTTGATCATAATGCGGGCGAAAATAGAACGAAAGAGCGCAGAAAAATGACAGAACTGCTGACCTCTGCCCAGATGCGCGCCATCGAGGGAGCGGCGATCGCCTCGGGCGAAGTGACCGGCCTTGAACTGATGGAACTCGCAGGACTGGGCGTGGTGGAGGCGATTTTCGAAGAATGGCCCGAACTGGCGGCGGGACCGTTCCGGGTGGTGGTGCTGTGTGGGTCGGGCGGCAACGGCGGCGACGGGTTCGTTGTCGCGCGGCTGTTGAAGGAGTGGGGGTGGGAGGTGGAGGTCTTCCTGTACGGCGACCCCAAACGGATGCCGCCGGACGCGCGGGCGAACTACGAGCGGTGGCGGGGCATGGGGGAGGTTCTTCCCCTCGGTCGACGTTCCGGAGCGGATGTTGCGGTGTTTGTAGACGCGCTGTTCGGGGCGGGCCTGACCCGCGAACTTGCTCCAGAGGTTATGGAATTTGCAGACCATTTGTTTGAAACGAGAGGCCGGACGTTTTTCGTGACGATCGACATTCTGTCTGGCATCTGTGCCGACAGTGGGCGCGTGATCGGTGCCCGGGCTCTTTTTCCTTACAGTGAGCTGACCGTCACGTTCCATCGGCGGAAACCAGGCCACTATCTTGCCGACGGCGTCCGCAACAGCGGGGTGCTCAGGACCGCCGATATTGGTCTTGAAATCGGCCTTCGCGATGACCGAGAGCACTGCGTGATCTTGACGAACGCGCTCCGTGCCGGTCTGAACAAATCCGCCAGCCAGCACAAATACTCCCACGGCCACGCCCTCATCCTCTCTGGCCCCTCCGGTCGGGGTGGGGCGGCGCGGTTGGGGGCACGGGGGGCGTTGCGGATCGGGGCGGGGGTGGTGACGGTGGGGTGTACTTTGGACGCCATCCCGGAGAACGCTGCGCGGCTGGATGCGGTGATGCTGCGGGAGGTGGAAGATGCCGCTGCGCTGGCGAAGGTGCTGGAAGACCAGCGGATCAACGCGCTGTGTCTGGGGCCGGGGATGGGAGTTGCGCGGGCAAAGGAGATGTTGGCGGTGGCACTGAAGCCGGGGGCGGTGCGTGACGAGCACGCACCCTACGCTTCGCGTCGATGCGTTGTGCTGGATGCGGATGCGTTGACGGCGCTGGCCGAGGTGCCCGTGCTGTTCGCGATGTTGCATGAGGCTTGCGTTCTGACGCCGCACGGTGGTGAGTTTGCGCGGTTGTTCCCGGATATTGCGGCGAAGCTGGCGGCCCCGGCGGTGCGCGGCCCGGCTTTTTCCAAGGTGGATGCCACGCGCGAGGCGGCGGCGCGGGCAGGGTGTGTCGTTCTGTTCAAGGGAGCGGATACGGTGATCGCCGACCCGTCGGGGCGGTGCAGCATCAACTCGGCGGTCTATGACCGCGCGGCACCCTGGCTGGCGACGGCCGGGGCTGGCGATGTGTTGGCGGGGTTCATCGTCGGTTTGCTCGCGCGCGGGTTCGACCCGATGCGGGCGGCGGAAACCGCGGCCTGGCTTCATGTGGAATGTGCACGGTCCTTTGGCCCCGGTCTGATCGCCGAAGATTTGCCCGAGGAATTGCCGAAGGTGTTTCGCGCGCTGGGGCTTTAGGCCGTGACGGTTTCCGGGGTGCAACCGAGTTCCAGGCCGCTGCCATAGATCACCTCGGGCCGGTCGAAATGCAGGGCGAACAGCCGCAGGTCCGGCACGATCACGCGACGGACCGACTGACCATCGACCAGCCGACTGGCGGGGACCATCGCGGTTGCCGCCCCGAACAGCACCCTGGCGCGCCAGTCGCGGATCAGGACCGGTTGACCGGGAGACAGCAGGATATCGGCGGCCGGCCGACCGACGCCCAGCATGTCGGCCCCGACACAGACCATCGCGGCATCGGTCAAGGTGCGGCAGGTCACACCGCGCAGCACCCGCAATCCGTTTCGGGTCACGATCCGGTCGCCGATCCCGAGATAATCCACCGGCTGAACGCCGTCGGCAGTCAACACCTCGGTCCCCGCCCCCAGCCCATGGGGGATCAGCGACACGACATCCGCAGTCTTGAAAGCCGTTTTTGTCATTTGCGTGCCCCGATCTTGCTGCTCGATCTTTTTTGCCCAAGATTACGTCAAGATTGGGTTAACAGCGAGACGTTTTCGGCACTCTTTTGCGCTCGCAGGCGATGTGGTGATTTGATAGAACATTTTTCATGCGGGTGTGGCGAAATGGTAGACGCACCAGATTTAGGTTCTGGCGCCGCGAGGCGTGGGGGTTCAAGTCCCTTCACCCGCACCAGCAAGTCTTGCGCCAGAGCACCGAGCAGAACTTGGGTCGCCTTACCCGGTCTTCGAAGAAGAGATCCCGTTAGGTGGCACCGGTCAGATGTGGACTTGCTGCATGTCCGAGCCCTGCTTTCCGGCGATCAAGTCACATGTCAGCCACCTCGTCGGCGATTGTGGTTGGTACTCCGGACGATACCGAGCGGCTCCGTCATCGCGTTGTCAAAAGAGTCTGCAAGAATGATCTCGGCTGATCGAAGGGCAAAACG
>Ga0105046_10015038_pt1 | contig 11906 bp, 12 predicted proteins | sample MAT03_FD_78385 | JGI IMG/M metagenome (GOLD analysis project Ga0105046, IMG submission 78385) | Freshwater microbial communities from Lake Fryxell liftoff mats and glacier meltwater in Antarctica - MAT-03 (megahit assembly) | ecosystem: Environmental > Aquatic > Freshwater > Ice > Liftoff...
ATCGCCAATCATTTCAGGGGAACGCAGGTTCTGTCGCGGCCCGAGGCGAGCGTCCATCCCGCCGCCAGCAACCTGCCTGACCTCGCCGACATCAAGGGGCAGGAGAGCGCGCGGCGCGCGCTGGAGGTCTCAGCGGCCGGTGGACACAATCTCCTGATGATCGGGCCGCCCGGCTCGGGCAAGTCGATGCTGGCGCAGCGCCTGCCTTCCATCCTGCCGCGACTGCAACCGAAGGAATTGCTCGAGGTCTCGATGATCGCCTCGATGGCGGGCGAACTTGCCGGCGGCAAGCTGACCGATCGACGGCCGTTCCGCGCGCCGCACCATTCGGCATCGATGGCCGCGCTGGTCGGCGGCGGTCTTCGCGTGCGTCCGGGCGAGGTTTCGCTGGCGCACAACGGCGTGCTGTTCCTCGACGAGTTCCCCGAATTCTCGCCGCAGGCGCTGGATGCGCTGCGCCAGCCGCTCGAGAGCGGCGAATGCGTCATCGCGCGGGCCAACCACCGCGTGGCCTACCCCGCGCGAATCCAGCTCATCGCGGCGATGAACCCCTGCAAATGCGGCATGGCCGGCGAACCGGGCTATCGCTGCGCGCGCGGCCCGCGCTGCCAGGCCGACTACCAGGCGCGCATCTCCGGACCGCTGCTCGACCGGATCGACCTGCGCGTGGAAGTTCCCGCGGTTTCGGCCAGCGACCTGATCAGGCCCGGCCGTTCCGAGCCCAGCGCGGATGTCGCGGCGCGCGTGCTCGCCGCCCGCCAGATTCAGCAGGACAGGTTTTCGCGCCGTGGAACCGCGGCGCCGACCAACGCGCATTGTCCGACGTCGATGATCGAGGAGATCGCCGCGCCCGACGCTGCCGGGCTCGCTTTGTTGAGGGACGCCAGCGAGAAGCTCGGCTTTTCCGCGCGGGCCTATCACCGGGTTCTGCGCGTGGCGCGTACGCTTGCCGATCTCGACCAGTCGGAGACGGTCGGCCGGATTCACCTCGCCGAGGCGATCTCTTATCGGATGAGTGCGGAACGCATGGCGCAGGCTGCCTGAGCAATGGCATTGTAAGGAGGGAAACTCGTGGACAACTTTTGGGAGAAGGTTCGTTCTTCCTCTTAACTACAGGGAGGTTCTCGGAAATTTGGGCGGTCCTAAGAGAGGCGCGGTCGTGCGCTTCGGGACCGAGGGCGAAGGCATAGCGCCAAACTATGAGGTAGAGCATCGAATGGAGAGAAAGTTGCGTTTCGGGGCCTTAGCCACAAAGAGAATACCGAAACTCCAACCTACGCTGTAGATCATCTGTCACAGACATACAGCTACACCGATGTTCAGAAGCTGTTGGCTAACTGCTTGGCGCGGCCGAGCCAGTAAGACTCTTTGGCTCTATTTCACCGAGCCGACGAGCGGGGCTGACGGCTGGGCTTCGCGGATCGTCACCCAGCGGCCGGTATGGTTGCTCGCCTGACGCTTCAGGAAGCGGTAGCCTGTCTGGTCCCACAGGCGGACGGCATCCGTCAGGTTGTCGAGAATGTAGTCGCCCTTGTCGGTACGCACCGTCAGCACGGCGTGGCCTTCGCCATCGGGCTTGCGCACGACGGTGATGAGCAGGTTCGACAGCGAAAGGCCCAGACGCGCCAGGTCGCGGCGCTTCTCCAGCACATAGTCCTCGCAGTCGCCCGCGCCATCCGGATAGGCCCAGACCTCGTCCTTGCCGAACAGATCGATGTCGTTGACGGGCCTGATCGCCGCGTTGACCCCGGCGCTGACGGCGGCAATCTGTTTCCAGAGCCTGCCATTCATGTGCTCCGGCCCGGCGTCGCGGAGACGGCTGCCGCATTCCTCGGGATTGGCCTTGCAGAACTCGTAATGTCCGATCGGCTGGGAGGTGAGGCCACCAGTCAACATGGGCTGGGAGGCCATCGCATCGCCTGCGGACAGGCAGACGGCCATCAAGGCGGCACAGACCACGCCCGCGCGACTCCCCTGCTGCCCAAAGGCACTCATCAGCACTCGACCCCGCCCACTTTCTTTTCTTAATGAAAGGTTAAGGGCGACGAAGCTGAACTGTCAATTCGATTGGCCGCCAGACTGCCGTCATGGTTACCGGCGCCGATTCATTGCGGCGGATTTGCAACAACGAGTTCCACAGAACTAGTTTCTTGCCGACTTCGGTTTGGCCGCAGGCGCCTTGCGACCGTAACTCGACATGAAATCGACGATGCGCGGAACGATGTCGGACCGGAAGCGCGAGCCGTTGAACACGCCATAATGGCCCACCGCCGGCTGCATGTAGTGGACGCGCCGGTCAGCCGGGATGTTGACGCACAGCGTATGCGCCGCCTCGGTCTGGCCGAGGCCGGAAATATCGTCATTCTCGCCTTCGATGGTAAGCAACGCGGTGGTTCTGATCGCCTTGGGATCGACGGAAGTCCCGCGATGCTTCATCTCGCCCTTGGGCAGGGCGTGGCGGACGAAGACCGTATCTACGGTCTGCAGATAGAACTCGGCGGTCAGATCCATCACCGCGAGGTATTCGTCGTAGAAGTCGCGGTGCTTCTCGGCCCCATCGCCGTCGTTCTTCACAAGGTGCCCGAAGAATTCCTTGTGCGCCGTGATGTGGCGGTCGAGGTTCATGCTCATGAAGCCCGACAGTTGCAGGAAGCCCGGATAGACGGCGCGACCGACACCCGGCTCAGGCCATGGCACGAGCATGATGACGTTGTCGCGGAACCAGTCGATGCCCTTTTCCTCGGCCAGAATGTTGACGGCGGTCGGGTTGCGGCGGGTATCGACCGGACCGCCCATCAGCGTCATCGTCGCAGGGGCCATGGGGTCCTTCCGGGCCTCCATAAGCGCCACGGCGGCTAGCACCGGAACCGAGGGCTGGCACACCGCCATCACATGCGTGTCCGGTCCCAGTTCGTGGAACATCTCGATGACATAGTCGATGTAGTCGTCGAGATCGAAGCGTCCCGCGCCGACCGGCACCATGCGCGCATCTGTCCAGTCGGTTATGTGGACGTCGGCATGCGGCAGCATCGCCTCGACCGTGCCGCGCAGCAGGGTGGCGTAGTGGCCCGACATCGGTGCGACGATCAGCAATTTCGGGCTGGGCTTGCGAGCCGCGGGAAGATCACGTTCGAAGCGAACCAGGTTGCAGAAGGGGCGGGACCAGACGATCCGTTCCTCGACCGTCACCTGCTTCCAGTCGACTGTCGTCTTCGTCAGGCCGAAGCTCGGCTTGCCGTAGCGACGCGTGGTCCGCTCGAACAGTTCGGCGGCGGCGGCGACGGAGCGCCCGAACGGGGTGTGGGAGATCGGATTGAGCGGATTGGAATAGAGGAGCTTCATGACGTCGGCGTAGGCCCGCAAGGGCTGCACCGCGGCGTGGTTGAACTCGTAGAGCTGGTAAAACATCGAACCCCATCTGCCGGGTCGATGCCGGCTGCTTCATGTCCGAGGCGGGTCCGGCACCGCGAACAGGATTTTGCGGCCGGAACTTGCATCAAATCAATCAGATAGCGCATTCCGCGACTCAGATTGAAACGGACATGCACTGCAAAACGAAGTTAGCAATGTTTTGTCGCGATGCAATGCTGACGCAGCGTGAGCCGGGCGATGCCGTGTACCCCGGTGTGTTCAGTCCGGAACGCCTTCGACAAGGACAATCTGCGCGTCGGCTACCCGCTGGCGTATCGCCCGGGCGGCGGCGTATTCCGGCGAATGATAGCAGTCCTGCGCGGCTTTCAGCGAGGCAAACTCGATGACAACGTTGCGCGGCCACGCCTGACCCTCGGTCGCCTCGTAGGCTCCCGCGCGCGCAAGTACCCGCGCGCCATACTTGTCGAAGGCGATCTTGGCCGCCGCGACGTAATCCTTGTAGGCCTCGGCGTCCCGCACTTCGACATGCGCGATCCAGTATCCCTTCGGCATAATCTCCTCCTCCGCCCGAAATCGAGTTCGACTTTGGGAGCACATTCGTCGGAACTCAAGAAGAATACACTCAGGCCGCGGCCATCTCCGCGAGGATCGCTTCGGTGGCCGCCCGCCGGTCTGGGGCGGCAACGATCGGCCGCGCGACCACAAGATGGCTGGCACCGGCGCGGATCGCCTGGGCCGGCGTCATGACGCGCTTCTGGTCGCCGTGTGGGGCGCCCGCCGGCCGGATGCCCGGCGTGACCACGGCGAGATCCGGTCCGATAGCCTTGCGAACGGCACCTGCCTCATCCGCGGCGCAGACGACGCCGCCCATGCCCGCCGCCAGGGCCTGCCCGGCCCGGCGCAGCACAAGGCCGCGCGTGTCCATGCCGTAGCCGGCCTCGACGAGATCGTCGTTGTCCATGGACGTCAGCACCGTGACGGCAAGCAGCGTCAGGTCCGACCCCATGGCTGCCTCGACCGCCGCGCGCATCGCCTTGGGATAGGCGTGCAACGTCAACATCGAGACGCCCATCCCGACGATATTCTCGACGCCCTTCGCCACCGTGTTGTCGATGTCGAGCAGCTTCATGTCCAGAAAGACGCGGGTGCCGTCCGAGACCAGTTCGCGGGCGAAGTCGAGGCCGCCGGCAAAAACGAGCTGGTAGCCGATCTTGTAGAAGGACACGACGCCCTCCAGGTCGCGAACCACCTTCGCGGCCTCATCAATAGACGGCACGTCCAGTCCGACGATCAGCTTTTCCCGCATGCAGCCTTCCCTCATCCTTATGGCGCGATCCTCGTCGACATCATCGCCGCACGCTCGATCAGAGTCCGGCACACCGTCTCCATCTGGTGACGCAGGCGCTCTTCCCTGAACTGGCCTTCCTCGTCAAATGCCTCGGCAGCGCGCGCCACTGAACATTGCGGAGTGAACACCTCAACCTGGCAGGCCATCAGCACGGCGCGCAGATGATAGAGCCCGCGCACGCCCGCGAAGTTTCCGTCGGACGAGGAACAGAGCGCCGCCACCTTGCCGTCGAAGGGCTTGAACGGAAGGCCGCCGTCGCGCCTCACGCGGCTCACCCAGTCGATGGCATTCTTCAGCAGCGGCGGGATCGAGGCATTGTATTCGGGGCTGGCGATGAGAACCCCGTCATGCGCGGCGATCTGGCGGGCGAGCTTCTGGGCATTGTCGGGGACGCCCTTTTCCTTTTCCAGATCCTGATCGACCAGGGGCAGCGGGTAGTCGCCAAGCGTGATGCGCGTCACGTCGGCGCCCTGCAAGGCGAGTTCCTTCATCGCCGCATCGGCAGTCCGGATGCTGAACGCGCCTGATCGCAGCGAACCGGCGAAGACGAGGATTTTCGGGATGACAGGCACGGCCGTTCCTTTGCCCCGCAGCTAGTCCAATGCGATGCACAAATCAACACGAAGCAGAGTCTGCCCGCTCAAACAGGCAACGCATCAAAGGGGTTGTGAAAGCGTACGCCCAACGGATCGAAATCCTTCACATTGCGGGTCAGCACGATCAATCCATTGACCTTCCCCGTCGCCGCGATCGCGACATCCTCAAATCCGGGCACGATGCCGGCGGCCCGCGCCCTGTCCATCAGCCTGCCGGTCTCCTGCGCTGTTTCTAGGTCTAGCGGGAGGATCCGGTCGGCGTAATAGTGTCGAACCTCGCCCCACCACTCGGCGAGATTCTCGGCCTTCTTCGTGGCGCCGGTTCGCCCAGCCTTCGTTATGCCGTCCTCGATCTCGGCCGCGGTGATAGCGGAGAGCCAAAGATCGTCGGAGCGCAAGGTAATCCATTCGGCCAGTTTGTCGTCATGGCGTTTGCGCCTGGCAGGAGCAACATGGCTGAGCACATTGGTGTCCAGCAGGAACATCTGTCAGAAGCCGCTTTTCCCGAAGGCACGCGCCGGCTTCCGAGCCGGAAGATCCTCCGCATCCAGCGGCGAGTTGGCAAGCAGCCATCCCAACGACGGCTTGCGTGACAGCTTCTCATAGTCGGCATAGCTCAGGAGGACGCCTTCCCGCTTGCCATGCCGCGTGATGATCGCCGGCGTTCCCGCCACAGCGTCGTCCAGAACATGCGAAAGCGTCGCCTTAGCATCCTTAAGCTGAATCTCTTTCATGACGGCACTCCGATATGACTATAGTGGTCATATAGGATAATCTGGCGTATGGATCAATTCCTGGGCGCGCGGCGGTAGATCCAGAGCCGCGTCGGCGGAATGTTGCGCAGGATGAACCGGAAGTGCTCGACCATGTAGTCGCCGAGGCCGGGCGGTATGGGTGATTTCGGCCCGTAGGTGAGCTGCACGACCGGCCGGCCATGCGGAATGCGGGAAAGCAGGCTTTCCAGGTAGGCGACCCGCCTGGGCACCGGAAAATTCAGCAGCGGCACGCCCGAGACGACACAGTCGAAGGTCTGGCTGGCCCTGTCGCCGAGCGTCTTGTCCAGGTTGAAGCCATCGCCCTCGATGACGGTGACGCCCGGAAAGTTGCGCCTGAGATGGGCGACGAAATCGTGCGAATATTCGACCGTGACGAGGTCGGACGGCTTCACCCCAAGACGCAGGATCGCCTTGGTGATGACGCCTGTTCCGGGCCCGACCTCAAGCACCGGCAGACCCGACTTCATGTCGATGATCGACGCCATCCGCCGCGCCGTGACCGAACTGGTCGGGACGATCGAGCCGACGGCGCGCGGCTTGTCGATCCAGCCCTTGAAGAACTTCAGTTCGTCATCGAACTTCGACGCCAGCCTGCGCAGTCCCGAACCGGCCATCGACGGTCTCCATCAATCGGTTGGCGGAGACATAGCAGCCCGCTGCCCCAACGCAAGGTCGGATGTCACGGGCGCACGAATTCGCCCGCATTCGACAGGGGCAGCAGCGTTCAGCGTTCGCCGAAGGACTCGAAGAATTCCTTCATGCGCGAGAAGAAGCCGCTCGATTGGGGCGAGTTCTCCGTCGACGACAGCTTGTCGAATTCCTCGAGCAGTTCGCGCTGGCGCCTGCTCAGGTTCTGCGGCGTCTCGACGGCGGTCTGGATGTAGAGGTCGCCGACCTGCGGCTGGCGCAGCACCGGCATGCCCTTGCCCTTCAGGCGGAACTGCCGGCCGTTCTGCGTGGCTTCCGGCACCTTTACCCGCGTCTGCGTTCCATCGAGCGTCGCGACCTCGAAGGCGCCGCCAAGAGCTGCCGTGGTCATCGAGATCGGCACCTTGCAGTAAAGGTCCGCGCCGTCGCGCTGGAAGAATTCATGCGGCTTGACCGACAGGAAGATGTAGAGGTCGCCGGATGGTCCGCCGCGAAGGCCTGCTTCGCCCTCGTTGGCGAGCCTGATGCGCGTGCCGTCCTCGATGCCGGCCGGAATGTTGACCGAAAGCGAGCGCTCCTCGACGACGCGGCCCTGGCCCGAACATTTCGGACATGGATCGTTGATCGTCTGGCCACGTCCCTGGCAGGTCGGGCATGTGCGCTCGACCGAAAAGAAGCCTTGCGTCGCGCGCACCTTGCCGTGGCCGCCGCACATGGTGCAGGTCACCGGCTGCGTGCCGGGCTTGGCGCCGCTGCCAGAGCAGTCCGTGCAGGCGATGGACGCCGGAACCCGGATCTGCGCGGTCTTGCCGGTGTAGACTTCCTCCAGCGTGATTTCCATGTTGTAGCGCAGGTCGGCGCCACGCTCGCGTCCGCCGCTGGAACGGCGGCGTCCGCCGCCCATCATGTCGCCGAAAATGTCCTCGAAGATGTCGGCGAAGCCACCGGCCGCGAAACCGTGGCCACCGCCGTTCATGCCGCCCTGCTCGAACGCGGCGTGGCCGAACCGGTCATAGGCCGCGCGCTTCTGCGGGTCCTTCAGCGTCTCGTAGGCTTCGTTGATTTCCTTGAATTTGTGCTCGCAGGAATGATCGCCGGGATTGCGGTCGGGATGGAACTGCATGGCCAGCTTGCGGAAGGCGACCTTGAGTTCCTTGTCGTCGGCGCCCTTGGCGACGCCGAGCGTCTCGTAGAAATCAGCTTTCATCTTGCCCCGATGCCCGGATGTTCAATGTCTTGTCGCATTGTGTCGCGTCATCCTGCAAATGACTGGCTTTCGATTTAGTAAGTCGGCGTCGGCAATGCCAGGGTTTCGATGCAACACACGGCACTTTTCGATTTGGCCGCTGCATGGGCCGACTTGCAAAAAAGCCCGGCCGTTGAGCCGGGCTTCTGTGTTCGGATGACGACGGCGATCAGGCCGACTTCTTCTTGTCGTCGTTCTCGTCGATCTCCTCGAAGTCGGCGTCGACCACGTCGCCTTCCTTGGCGGCGTCCGCCTTGGCGTCGGCTTCGGCCGCTTCCTTCTGCGAGGCCTCGTACATGGCCTGGCCGAGCTTCATCGACACTTCAGCGAGCTTCTGCGTCGCGGTGTTGATGGCCTCGGCGTCGTCGCCCTCGGCTGTCGTCTTCAGCGCGGAGATCGCATCGGCGATGGCCGTGCGGTCTTCCTCCGAAACCTTGTCGCCATAGTCCTTGAGCGACTTCTCGCTCGAATGGACGAGGCTTTCGGCCTGGTTGCGCGCCTCGACCAGAGCACGGCGCTTCTTGTCGTTCTCGGCGTTGGCCTCGGCGTCCTTGACCATCTTCTCGATGTCGGCGTCGGACAGACCGCCAGATGCCTGAATGCGGATCTGGTGCTCCTTGCCGGTGCCCTTGTCCTTGGCGGAGACGTTGACGATGCCGTTGGCGTCGATGTCGAAGGTGACCTCGATCTGCGGCACGCCCCGCGGCGCCGGCGGGATGCCAACCAGGTCGAACTGGCCGAGCGCCTTGTTGTCGGCGGCCATTTCACGCTCGCCCTGGAAGACGCGGATCGTGACGGCCGACTGCGAATCCTCCGCAGTCGAGAAGACCTGGCTCTTCTTGGTCGGGATCGTGGTGTTGCGCTCGATGAGGCGGGTGAACACGCCGCCCAGCGTCTCGATGCCCAGCGACAGCGGGGTCACGTCGAGCAGCAGCACGTCCTTGACGTCGCCCTGCAGCACGCCAGCCTGGATCGCCGCGCCGAGCGCCACCACCTCGTCGGGGTTGACGCCCTTGTGCGGGTCCTTGCCGAAGAACTGCTTCACGATCTCCTGGATCTTGGGCATGCGGGTCATGCCGCCGACCAGGACCACCTCGTCGATCTCGCCGGCCTTGAGGCCCGCATCCTTGAGCGCGGCCTTGACCGGCTCGACGGTGCGCTGGACCAGGTCGTCGACGAGCTGCTCGAACTTGGCGCGCGTCAGCTTCATCGTCAGGTGCTTCGGACCGGTCTGGTCGGCCGTGATGAAGGGCAGGTTGATCTCGGTCTGCGCGCTCGACGAAAGCTCGATCTTCGCCTTCTCCGCAGCTTCCTTAAGACGCTGCAGCGCAAGCTTGTCGTTCTTCAGGTCGATGCCCTGTTCCTTCTTGAACTCGGCCGCCAGGTATTCGACGAGCCGCATGTCGAAGTCCTCGCCGCCGAGGAAGGTGTCTCCGTTGGTCGACTTCACCTCGAACACGCCGTCGCCGATCTCCAGCACCGAGATGTCGAAGGTGCCGCCGCCAAGGTCATAGACCGCGATCGTCTTGCCTTCCTTCTTGTCGAGGCCGTAGGCGAGTGCCGCCGCGGTCGGCTCGTTGATGATGCGCAGCACTTCCAGCCCGGCGATCTTGCCGGCGTCCTTGGTGGCCTGGCGCTGGGCGTCGTTGAAATAGGCCGGAACGGTGATGACCGCCTTCTCGACCTTCTCGCCGAGATAGGCTTCCGCCGTCTCCTTCATCTTCTGCAGGATCATCGCCGAGATCTGCGAGGGCGACTGCTTCCTGCCGGACGCCTCGACCCAGGCGTCGCCATTGTCGCCATTGACGATCTTGTAGGGGACAAGCTTCTTGTCCTTCTCGGTGACCGGATCGTCATAGCGGCGGCCGATGAGGCGCTTGACCGCGAAGATGGTGTTTTCGGGGTTGGTGACCGCCTGGCGCTTTGCCGGCTGGCCGACCAGACGTTCGCCGTCGCCGGTGAATGCGACGATCGAGGGCGTGGTGCGCGCGCCTTCCGCGTTTTCGATGACCTTCGGCTCCTTGCCATCCATGATGGCGATGCAGGAATTGGTGGTTCCGAGGTCGATGCCGATTACTTTAGCCATTTTGTCTGTCTCTCCTTTTGGCAGGCCGTCAGGACCCAATGAGGCGTTCCGGGGACGGCCCCCGTACAGTGGAAAATCCGCGCATGAACCTGCCCGACTTCAGCCGGTCCGCGTGGCTGCGGCGTATATAAGAAGTGGCATTTTGCAACGCAAGCCGCGTTATGAAGCCTTTTCCCGTCAGCGGAGCCTCGGCGCCAGCGATGGGAGCTTTCAAAGGGTGGCGGGATGGCGATCAGGCCTGGCGCTCGATGACCGCGACGTTCATCGGCGTTCTCAGCCGGAAGCCGAGCTTCCCGTAGAGGCCGATAGCGGTCTCGTTGGCCGCATAGGTGTGGAGGAAGGGCTGCTCGCCCCGGGCGCAGATTTTCCCGACAGCGAAAAGCGTCATCAGCCGGCCGAGCCCCTGACCGCGAAAATCGGGATCCGTGCAGACGCCGCTGAGTTCGGTCATGCCCTCGACCTTCAGCCTTTCACCCGCCATGGCGATCAGCCTGCCGTCGATCCTGATGCCCCAGAAGTCGCCGAGCGAGAGCGCCCGCATCGTGAAAGGGCCGGGCTTCGTCAGCGTCGCCAGTTCCAGCATGGCCGAGGCATCGGCGTCGCCGAGCCGTTCGATCCGGTCGTCGTCGAAGGCAGGAAATGTCTTCTCCGCGATCATCTGCACCCCGTCCGCCAGGGCGACCGTGGCAAAACCCGGGTGGCACGACAATCTCGTCGGCTTGAAGGAATATCTGCGTGTCGCCCGGCGAGGCGAGTTCGGCCAACGCGGCAAGGCTTGCCGGACTGTTGTCGCGGCAGCAGGCAAACGGATGGACCGAAGGCTGGTAGCGCATGGCCAGGCTGCCGCCCTCGGCGAGCGTGGCGTGATGGCCGGCCAGCGCACTCCAGACCGGCCGGTCAAGGACAGGACTCATTGCTTTTTCCTCCCGGTGCGGCGGGCGAGCGGAATGGCGGCAAGTCCGTCCTCAAGCGCTGCGAGTTGCTGAAGCAGTGATCCTTTGAGTGGATCGCAGAGATCGGCGACGGCTTCGCTTACGCTCGGCCAAATGTCGAGCTTTGCCGCAGCGACCAGCCGTTGGCCCTCCTTCGACAGGGACACGATTTTGCGACGCTGGTCGTCCGCAGCCTGTTCGACGTTCACAAGGCCTTGGCGAACGAGTTGGGCAACTGTTCGCGTCGCGCCGGGCTGCGTGATGCCGATAGCCTCGGCGAGTTCGCCCACCGACACCGCGCCAAGCGTGTCGAGCGCTGCCAGAAATGGCCACTGCCCCGCCTGCACCGGAACGGCAAATCCGTCGATCACCCTCTGCGTGCCAGCCTGGAGCCGTTCTCCGATCCGCTTCATCCGGGTTCCCAGCATAAGGTACCCCAAACTGCGAACGACATCCTGGACCATAGCCTTGCCTCAATGCTTCACGTGTTATATAACCTGTGATCTAAAAGTAAAGTCCTTGCCCTCCAGTGGCGCGGAGACCCAACCTCTGCCTCCGGCGGTCCCTCAATTCGATTGACAATGCGGCTGATCTGCAAACATTTCGGCGCGTCGGGTAGGGTTGCCGTTTTGCGCTATTTCGGAATTGCAGCGTTCTTGGTGCTGGTGGCTGCGGCAGCGCTGGGCGCCGAAGGCCTGCTTCAGGTCATCGGCTCGAAGTATTCCCTGACCGACAGCAGGGGGCCCGGACAGATCGCAGGCTTCGCAATTCTGCTGCCAGCCCTGCTCCTGTTCACGCGCTATGCGACACGCGTCGATGCCTGGCAGTTCGTGGCGCGATACATTTCGAACTGGCGCCGGACGCTCAAGGGCATGCTGATCATGTCGTGCGTGACCTTCGCC
>Ga0105046_10015040_pt1 | contig 11905 bp, 7 predicted proteins | sample MAT03_FD_78385 | JGI IMG/M metagenome (GOLD analysis project Ga0105046, IMG submission 78385) | Freshwater microbial communities from Lake Fryxell liftoff mats and glacier meltwater in Antarctica - MAT-03 (megahit assembly) | ecosystem: Environmental > Aquatic > Freshwater > Ice > Liftoff...
ACGCTTGGAACGCTTTTGGTCCAGGATCAAAAAAATTTCCTCAGCGTAACTTATGTGGTACAACGAGCAACTTCGTTGAGAGGGTAATGGTGGTGAATGGCCAGTGAAGAACCAGCGGCGAACTATCCGCTGTTTAAGAACCAGCGGGATTGAACGCCACTTTCGTGGAGCGAAAGGCGACACTAATTGCCCGGACGATCTTCACTCGCTAATGGCTACGAGTTGCTTTTCTCGGGCCATCTTTCGAATGTCTTCTGTGATACGCATCGAACAGTACTTGGGGCCGCACATGCTGCAGAAGTGAGCACTCTTGAAGGTGTCCTGTGGGAGCGTCTCGTCATGGTAAGCCTTGGCCGTCTCTGGATCCAAAGACAACCGAAATTGTTCGTTCCAGTCAAAGCTGAAACGAGCTCGCGAAAGGGCATCGTCACGATCTTGTGCACCAGGACGCTTGCGAGCAACATCGGCCGCATGAGCTGCGATTTTATAGGCGATTACCCCTTGCTTAACATCTTCCTTGTTAGGAAGACCAAGGTGCTCTTTCGGAGTCACATAGCAGAGCATCGCCGCTCCGCTCCAGCCCGCCAGGGCTGCACCGATGGCACTGGTGATGTGATCATAGCCAGGAGCAATGTCGGTTACCAAGGGTCCTAGAACGTAGAATGGAGCACCGTGGCAAACTTCGATTTGCTTCTTGATATTCATCTCGATTTGGTCCATCGGAACGTGGCCAGGTCCTTCAACCATGACTTGCGTGCCGCGAGCCCAACCACGCGTACAAAGCTCACCCAACGTGTCTAGTTCAGCAAACTGAGCTTTGTCGCTAGCGTCGGCAATACAACCGGGTCGCAAGCCATCTCCTAAGCTCCAAGTCACATCGTACTGTCGCATGATGTCGCAAAGATCATCAAACGACTCGTACAGCGGGTTTTGCTTTTGGTGAGTCATCATCCATTTGGCGATCAGTGAACCGCCACGGCTGACGATACCTGTAACACGATTAACTGTAAGGTGCAGATGCTCAAGCAGAACACCGCAGTGGATCGTCATGTAGTCAACACCTTGCTTGGCTTGATGCTCGACCATATCTAGGAAGTGTTGTGGGCGCATGTCTTCGATGTTCCCACCGAGCTCTTCCAGCATTTGATAGATTGGTACTGTCCCGATTGGTACAGGCGAGTGATTGATGATTTCTTGGCGAATATTGTCGATATCCTTACCGGTTGAAAGATCCATTACTGTGTCGGCACCAAACTTGACAGAGGTCTCGAGTTTCTCGAGTTCTTCATCAACGTTGCTAGTAACTGCCGAGTTGCCAATGTTGGCGTTGATCTTGCATCTGGCGGCGATCCCAATCGCCATGGGTTCCAGGGCACCCTGCAGGTGAACTTTATTGGCTGGGATCACCATTCGGCCTTCGGCGACTTCCAGCCGAATCGTTTCCACGGGCAGCTTTTCTCGATCGGCGACAAAAAGCATCTCAGGGGTAATCTCGCCAGCGCGGGCAGCCAATATTTGAGTAGTCACTTCGGAAAAACTCCTGGTTCCGTAAAAATTTCAAATTGCGAACGATTTAGAGACCGAAAACGTTGGGTGTCTCTTTCCTACAAGCCCTAATGGGCTTCACAAGTGTATCCGTATGCAGACTTAGGTGTAGACCTGATTTGGCAGATTATCTCGCAGAATATTTACGGGCTAGGGACTCAACCATATTTCAGTTTGTGGGTTGCCTACGTAGCGGAAGCATTGTCACATTCGTTATGGCCTTTGTGGGCTTGTCGCAACGGCGTTATACTTCTGCTCGACAGACGGCCCTTTCCCAGCTTGCCCATTAAAAAACCACTGCTGGCTTACTTATTCATTCTCGACCATTATCCTAGTTATGAACACGGACGAACTACGCGAAAAGTACCTCTCCTTCTTCCAATCCAAGGGTTGCCATCGTCAAGGTAGTGACGTCTTGGTGCCAACGTGGGATCCTTCGGTTCTGTTCACGCCAGCCGGGATGAATCAATTCAAGGACCATTTCCTTGGCAAAGTCAAGCTCGACTTCACCAAGGCAACGACTTGCCAAAAGTGCCTTCGAACTGGAGATATTGATAACGTTGGGCGAACTGCGTATCACCATACTTTCTTTGAAATGCTTGGTAATTTCAGCTTTGGCGACTATTTCAAGGAAGAAGCGATTCACTGGGCCTGGGAATTCCTGACCGATAAAAAATGGCTCGCGATCGACCCCACCCGACTTACCGTAACTGTCTACAAAGACGACGATGAAGCCGCAGGGATCTGGAATGAAAAGATCGGACTCCCAACAAACCGAATCGCTTGCCTGGAAGAAGATGAAAACTTCTGGCCGGCTAGTGCTCCAAGTCAAGGCCCAGACGGGGTTTGCGGTCCGTGCAGCGAAATCTACTTCCAACTTGAAAACGGCAAGTCGGTTGAAATCTGGAACCTCGTTTTCACACAATTTAACCGAGTCGGAAATCCACCAGACAACCTGCGTCCCCTCCCTAGCAAGAATATCGATACTGGTATGGGACTCGAAAGGACAGCCAGCGTCCTCCAAGGCGTTCCCAGCAATTTCCACATCGACATCTTGTTTCCCATCGTCAAGGCGGCCGCTGAAGTTTGCGGGGTCAAGTACGAATACGATAGCGATGCAGGTCGACGACTGCGACGTATAACCGATCACGTTCGTGCTTGTACTTTTGCCATCCATGAAAATGTCTATCCCGGACCGAAAAAGGCTCGTTATATAATCAAGCGACTCTTGCGTCGTGCTGTGCTGGATGGACATCAACTCGGCTTGCGCGATCCATTCTTGTACCAGTTGGTTCCAATGGTCGCGCAGATGATGAAGGGCCCTTATCCAGAACTGGGCGACACGATCGAACGTGTCCAGTCGGTTATGAAACGCGAAGAAGCAGACTTCCTGAGCACTCTCGATGGTGGCTTGGAACGTATTCAACGCATGTTCAGCGAGATGGACTCCAGCAGCAAGGTCATGGTCGATGGACGCGAGGCAGCTTCTCTATACCAAACATACGGCGTTCCACCCGAGTTACTTCAAGCCCTTGCGACCGAACGGAACTTTACGTTCGATTGGGATTCCTACCGCGTCGCGATGGATGAACATGGTGAAGTCAGTGGCGACGACCAAAAGCAACTGTTCAAAACCGGTCCGATTGAAACGCTCAAGGAAGCCGTCCAAAAAAGTGACTTCTTGGGCTACGAATCTACAACTTCGAAAGCCGTCATCAAAGGCATCATCCTCGGCCAACCCAAGGAAGATTCGCTGGTTGGATCTCTCAAGGCCTCGACCGCCACAGACACGATGGTTCGGATCGTCTTGGATAGGACTCCGTTCTACGGCGAAAGTGGTGGTCAAGTTGGCGACAAAGGGACCATTCAAGGCGATGGCTTTGTTTTTCAAGTCAAGGATACGCAACGAGCGGGAGATTTGGTTGTCCATGTCGGAACGCTTCTATCGGGCGAAGTCAAGGCTGGAGCCGTAGCAGAAGCCATCGTCGACACTTCGAACCGAGACGCAATTCGCCGCGCTCATTCGGCAACTCATATTTTGCATCACGCACTGCAAACGACCCTTGGCGGACATGCTCAACAACAGGGAAGCAAAGTCGATCGCGATTGGTTACGATTCGATTTTTCAAACCAAGAATCGCTCACCGAAGACCAAATCAAGAAGATCGAAGAGATCACCAATTCTTGCATCGAGCAAAAAGCGCCCGTCTCATGGAAGCTTGTCACGCTAGCTGACGCTCGGAAAGAAGGGGCGATGATGCTCTTCGGCGAAAAGTATCCGGACCCAGTGCGAATGGTGACTATGGGCGAATTCTCACGAGAACTTTGCGGTGGAACACACCTCGATAATACGCAACAAGTTCAAACGCTTGAGATCCTGAGTGAAGAGAGTGTCTCGGCAGGAACGCGTCGAATCACCGCTCTGACCGGTTCTCGCGCGGCCGAGCACCGTGCGATGGTTGAAAAGGTAGTCCACGAATCCAGCAGTTTACTCGGCTGTTCGGTCGAATCCTTTCCAGAAACAGCAGGCAATCTCGTCACCGCCCTTCGCAAGCTCAAAAAGATGACCAGCGGCACAGGTACTGAAGCGGCTCCTGAAAAAGTAGGCAAACAAAAGTCTGCACCAAAGCCCACTGGTAGCTACTCGGGCGCTTACTCCCTCGCACGTAACGCACTGCGACAAGTCTCACGAGCGATTAACGTTCCGATGGAAGAAGTGGGTAAGCGGATTCAGTCGCTTCTTGCCGACCAAGACGCGATGCATGATCAGCTTTCGAATATGTCTTCCGGAAGTAAACTCACCGTCGAAGATTTGCTAAACATGTCGGAAATGGTTGGCGATATTCGCCTGATTGTTGCCGAGACGCCCGGTGCAAACCCCAACACCATGCGTCAATGGATTGACCAACTACGTAAAGACTCCGAGACGCCTGTTGCTGTGCTTCTGGGAAGCAAACTCGACGCTGACAAAGTCACGTTGATCGCTGCCATCAGCCCCGCATTGGTCGCTCGCAAGTTGAATGCTGGAAAATGGATCGGCCCCGTGGCTGCGATCGTTGGCGGCGGTGGTGGTGGCAAGCCAGATGTTGCGCAGGCAGGCGGAAAGGATCCAGAGAAACTCACCGAAGCACTTGCAACGGCTAAACAAACTTTCATGGATATGCTGAAATCATAAGTCACTTTTTATTAACTTTCGCAACCTCAGCTTCAAAGCACCGTCATACGAATATCGTGTTGTCGTGCGCAGTCGCTCTGCTCGTCGTCGCTTATGTTGCCTCGACTAGCGACGCTCAGACGTTGCCAACTCAACCAACGGCTCAAGACCTGCAGATTGTTGAATCCGGTAAGAAATTTTCTCAGAACACTGCGATCACCGATTGGCTGGGACCTTTGACTCCGATCGCATTATCGCCCTTTTTCGGGCTGGCATGTTTGTCAGGTCTTGCGACTTTTGGACCGGAGTGGCTACAAAAGCAAAGTAGTATGTTCGGTGGTTCTAGCATGCTGAATAACCCGTTACTTTTCTGGACTATGATTATACTGACAGTGGTCACTAGCTTGCCAAGACTCTCCAAGGTCAGCAAACCTATCGCCTTGGCCTCAGAAAAGCTCGAGACCTACTCGGTCATCATCATCGTCATCGCAATGCGAGTCTTCAGTAGCTCAGGAATGTTAGGTACCGAATCGGTTGCATTGAATGGTGAGCCACTCCTCTCAGCAGGAATCGCAACCATGCCGATAGATATGTTGATCGCAATCGCCTCGGCTATCAACATCTTAGTCATCAATGGCGTGAAGCTATTCTTTGAATTTATTGTTTGGCTTACGCCGATCCCAGCCATTGATGCTTTGGTTGAAGTGCTCAATAAATCACTTTGCGTCGCTTTGGTGGGATTGTATGCCTGGAGCCCCTTTCTTGCGACCGCATTAAATTTATTGATTCTCGCTGCGTGCGGTTGCATTTTTCTTTGGACACAACGTCGGCTTGCCTATTACGTCGACTTGATCATGTGTCCCATCCTCTCAAACGTCTTAGGAGGCTTGGTATCTTGGCGGTTTACCAAAAACGCTGACGGAGAACTCGCATTCCTAGCCATTCGCTGGAAGGGGTTGCCACCTTACACTCGATTGCGGCTCAAGGGCTCAGCATCCGAGGGTTGGACTGTGACTCGCCACACCTGGTGGAGTCGTTTGGAATACGCAATTTTACCATCGCCGATCCAATCGACCCCCGGACTCTTTACAAGCACCGTTGAAGTCGGCGATGGCTTGCATATATTGATGATAGGCAACCTAAAACATCCTAAGGTAACTGAATCCTTGGCTGACTTAACGTTTTAAAGTCCGGGGCAAACTCCGTTATTTCTATCGAGGTATGCGAAGGAATATAGCGGAACACTTGAGTCGTTCCGCTTGTCGGCCAAGTAATTTCCAACGCATCAATCTTATCCGCTTTGCCTAACCCGATGGTTTGCTCGAGAGGATTGGCACCAAAGCTACTACCGGATGACACGTGGCGATAAATTGTTCTCGGGATTTCGCCACCAATTACAACTTTGATTCTCACGCCGATTGCTGCGTTGTTGGTCTTCTTTCCGATTAATTTCACCGTTATCCAATCATTGTCATGGCCTGGGTTTTGAAACAGGATGTTATGGTATTTGTCCCCATTGACTGTTCCACCCATTTGAATGAATAGATCGACATTTCCATCGCGGTCCCAATCACCACACGCTACGCCGTGCCCCTTTTGAAGGTGACCGGTACCAGAAGATACGGTAATGTCCGCGAAGCGTTGAGCCTCAACACTCCTAAACATTCGATTGGGTACGAGCGTGCCAAGGCTTGGGTCGCCAGTTCCTAGGTACATATCCAGGAAACCGTCATTATCAAAGTCAGCGAAGTTACTCCCCATCGTAATATACACCTTATCCAATCCGACCTCCTCCGTGACATCCTCGAAGCCTTGACCTAATCGATTTCGAAGTAGCACGCTTCGTGAATCGGGATGCGGCTCGCCCATAAGTCCTTTGACACAGTTTTCGACTGATCGAGAATAGCTAGTTGCAAAAATATCTTGCCAACCATCGTTGTTGTAGTCCCAAGCCCAGCAAGCGAAGCCCAAAGGTGGACCGTTTACGCCCATCTCTTTGGTTACCTTGGTAAATGTTCCATCGCGGTTGTTGCGAAACAATTGTGAGTTGTTGTTTGAGAGTTTGGATAGATGGGTTACGAAGAGATCCTGCCAGCCATCATTATCAAAATCGATCCAGCTTGCCCCTTTACAATGAAATTTCCCCTCTCCTTGCAACCTTGCCTTGATAGCAACTTCTTCAAAAGTTCCATTCCCGAGATTGTGATAGAGACGATTTCGCTGCTGCTCACAACAAATGAAAACGTCTAGCCAACCATCGTTGTCGTAGTCGGCCCAACTTGCCGCGATGGAGTTCAAGGCAGTATCCATTCCAGCTTCAGCAGTAACATCAGTGAATGTTCCATTGCCATTATTTTTCAAAAGCGAGGGACGCATTGCAAGAGTTGCCGGAAACCAAGCTCCACGAACGATCAAGACGTCCTTGAATCCGTCGTTGTTGAAATCTGTTTGAACGCAGTTAAGTCCGCCCAACTGCTCAGTCAACCCGGCCTTCTCGGTCCAATTCTCGAACTTCCCTAAGCCGTTGTTCAGATACAAATCCGTAACCTCTGTCGGGTCAGTCGAGGACACGACAACGTCTAAGCGTCCATCGTTATCAAAGTCTTCCATGATCCCACCACCAGCTTGATTAAGCCGATTCAGACCGACCAGATGGCCAATATCGCGAAACTTACCGATATCAAATTCACTTTCCAAATAATCGTCGATCTTAACAATGTATTTTGGATTCACTCGATGGGGATACTCTCCCAGCGTCATGTGCGAGACATTCAGCAACCACTTCACCTCGAGATCGTCTGGGAATTGGTCTAAGTACTCCGTAAAGTGCTTAATTGCAGTGCGTGAACCTTCAGGGTATTGATGAATTGCAGACCTTGAAATCGGTAGAATACAAGAACTCTCGCCGCGACACATTATACAGTTCTCGTTTTCGCCCTGTCTGAGGGCTGATATGCCTTGATAGTAGATTATTGTGTAGAGCAATTGCAAAGCTGCATCGGTATCCTTTTCAATCAACTTGCGAGTTACGGCCAAGTCACTGTAAGCCTTGACCGGATCGCCTTCGTAGTTGAGCAGGCTGGCTCTGGTGTATCGCGCAAGCCCTTGTTCTTCGGGCGCAAGCGATACATTCTCGATTGAAGCATCGCATTTCTGGATCGCGAGACGAATCGAATCTATGAAGTGAGCACCGATTTCTTTAAAGGAAAAATCTTCAGGCCAGGGTTCTACGAAATTCACGACCCATGTGTAACCTGATGAATCAAGCATGCGACGGGGGACGTAATTTAAATTTGATGCATTAGGCTGAAGGTTTTCCGCAGCTGCAGCCGGCACCGCCGATAAATCGTTAATCGTAACTTGCTCAGAAGGCTTGGTTTGTCCACGAAACTGAACCAGCAATAAGATAACGACGCAGATCGCAAAGATGGCCATACCACAAAACCCAAGCATCCGTTTCGTGATTGGAATAGGCATCAAATCGAGTTTCTGAAAATAGGTTCAGCGAACCCAGCAAACAGTTTTGTTCTTTTACCGAATTCCAACATAGCGAGAGATATCTTGACTAACTAACCGAATGTTTCAAAACCCGGCAATAATATGTTTGCATGAACTCAGAACTAGAATGCCTGAAAGAATCAATTCTTAGCTATACACTTTTAAAGGCTACTAAAGGCTTTTGAAAACTCGCGATGATAAATTCAGTCCAAAAAGTGCTTGGCAGACTTTTCCTAACGCGTCCGTTTGGAACCCATCGACCGACGAATCCGCTAGAATAAATTTCTGAATAGCCTTGCTGCGTTCAGGAAACACATATTCTGTTCCGCCTAAAGTTTTGGCTTGGACGTTTCTCCATTCCTTCAGCAAGGCCTCCAGAGTTATCACCTGTCGATCGTACTGGGAATACTCGCGAAAGTTGATGACTGCTTGGTTCCATCCCTTCAAATCTTCATCGTCATTAGTCCCCGAAATCTTAGCTTCAGAAATCTTAGAATCGATTGTCTTGATTTGCCCATCGATTGAAGCCGCCGCAGCCGGCCACTTTAATCGAACGTCATCGAACGCAGTCATCGTTTTTTGAAATCGAATGACTGCAAGAAAGCCAAAGATCACGCCCGCTACTAAAAGGATGACGAACGCGACCGTAAATTTCGAGCCGGAAATCCCCTTCCGTTTCGAGTCAAACATCGAATCCACGTTCGTATCATTCATTCAGTTGAGTTTCCTACCCTTATACTTTGTAAGCTTTGAGTTGCGTTAGTTCGTCAGCGACCGAGCTACCGTCTGGCGTTTCGTCAGAGTCGATATCAAACCAGCTTTCATCGAACTTGACGAACCCAGCTTCTCCTCTTTGACCGCGTTGGATCGCAACATTAGTCGTTAATGCGATCACTGCGTCGCCCATCGCGATTTCGGGGTAGCATTTAACCTTGTTCTGAGGAGAAGGATTTCGGATACAGTAAGCCCAATGCTCGATCTCTTCCGTGTAGCCACGGCTTACAGGCCCTGAGGCAGCCGCTTTCGCAACCGGTGCAGCAGCGCCACCACTCGCCTGGGTATCCAGGGCGTAACCACCGCCTGCTGGCTTGATTCCGACCGATGCAGAAGTGTCGGATTTGGCATAGAGCATGACTTCTTGCTCTTTATCCAAAATCATAGTCCCCTTAGTTCCCATGACGACTTCTCCGTACCCGCCGAATCCATTGCCATTAATAGACGAGTAAGTCACGACAATCTTCTTGTTCGGATCAACACTGTATGGCTCGATCTTGTTACCGCCCAATTCTGTTTCATAGCCAACATCGAAACGACCGTCATATTCAGGGCCAGGGAACTCGAACGAGCAGTAGACGTGATCTTCTGCATCACGATCCATCGGGAAGACTTGGCGGTTACCGATCGCGTGGACGGAGATCGGATGAGCCTTCTTGCCGTCGGTTCGTAGGGCCGAGCAGAAGATACTAGCAGCATCCAATTGATGGCTTCCGAGTTCGGCCATCAAACCGCCACCAGTACGATTGAACAGACGCCATCGAACCAGTTCTTCCATGGCCGGTCGATCACGATCCTTGCCAATCTTCGTCGAAACATATCCGAAAAGCTCAGCATCGATATCGCGATCAGCATACCAAGCTTGCCATTGAGCAACCTTGGCCTCGATTGCTTCAACTTCGGATTGAGAGCCGCTCTTTAACGCGTCTGCAAGCTGATTTTGATAACCCTTGAGTTCTTTAAGGACTCGGTCGACTTTCTTTCCCTTTACAAAATCCTCTACGCCAGGCAATGGTGGTTGCCACGAGTCACCTCCGGGTAGATTTCCGCGGTGCCACTGAGCACGAATGTGAGTCAATTGACCAAGCATCCCCATTTTGACCGTGTGAACAGCGTTGTCATAAAGGACGCTGTAATGTCGCTGGTGTCCAGTAGAAAGATGTAGGTCCGCGCCGTCTTTCGCCTTCAGTTCATGTGACACGCGTCCCATAGCTTTGCACTGGGCGACGTTGTGTGCCATTAGCTTTTCCGTCAACACGTGCTTACCGCGTATCATCGCTTGGATGGCGACTGGAGCGTGTAAGTGAAGCGGCAATGCGATGATCACTGCTTCCACGTCTGGATTGTCGAGCAGTTGACCAATTCCATCTGGCCCCGAGTAAACCTTGACGTTCTTACGAGCTTCAGCCTCCGAAGCGTAGCCAGCCTTTTTGATCAAGCCCGGTCTCGCCGCTTGCGCGATAGGTGACGAACAATCACCATGGAAGGCACGGTGAATTCCGAAGGGACGGGCGTCAGCAATTGCGACGACTTGAACATAGTCAGGCGAACAACCGCCGATCAAGACGTTTCCTTCATCGCCAGTACCAATCACTCCAACTCGAACTGGGTCAGCGACTTTACTGTAGCCGAAGTACATGGCGCCTAAGCCTGCACCGGATACAGCTCCGGCAGCGATTACGCCCTGCAGAAATTCACGCCGCGTGAATCCGATTGCTTCGTCAAAGTTATCGATACCAATCTTACGATCTTCTGGGCTGAGCTGATCCATGGTTTTGTTGCTTGAGTTGGGCTCGGGGTGAGTGAGTTTTAAGGACTATGAAATTATAAAGCGAGGACTAGTTCGACTGTCCTAAGTCAAGTAGCACGAAGCGCAAGCTAGTGAGCAGAGCCAGGAAATCCAATGTTTTCACTAGCTTGCGCGTCGTGCTATTTAGATTTTTTGGGCTTTTCGGAAGGACTTAGTACAGTCGAACTAGTACTTTGTTACATTATTACATTAACTTTTTCTGCTATCGAAACTCGTCAAGAGTTTCGGTTTGTTTTGGTAATTGCCGAAAGTTTTGACGACTTTCGCTACGTTATCAATCGTAAATCTTAGCTGCACCAAAGCATTAAGCTGCTGCCGATTGAAGCCGCTGATTTCGTGAGGCACGATTCCAGAAGCTCCACGGGATAAAATCGAGTCCTGCGAATCGGCCGGAATCGGTGAAGGCCAATGCGAAGCAGGCAACCATCTCGATCGCTTGATAGTAGGTCGGAAGTGTGCCTGGATAGCCCGGGAACTGCGTAAGAACAACCGACGCCAAGAATATGCCAGCGGCGATTCCGGCTACCGGTGTCAACAATCCTATCATTAGCAAAATCCCGACTGACATATCAAAGATGGGAATGAATTTATCAACAAAGCGAACACTGATTGGTCCTGAACCTGGAGGAACAAATGAGACTTCCCCTGCGGCCGTAGCTTGCTCGGCTGTCGCAATACGCCCTAGATTCATTTGAAGCGACTGGCCGACTTTGTCGATGTCCCCCAAGATTGGCCTTACTAAGCCTCGCCATTTAGTTTCAACGTCATCACGTTGCTTTCGCAGCGATTCAACACCTGTTCGTTTTGGGTCTTCATACATTTGAGAGACTCTCGAAAAACCAGCTTGGTATTCATTGATTTGGGAGCCCCATTGGCCGTAAACCCCGGCGAGTCTGTCGATTGCAGAGTCGACCTCTTTCTTGAGTCGCTTATTTTGTTCTTCATCGAAGCCATATTTCGCAGCGACTTGTTCTCCGTATTTGCGCAAGGACTTTTCCATCGCGGACTGATCTAAGCGAACTGCTCCGGTGTAATCAGGAATCATTGCTTGAAAAGCTGGGGCAAGAGGACCCTTTGCTGCATTCAAGAAGCCGACCGAAGAAAACCCACCCTCACGAACCTTC
>Ga0105046_10015045_pt1 | contig 11904 bp, 7 predicted proteins | sample MAT03_FD_78385 | JGI IMG/M metagenome (GOLD analysis project Ga0105046, IMG submission 78385) | Freshwater microbial communities from Lake Fryxell liftoff mats and glacier meltwater in Antarctica - MAT-03 (megahit assembly) | ecosystem: Environmental > Aquatic > Freshwater > Ice > Liftoff...
GCGACGTCAAAAACCCGCATCCACGCGCCAAAGCAGATCTGCCGCCAGGGCATGAACGAGAACGGCTTCTCGCCCGACACGATGCGTGAGAGTGCACTCATCGCCGAGGGCATGATCAAGCCACGGGCGTCTTCAATCGACCGGCGCAGACTGTCGGCGAACCGGTCGGGCATTTCCGTGCGCAGCCAGGTCTCCTCGGGGGTGACGAATCCCATCTTGTCGGTCCGCGTGCGCACAGCCTCCGGCAGCGAGCCGCACATCGCCTCTCGCAGTACACGCTTGGTCGTGCCCAGATGGAGCTTGAACTCGTCCGGCAGCCCGAGGGAGAACTCGACCAAGCGATAGTCAAGGAAGGGAACCCGAGCCTCGACTGCATGGGCCATCGAGTTTCTGTCCTCGAAGTGCAGCAGCATCGGCACCGACGTCGACAGTAGTTGCGCGCGCGACAGCGCGCCCATCGTGCGGCCGCGGCGTGGGTCGGTCGCGGCTGCGAACGGGTCTGCAGGGGTTGCGCGCAGCCGGTCCAGGTTCAGGTGCGCCGCGCCGGCGGTCGACGGCTTGCCGGCGAGCCACCGCAGCGGCTGCCTGACCGACGCTGGCAGTGTGCCGTCGACCGTGCGTGCGAGGATCCACGCAGCCGAGTACCCATGCACACGTGACAGCGCCCTCGCCTCGGCGAAGTAACCGCCGAGGTCGCCCTGGCAAAGCAATGTCGCGAGGCGGGGTGAAAAGAACGAGTGGTAGCCGGCGAGTTGTTCGTCGGCACCCTGACCGTCGAGCATCACCTTCACGCCATTGCGCGCAGCGAGCGAGAACACATGCCATTGTGCGTAGATGCTGGTCGACCCGAAAGGTTCGTCCTGATGCCAGACTAGCCGATCGAGCACTTCGAACAAGGGTTGCCCCTCAGGGTAGACGAACTGGCCGCTGGCGCCGGTTGCTGCAAGCACCATGTTGACGAACGAACTTTCGTCGAACCGGCGCTCGCGCGCGGCTGCCGTGAAGGTGTGCGGGTGCGTACCGCTCGCCTTGAGCAGCCGATCCATGACACTGACGATCGACGACGAATCCAGACCCCCGGACAGGCACGACCCGACCTTCACATCGGCACGCAGCCGCAGGCTGACCGAGCTTTCGAGCAGCCGCGCGAAACTCTCTGCAGCAGCCGCGAAGTCGCCGGCGAAGTCGATCGGCTGCAGGTGGTACCAGCGCTGGCTTGCCAGACGGGCACCCGGCGTGGCGCCCCTCCGGTCGCGTGCGCCATCGAGGTCCAACAGGATGAAATGACCCCCTGCCACCTGGAACACGCCGTCGAAGAGGGTTTGATCGGTATTGTCGATCAGTCCCCAGACCAGGAAGTCGTAAGCGCGCTGGCCGTTGACCCGGGCTTTCCAGCCCGGCAGCGTCGTGAACTGCTTGATCTCGGATGCGAACGCGATCGTGCCGTCGCTGGCGACCCAATAGTAAAGGGGCTTGACGCCGAACCGGTCGCGCGCTGCGAAGATCGCGTTGCGGGCACGGTCGAGCAACAGGAAGGAGAACATTCCGTTGAACCGCCGCAGGCAATCGGTGCCCCACTGACGGTAGGCTGCGAGAATGACTTCGGTGTCGCCGTTGGTGAAGAACCCATGGCCGAGTGCTGAAAGTTCCTGCCGCAGCTCCGGGTAGTTGTAGATCTCCCCGTTGAACACGATCCAAAGCAGCCCGTCGGCGGAGCACATCGGCTGGTGCCCGGTGGCGTCTATTCCCACGATGGACAGCCGCCGGTGGCCGAGCGCGACGCGGACATCTGCCCAGTCATGTCCGACGCCGCCGGCGGCGACCGCGGCGAAGCCTGCTGGCACCACCGGGCCTTGGCCGACCTCGCCGCGATGGCGCCTCGGCTGCAAGTCGCTACCAGAGAAGGTCGCGAACCCTTCGTCATCCGGACCGCGATGGCTTACGGCCCGGGTCATCGCGACGATCCAGCGGGGCGACGCAACCGTTTGCGCGCCAATCAGTGCAGACAGCCCGCACATGCTCTAGCGGTGAGCCAGGAGCCGGGCGACCCCGGCGTAGTCATGATGAAGTTTCGTCGCGATCATGCGCGGATTGTGCCACCTTTCGACGAACGCGCGCCCCGCTCGACCGATGCTGGGCAGGGTGCTGCGCGCAGTAGTGGCAAGCACGCGCAGCACTTCGGGCAGGCTGCCCGGGCTCGCATCGATGACCGGGAGCGACTGTCGCATGTCTGGCGCAACGAACCCAAGATCTTCGGCGCGCAGGTAGCAGACCACTGGCTTGCCGAGGCACATCGCCTCGACGGCGACGCCGCCGTACCATCCGGCATGAAGCTGGTCGATGACCAGATCCGACTTTGCCATTGCCTGTCGGGCTTCGGCGTTGGTCATGTTCTCCACCAGTATCAGTTCGATTCCCACGCCTGTCTGGCGCAGCGCTTCGCAGGCCTGAACTACGTCACCGGTGCCCTTTACCGCGCGATGGCTCGGCGCATGAACCACACGCAACGGACTGAGGGGCGAGGGTTCTGAAACCCCGACGAACGTCCATTCGGCTGGATCGACATTCGCATATGGCAAGAAAGTTGCGCGCCCCGGCAACACATGCAGCAGGTCGGGGTTGAGCGCATAGATCAGGTCGGCATGCCGGGCGAAGCGCGCGATGCGCTCCCGCTTGCGCAAGTCGCTCCAGGGTGGGTAGTAAGAGGGAGGTACCGCGTGCGCGATGCTGTTCGTGCAGTGGCTCCTGGAGTAATCGCCCTGCCTCGCATCGTCGCCCTGGTAGGTGATCGCAATCACCTTGCCCGCCCGGCGCAGCGCGGGCAGGTCCAACAGTTCGACATGTGACGCGATCGGCAGCAGCAGTCGGTCGAGCATCGACAGTCGGTGACGTTCTGTGAAGTAGCCACCCCAAGTCAGGATCGACTGACCGAAATTGAAGTGCACGACATCGTAGTCGCGCAGTGCCCTGCGGAACAGCTCGAACCGCCTGTACTCGCGGGTGATCCACGAGTCGCCTGGTTCCCACAGCACCTCGTCTACCGGGTAGCCAAAAACACCGCGCCGGAACGACACCGCCCAGCTCTGCAGCCCGATCGAGCGCTCTGCACGCGCCAGACTGGCGGCGTTTCCGCCAACATCCCACGGGGCGTGCAGCACGCGCATCAGCGCCTCCAGTTCTCGGCCAGGCTGCGCAGCCTGGCCAGGGTGACGATGCCCATCATCTGGCCAGCCAGCAGGAAGGCAGCGACGGCGGCTAGCTTCAGCAGCAGCATTCCGGTGGAGGGTGCTGACTGGTCGAGCAGGAGTACTGCGGCGAAGCTGCCCCAGACGGCGAACACCGGCACCAGCGCTCGGAGCCAGTCGATCTTCAATGGGTGCGCGCGCTGCGAGAAAACCATGTACAAGGCCGACAATATCGAGAAAGAGACGACGCTTGTTGCCCCGGCACCGACCGCCCCGAAGTGCGGCACGAGCAGCAGACTGGTCAGCAGGTGGATCGTTGCCGCTGCCCACGCGCAGGCAGCAATGGTCCGGGTCCTGCGTGCGAGCGACAGTCCGAGCACCGTGATCTGCGTTGAGCCTTGCATCACTGCGCCGGCGGCAAGGCCACTGAGTGTTGGCGCGGCGCTCCAGTAGGCAGGCGGGGTGAGCAGCCAGAAAATCTCCGCGGAAAACAGGACCACGATCAGTCCCAGCAGGCTGATCAGATACAGCCACAGGGAGAAACTGCTTCCGAGGATGGCCGGGTAGTTGCTGTCCTCCGCGAACGTCTTCAGCGCGTACGGTGCCCAGGCCATGCCGAAGGCGGCGTTGACGAAGGCCATCAGCACGACAACCCGGGTCGCCGCGCCGTACAAACCAACCTCGGTTTGCGAACTGAGCAGGCTGAGCAGCCAGACGTCCATCGACGCGACGATCCAGTACCCAAGCCCGCTGAGGGCGAGTGGCCATCCGTAGTCCATCATCTTGCGGGCCACGGGCCGCAACCAGGACGGTGACAGATCCTCGCGGACCAGCCAGAGCGCGACCGGTACCGCGATCAGGCTGGCCACGAGCTGGCCGATGAACAGGCCCTCGACCCGGTACGACCAGCCGACGACCAGTGCGAGACCGATCAGCACCCCGAGCAGCGACTTCATCACGGCGACCACCGCGAACGCACCCAAGGCGAAACGCACTCGCAACACGTCTTGCGCGTACTGCAGCAGCTGGCCGGGGGCGACAGTGCCCAGCGCCGACAGTGCCAGCAGCAGGCTGATGCCGCGGCCTTCGAGTCGGTCGATGCTGCCTGGCCACCCGATCAGTAGTCCGACCACCAGGGTAACTGCGAGGCAGGAGGCGGTGATCAGGGCCAGCCCAGTGAAGACCACCGACCGACGCGAGGCATCGGTCGCCCCCTGGTCCAGGTAGTAGCGCTGCATGCTGCTGTTCATGCCCAGGTTGGCGAAGATCGCGCACAGCGCAACACCCGATGTCATCAGCGCGAAAAGTCCAAACTCCTCGACCGAAAAGATCTGGGCGTAAACCGGAAACACGGCAAGCCCGACGATCCTTGTCGAAAGGTCAGTCAGGCCGTAGGCGGCTGCGCTTCGCAGAAGGATCCCCGACATGACGTGCTGCTGCCGTTCCGCTGGTCAGAGTGCCTGGGCTGGCACGCGCCGTTCGAAGCAGAGGAACACCTCGTCAGCGTTTCGGCGGGTGGTGTCCACCCACGCCAGGTCGTTGCGCGTCATCAGGCGTTCGATCTTTCGAGGGTCTTCATGGTAAGAATGGAAAGGATCCGCCGCACCCGCGGGGCGGTACAGCACGGTCAGGTCGGGGTAGACGACATAGCGATCGGTACGGTATCCCCTCTGCAGGCTACGGAAAATCTCGCCTGCGCGGCGACGCAGTCGGGTCAGCAGCCCGAACGCGCGGTCGCCCATCCAGATCACGACGCGCCCGCCGGGTGCAAGAATGCGGGCCGTTTCGCGCACTGCCTGATCGAGCTCGCAGACATGGTCAAGGCTGGTGGCGAACACTACCGTCTGGAACTGTGCATCCGCGAACGGCATGAGTTCGGCGCAACCGGTGACCCGCCAGCCGAAGAACCGGTGGTCGTCCATCGGATCCAGACCGAAGAACTCGAATCGGGTGTCGTCACGCATGTCAAGGTACCCTGGCCGCTCGAGCAGGCCGCAGCCGATGTCCAGCAGTCGGCCGGCCGAGGCGTGCTGCTCAAGGTAGTCACGGAAGTGCATGACATCGGCGCGTCCGGCAAGCGAAAGCGACCCTTCTGGTGAAGCCATGTAGCTGATGGTCGCGTTGTTGTTCAGTACCTTGTTCAGAAGAAACTTGCGGCGGTAGCGGTCGAACAGCAACACATCGTGGTTGTAGCGCAGGAAGCGTCCGTCCAACTGATACTCGAATGCGCATGTGGAGCAGGCAACTGTGCCCGATGCCGTGTCGGGCCAGTCGAGCGGGGCGCGACATTTGGCGCACGAGAGGCGAACGGATCCGAACGGCCGTTGCAGGGCGGGTGTCATCGCCGGATGGCGGCCATCGTTGCCCGGCAAGTGGTTTCGATGCCGTGGTCAAACTGGGTTGGCAGGGGCTCGCAATTCCGGTGCAGCCGTGACACGTCGGCGACGAGGTCGAAGGCACGCGGCTGGTCGAGCTGCTTTATCTTCACAGCCTTACCCAGCGCGCTGCCTATCAGACCGGCGATCTCGCGCACACTCAGCACCTGCGCTCCGGCAACGTTGATCACGGGTCCCGGGTCGGGGATGGTCGCCAGGCGCAGCAGGCACTCGCAGACATCGTCGACGTAACCGACGCTCAGGCGCAGACCGTCGTCGTCCATCCTCTCCGGGCGCCCCTGCAGCGTGACTGCATCGCCCTGCAGCACCGAACGGATCAGGTTGGGTATCAGCCGACCGCTCTGCCCTGGCCCGTACACGGTGAACAGCCGCGCGGACACCGTCTCCAGGTTGGGTCGCATCAGCGCGAGCGCTTCCTCGGCGTGTACCTTGCTGAGCGCGTAGGCATTGTTCCGGCGCACCGGCGATGTCTCGCCCAGGGCCGAGAACGACGGCGCATAGACGTTGCCAGTGGAGGCGTAGACGAACCGGCGGGCGCCAACTTCGCGGGCCGCGGCGGCGACGGCCAGCGCTGAGGCTACGTTCACCGACCACAACTGCCCGAGGGTGGCACCTCCGTCGTTGTAGGTTGGCCACTGCGACAGGTAGACCACAGCGTCTGCTGGCGCATCCAAGGTGAACGACCGTGGCAGTCTCCCGGTGGCAGGGTCGATGCCGCCGGGTCTGCCCGAACTCAGCTCGACTGTCGCGATACCGTGGCGCGCGGCTGCACTCGACAGGTGTCTGCCGATGTAACCACCTGCTCCGACGACAACCAGGCGCATCAGGTTAGCCCAAGTTCCGCGTAGGCGCGGGCCATCCTGGCGGCGACGGCATCGACAGTAAAGTGACGTTCGATATACCGCCTTCCGCGAACCCCGGACGCTCGCACTTGCGCCGGGTTCGCCGCCATTTCCGCCAATCGGGACGCAATCGTCTGGATCGTCACGTTCACGATCGGGCACTCGTCTGGCTCGAGCAGGTACTGGTCCGGCTTGCGGATGAAGCACATGACCGTCTTGCCCAGGGCCATTCCTTCGAGCGCGAAGTAACCATGAAATCCGATCATACACTGGTCGAAGATGACGTCCGCCCCGCGGTAGATGCGCAGGGCTTCGTCGTTGGCGACGCGCTCGACCATGATCAATTCGACAAGAATGCCCGATTCGCGCAACCTGGCCACAGCGGCCTCGAGGAATCGTGTGCCCTTGAACGCGCGGTGATTGGGCGCATGAACCACACGCAGCGGGCGGTTGCCGTCGTAGTCGGAGTAACTGGGTCGGTAGCGATCGCCGCCATTCGCGTCGATATCGATCGCCCAGAAGAACAGGTCGTTGCGGCTGCCCGGTGTGTACTCGATCATGTCGCCCATCGAGAACACCCCGGTAGCATGGCGCCTGATACGAGCGAAGTTGCGTGCGTGCAGTTGCGAGTCGCATATGCAGGCCACATTCACGGCAGTGCACTCGGTGCAGCAGTTGGGTTCGCCCAGATCGAGCGTAGCCTGGCGGGTGCGGACGTCAGCGCCATAGGTCCAGAAGAAGGTCTCGATGCGCAGCCATGAATAGACCCGTAGCTCGAGCGGGTTGAACCCGAAGCGGCCCCGCGACGGCAGAGCACCCCGGTCGCAATAGAGGTGGAGGCGGTCGGCGACCGCGCACAGCCAGAGGAACACCAGCCCCTGCAACAGATGGCCCAGAACCGGGATGGACCGGTAACGCGAGAGGTCGTAGTCGAACTCCCGGGTGATGAAGTAGGTCGACGTCACCAGGGTCCGCGCGTCGACGCCAAGGCTGCGTTCCGCACGGCACAGGTTGGACAAGTTGAGGATCGGCGCACCGATCCAGAAGCTGCGCAGCGCGCCTCGTCTGCTGCGCAGGATTCGCGCAATTGCCGCGAACGGCAGAAGCAGGCAGGTCGCTCCGGTCAGCGCAATGACCGCAAGCGATCGCGCGGTCGACCGGGCCTTCCGGTTGAAAGCGTTCAAACAGGCTTCCTGAACAGGCACGAGATTCCGTTCGGGTTCGCGTCGTGGAAGGCGAACTCGCGTACGCCGAGATCGCGCATCCAGCCCTCCACTTCCGCTTGTGTATGCTGCCAGGCGTTGTGCGGGTGATACCAATCGAAGTTGACCATGTTGTTGGTCTCGAAATCGAAGGCGTCGTTCCAGAAGCACTTCACGAAGTTGTAGTAGAAGAGCCGCTGTACATCGTGGGTACCAGCCGGGATGCCCAGTTCGGGGATGCCCTTCTGCAGCGTGATCTGCGCACCGAGTGCCGACAGTTCGCGGCCCAGCTCGGTAAGCCCTTCGCACGCTTTGTAACACGCGTCGGGTTCGAGCCCCATCCACTGCTCGCGCAGATAGCGATCGCAGAACTGCCGCGCTGCGCCCATCTGCCGGTAGACGTAGAAAAACATCTGCCCCCCGGGCTGCAGCTTGCGATAAAGCGCTTCCAACGCGGCCCGCGTGTCTGGCGTGTGGTGCAGCACGCCGTCGGCGATGATGAAGTCGAAGGTGCCGTCGGCGAACGGCGTGTCCATCAGGTCGGCCTGCAGAACGTGGCAGTTATCCAGGTGTCGGGTGTTCTCGGACGTGGTGTAAGCGGCGTCGGACACATCGACTGCGAACACGGTGCCGCTGCAGTTCTGCGCCATGAACCGCGTGTTGAATCCCGACCCGGGGCCGACCTCCAGCACCTTTCGCTTGCCTTGGTAGAACGCGGCGAGCGAAGCCTGGTCTGCCACCCCCAGCTTGCGGGCGTACCAGTCGAAGAGGAAGGACTGGTGCTGCTGTTCCAGGCCGTAGGTCCGGAACCGCCGCCACTTGTCCGAGAATGTACGGTTGGTGATCGCCTGCTCTGCGGCCGCAGCGCGACCGCCGATTGGCTGCAGGTCGAGAGTGAGCTTGTGGCGGGCAGCGAACTCCGCCAGGTCCGGCTTCAGTGGACCGCGCAGGAAACACGGTACGGAATCGACGATCGGGTACCAGCTACCGTCCAGCTCGAGCAGAATACCTTCGAGCACGCGCCCCGACTCTTCCCGGAATACCTGCAACTTGAGCGTGGCATCGGGATCTTGCAGGCTGCGAAGCAAGCCCGAAGTTACGAGGGATTTCTGCATCGAGCGGATGTGCCTGGAAGTTGGTGAGTCCGGCGGTACTTGACCCACCCAACGTTTTCCATGGCGCGTGGCGGGACGGTCTCGCCAGCGTTGACTCGCGATCCGTGATGGTACCAGCGCCTCGACATCTCGACGACATGACGGCTGGGGTTGCCCAAGAACCTGAAGCCGAGGGTGCACCCGTTGGCCAAGCAGGCGGGATTCAGCGCACCGGTGAGGGCAGTCAAGATGCGGCTGGAGGCGTACCCGGCCTGGGCGGTTGAAACTGACGCTGGAGTTGCGACAGGGTGCTCAAAGAAAACGGTCGCACCAGGCTTCGATGTTGAGCAGCGACCAGATCAGCAGCCTGCGGTTCTCCCTGCCTTCGAGATGGTCGTTGACCAGTGACTGCACTGCACCTGGATCGAGGTAGTCGTAGATCCGGGCGCCTGGATTGAAGATGATGCGGCGCACATAATCGATGCTCTCGCCCTTGAACCAGCTCGCATCCGGCGCTGAAAACCCTTGCTTGGCGCGATCGGTGATCGCCGCCGGAATGTAGCGCTCCATTACCTTGCGCAGCAACAGCTTGCCGTCGCGGGTCTGCTGGAAGTACTTCAGAGTCTTGTTGCCAGGCTCGTTCTCGTTCAGGCGGACGACCTCGGTGAGGTTCCCCAGCTTCAGGCGTGCCGGGATCTTCATCGCGAAGTCGACCAGATCGTTGTCGAGGAAAGGCACGCGCGTCTCCAGCGAGTGCGCCATTGATACCTTGTCCTCGACCACCAGCAGGCCATGCAGGAAGGTCTTGGCCTCGAAATAGAGCGAATGATTGATATAGTCTTCCGGGCGAGTCAGCGAGTGGGCGTGGGTCTGGAAAACGCCCCTGAAGATATCGCGCGTCGACACATGCTTCACGTCGTTCCAGACTGGCGCGAGCACCTTGGGCAGCATGCCCCCGGGTATCAGCCGCTGCCAGAATGCGTAATACTTGTCGGCGTAGTGTTCGAAGTCGTCGTTGACCACGGCCCGGTAGTAGCGCCACGGGTAGCCGGCGAATACCTCGTCTCCGCCAGTGCCCGACAGCACGACCTTTACGAACTTGCTGGCAAGCTGAGCGGCGTAGAAATTCGGATAGCTCTGGCCGACTCGCGGTTCCTCCAGGTGCCAGGCAAGGCGCGGCAGCACGCGCTCCATGTCGCCCGCCTTCAGCACCATTTCGTAGTGTTCGGTCTTGAACAAATAGGACATGAACTCGGCGGTGCTGCGCTCGTCGAATCCCAGCTCGACACCCGAAGCGGAATTCAGGTCGAACCCACAGGTGAACGACTTGATGTAGGGCAGATCACGCGCCGCCAGCGCGGTGACCGAGCCGCTGTCCATGCCACCGGACAGGTATGCGCCCAGGTCTACATCGCTCACCAACTGGCGCCTCACTGCCTGCTGGACCAGGCGGTCTAGCTCTTGCTCGTAGTCTGCGTCCGAGTGTGGCCGTGAGGGCTCCTCGAACGCATAGTCCCAATAGGGTGTGGGCGGGTCCACTCGGCCAGACGCACAATCGATGCGCATGGTGCAGCCTGCCGGAAGCAGCCGCACGCCCTCGAACAGCGTGCGCTCAGTGAAGAAGTTCTGGAAGGTGAGGTACTCGTGCAGCCCGTCCAGGTCCATCCTGGCGCGGTAGTCCCCGTGCGCGATTATTGCCTTGATCTCTGATCCGAACAGCAGCGTCGAGCCCACGCGGGCAAAGTACAGTGGCTTGATGCCATAGCGGTCGCGCACGAGGTACATTTCGCGGCTGACCCGGTTGAACACTGCGAGGGCGAACATTCCGTTAAAGCGTCTGGTTGCACCGATGCCCCACTGTGCGAACGACTTGAGTACGACCTCCGAGTCGCTGCGCGATACGAAGCGCTGCCCCAGAGATTCGAGCTCAGCGCGCAGCTCGGCAAAGTTGTAGACCTCCCCGTTGTATACGAGCGCATATCGCCCGTCTTCGGTCAACATCGGTTGATGGCCGGCCGGCGACAGGTCGATGATCGCCAGCCGCCGGTGGCCGAGGCCGACGTTGCGGTCCACAAAGTGCCCTTCGCCATCCGGGCCTCTGTGCTCGATGGCTCTCGCCATTCGTATAAGCGCTACCGGCGATGCCGCTGAGGCATCGAGGTGGACGATCCCGGCTATGCCGCACACGGTGTTCTAGTCTTGCCTGGGTGCTAGAGAGCCGCCTTCAGGCGGCGGGATTGGACTTGTTCCATGTGCGCGGCGCGCCAGGCGATCAGTGAGCGCAGCCCTTGGGCGAGTTCGACTTCCGCAGTGAAGCCGATCTCGGCGCTTGCGCGCTTCGGGCCGCCGATGCGGTTGCGTACCAGCGTAGCCTGGCTGCGTGGCGCATACCTGATTCCCTTCTCACAGCCAGTCAGTTCCACGATCAATTCGGCCAGCTGCTTGAGCGAAGTGCGCTTTCCGGTGCCGACGTTGTAGAAACAGTCGGTCGCGTCGGCCTTCATCGCGCAGACGTTCGCACGACCGCAGTCCTGGACAGCGACGAAATCGAAGGCCTCGCTGCCATCGCCAAGAATGGTCGGTCCCTCGCCTCGATCGATCGCGTCGAGCATTTTCATGATCACCGCGATGTACGCGCCTCGGTAGTCCTGGCGCGAGCCGTATACGTTCATGTAGCGCAGGCCGACGTAGTCAAGCCCGTATCGGTGATGATAGGCGCGTGCCATAGCCTCGCCGCATATCTTGGTCGCGCCGTAGAAGTTCTTGTTGTTGAACGGGTGATCCTCGTCCATGGGTTCCTGCACCGCATCTCCGTAAACCGACGCCGAAGACGAGTAGACCAGGCGCTTGACGCCGTTGGCCACGCATGCATCAAGCACGTTGAACGTTCCGCCGACGTTGACTTCGAATGCCGAGCGCGGGAACTCGTGACACTGGAGCAGCCAAAGCGCTGCGAAATGAAAGACTCCGTCCATGCCTTTTATCGCAGCATTCAGGATGTCGATCTGGCAGATGTCACCGCCGACGTCGTAAACCCGGACCCTCGGATCCCCCAGGGCTTCCGACAGGTTCTCGTGGGTGCCGCGAACGAAGCTGTCGTAGATCACGATCTCGGCGACATCTTCCTTGCGCAGCAAGTCGACCGCGTGCGACCCGATCAATCCGGCGCCGCCGATCATCAGGAA
>Ga0105046_10015047_pt1 | contig 11903 bp, 12 predicted proteins | sample MAT03_FD_78385 | JGI IMG/M metagenome (GOLD analysis project Ga0105046, IMG submission 78385) | Freshwater microbial communities from Lake Fryxell liftoff mats and glacier meltwater in Antarctica - MAT-03 (megahit assembly) | ecosystem: Environmental > Aquatic > Freshwater > Ice > Liftoff...
CACTTCTCGTCTCCGGTCCGGTACCACCTGGTCTGGTAGACGGCCGTGAAGAAAGCCAGTCCGATGGTCAGCGGGACGAAGATGAAGTGGTAAAGGGTGGTGATCCCGAACTGCCAGCGGGCCAGTTCCAGGGAAGTCATTGCGATGTTCATCAAGGACAAAACCTCATGGCGGCAATGCCAGGCGCGCCGAGATACCGATCTGATGGGTCAATCCGCCAGTTTCTCGCGGAAAACTACGGAAGCCCCGATCGGTCCGATCACGGTCCGGAGCTTCGTCCCCACCCACGGAAAAAGACCGATCCGAAAATCCGGGCCGGCCTTTGGTTTGAAGCTGTGTTGCGGACTCTCAGTCGAGCACGGTCGGGTCGAGACCGCCAGTCGGGCCGAGGTCCGGTCCGAGGTCACCTTCGGGCACCGTGGCATCGAAGCTGCTGCTCCTGGCGCCGCCTCCGGAGCGGAACGCGTCGCCGTAGGTGTAGACCGGCATGCCGATCTCGGTGAGGTTGTAGACGCGCGGCTGGTCGGCGATGAAGGTACGCAGGCAGCCGTGGCTGGCCGGATAGTCCGGCATCGACGCGTAACCGTGGCTTGCGTAACCGCGGATGAAGTACGACGAGTAGTACATGCCGAGCGAGTTGTAACCCGGATCCTTGCGGTAGAAGGCGAAGGTGCCGAGGATGGTCGGCGTTGCCGGCGCGCCGCTGACGGTCGGGAAGATCGCGTAGGGCTTGTTGCCCTTGGCGAAGACGATCACCTGCTTGGAGAGTGCGGCCTCCATGTGGTCGCCGAGTCCGGGCTTGCGCACGCGGTATCCGCCGACCCCGTTGAAGACACGTTTGACGATTGACTTGGAGGCGCGCGAGTTGCGGCTGAAGTCGTTGCGCTTGCGGTAGGCGCGCACTGCACGTTCCATCTTGCCGTTGAAGCACTTGCCTTCATCCGGGACGAAGGCGAGGTCGTTGAGGGCGTTGCGGAAAGCCCTCACGATTCTGCCGCACTGCCCGACGCCCAAGCCGACGAACCTGACCTTCCAGGACTTGCGCACGGTCGTATCGCGGCCGACCGGATCGTTTCCATCCTTGCCGAAATACTTGGCCTGGACGGCATACTTGCCGCCCTTCTTGGTGATGACGCTGGTCTTGAAGGTTCCGTAGTTGCCCTTGCCACGTTTGACCTTGAGGCTGCGATTGACGTACTTCTTGCCGTTCTGGAAGAAGTAGACCCGAACCCGCTGGTTTGCCCGGTACGGGCGCACGTTGCCACCCACCGTGACCGTGCTCATGATCTTGGCCCGGCCATTCTTCAGCCCGTGGGGCTTGATCGTCACTTCGACGGGGGCGATACGCACGCCTCGGTCGGCACCGTCCGGAGCCGCTTTGGCGCTCGCAGCCGTGAAGCCGAGAATCGCGACGAGAGCCACGATCAGGGATACAAATGAGAGTCGAAAGCGTGACAAAGCGGGTACGGCAGGCGTGGAACTCACTGAATTTCTCCTTGGAAGGTTTACCCGGATTCCGGTCCGGCCTGAGAGTGTAGCCACAAGATCGGATTCAGACCGGACACGAGGACCCTTACGCCGCTGATGCTGCCGCTTCCGCGATCATCTCGGTCTCTTCGTCGAGTGATTCTCCGCGGTCCCTGATCAGGAAAAAAGCCACCGCCACGCCGATGACAGCGATCACGACCGAGAGCACCATCGCGTGGCTGAGGCCGTAGACGAAGGCGTCACGGCCGGCCTGGGTGAGCCTTGCGGCCTGGTCGGCCGACAGGCCGTCGATCTGTGGTGTGCCGCCGGTCAGCTGGTGTGCGAAGTCGGTCCTCTGGGCTTCCGTCAGCCCGGCGGCACCGCTCAGTTCCTGGTCAAGCCGAACCCGCGCCTGGTTCTGGAAAAGTGCGCCCAGGGCGGCGACGCCAAAGGTGCCGCCGACCATTCGGAACATCGAAAGCACCCCGGAAGCGACCCCGGCCTTGGTTTTGGTGACCGCGTTCATTGCCGCTGTAGACATCGGAGACATGGTGAGCCCGATGCCGGCACCGAGCAGGATGAAGCTCGGCAGCAGGGCCGGGAACGTGGTTCCGACCTCGATCAGCGAGAAGAGGTAGAGCGACAGCGCGATCAGCGCCATACCGGTGACGATCGGCCAGCGTGGTCCGATGCGGTCGGTCAGCCAGCCGGCGATCGGCGCAATGACCATGATCACGAGGGTCGTGGGCAGGAACCTGACCCCGGCTTCGAGCGCGCTGTAACCAAGGATGTTCTGCATGTAAAGCGCGAGGAAGAAGAAGACGCCCATCATCGCGAAAGAGATGATGAAAGCGACGATGACCGAGCCGATGAAGTTGCGGCTGTTGAAGAGCGAGAACTCGATGATCGGTGCCTTGACACGCTGCTCCGCCGCGACGAAAGCGATCATCAGGATCACCGAAACTGCGATCAGGCCGAACACTGCCGGTGAACCCCAGCCCCAGGAGTTGCCTTCGATCAGGGCGAGCACCAAGGCGGTGAGGCTGACCGTGAGCACCCCGACGCCGAGCAGGTCGACCTGGCGGCCGACCGTGGTGTCGCGCGACTCCCGCACGATGAACAGGGCAGCGAGCACAGCCAGGACGCCGACCGGCAGGTTGATGTAGAAGATCGCGCGCCAGGAGACGTATTCGGTGAGGAATCCACCGAGTACCGGCCCGACGGCGAGCGCCAGCGCGGAGACACCGGCCCAGGTCCCGATCGCCTTGCCGCGTTCGTGCGGCGGGAAGGCGTCGGTGATGATCGAGAGGGTGCCGGGCATCATGAACGCGGCACCGGCCCCCTGAAGCACCCGGCTGGCGACCAGGGCGAAGTTGTTCGGTGCGAAGCCGGCAGTGGCCGAAGCGAAGGTGAAGATGATCACACCGACCACGAACATCCTGCGGCGGCCGAAGATGTCGCCCATGCGCCCGCCGACGGCGAGCAACACGGCGAAAGAAAGGGTGTAACCGTTGACGATCCATTCGAGCCCGGAGATCGAGGTGCCGAGGTCCTCCTGAATCGAAGGCAGGGCAACGTTGACGACGGTGTTGTCGAGCATCACCATGAACAGCGCCAGACACATCGCACCCAGGGTCCACCACTTGCGGTTCTCGTCTGTGATCAGGTGCTGGTAGCGGCTCACTGGATGACTCCTTCAAACTTTTCGTAGATCGGTGCGATGTCTTCGCGGTCGAGCAGCAGGCCGATCGCGGCATCGAGCTGCTGGCGCTGGGCTTCGGTCAGCCCGGAGGCGAACTCGATGACACCGGCGGCGCGGCTGTGGAAGAAACGGGTGACGATCCCGTCACCCGTTTCGGTGAGGGCGACGCGGCGGCGGCGGCGGTCGTCCGGATCTTCGGAGCGGGTGACCAGTCCTTTGCGAACGAGGCCATCGACCGCCCGGCTGAGCGAAGGCATCGAGGCACCAAGCGACTCGGCGAGCTCCTGGATGTAGGGCGGTTCGTCGGGGTCAGCCGCGAACAGCTCCATCAAAGTCTTGAACTGCACGAACGAAAGCCCGTGCTCGTCGATCGCCCGCAGGGCCTGACCGCCATCGCTGTAAGAGAGCAGGTGACGGAACAGGACACCGACCCTGACCGCGGTTTCCCGCACGTCTTCGGAGACGTCGATACCGGTGATCCTTGCCGGTTTGATTTTCGATTCGGCGGAGGCCATTTCACGATACTTCCACTTTCGCAATCATTTTACAAGCAGAAACGTTGCTTAAGTGACCAATATCACCTGACTGCGTCAGAGGCGCGATAATTGATCAACCGGAGGAAGGCCCTGGGCCGATACCGGACCTCTCGTCTATACCTAGAAAGGCTCCATGAACAAGAAGCTTCTGTCACTGCTCGTCGCGCTGTTCGCGACGACTGCCCTTGTCGCCGCATGCGGCGGCGACGATGACTCGTCCTCCGATGAACCGGCACCGACCAAGGCCGCTTACATCACCGAAGCCGACGGGATCTGCTCCGACGGCTCCACAACGATTCAGGATATCCAGGCGGACCTGCCGTCCCAAGACATCAATGACCCGGCAGTCCAGGAGATCATCACGAACGAGGTGCTTCCGGTGTACGACGAGCAGCTGAACAGCCTGCGTGACCTCACCCCGCCCGAGGGTGACGAAGAAGCCACCGCCGCGATCTACGACGCGCTCGAGTCTGCCCTCCAGGCAGTGGAAGACGATCCGGCCGCGATCGGTGAAGCTTCCGCCTTCCAGGAAGCGAATACCCTCGCCGCGGACTACGGCCTCACGGTCTGCGGCAGCTGATCGGCTGACCCACCTGTCGTTCGAAGAAAGGCCCCGCTCCGGCGGGGCCTTTTTCTTGCCCCGGAGAGCTCTGTGACGGATCCGGTGCCACTCCGTAGTAGAGATATGAACGTGATGCTCGAAGCAATCAGCACCGAAACCGGGAAAGCCGCCCGGACCTTCGAGGAGCTCTACCGGCAATCCCGCGACGACCTCTATTCATATGTGGTTGGCCTTCTGCGGGACCGGGCGGCGGCTGAAGACGTGACCGCTCTCGCTTTCGAGCGTGCCTACCGCAAGTGGGACCGGTTCGACCCGGCGCGCGGCAGTGCCCGGGGGTGGCTGTTCGGTATCGCCCGTAACGCCGCCCTCGACGAGCTACGGAAACGCAAACGGGAGGCCCCGCTCACCCACGACCCTGCGGAATCCGAAGCGCCGGCCGACCCCGGGGACGAGCTCGCTCGCCAGGCGACGGTGACCCACGCGATGGCCGGCCTGCCGGCCGCTGAACGCGAGCTGATCAGCCTCAAGTTCTTCGCCGGCCTCAACAACAGCGAGATCGCCGAAGCAACAGGCATCTCCGCGACCAACGTCGGCACCCGGATCCACCGGGCCATGACCAAGCTCCGCAACGCATGCCAGGAGGACTCCGAAAATGGCAACTGAATTCACCGACTTCGAACTGAATGACCCCGAGCTTGAGGCCCTCGCGATGACTCTTCGCGAAAACCGCCCCAGGCCCGATTCCGACTTCACCGAACGACTCGACGAAGCCGTCGCCGACCACTTCCCCCCGGAGTGGATGACCGGCGTTACCGGCGAATCCGCCCCGGGCTTCTTCCGGCGCCTCGCCGACCGTTTCGGCGGTGCCCGCCAGATGCTGCTGCCGGCCACGGCTGGCCTGGCCGGCCTGATGGTCGTGGTGGTCGCAGTTGGTATCGGAATAAACGGAGGCAATGGCAGTTCCGGAGTGGACAGTTCGTCGACCGCAGACATGAGCGTGTCTTCGAGCGGCGATGAGAGCGTCTCTGCCGGGTCCTCTGCGACAGAGTCGGCCGCCCAGGCGCCGACATCCGACTTCCGCTCGAATTCGGGTGCCGTCACAAGGATGGATTCGGCGGACCTGGGCGCCCAACGCGCCAGCGGAGCTGCCACCGGCCCCTTCGCCGCCGGAGTGAACAACCGCAAAGTTGCGCAGGAGGCCGAGATCACGCTGGGCACGAAGCCCGAGAACGTTCAGGACGTCAGCAACGATGTGATCGAAGTGGTCGACGACCACAACGGCATCGTGCTCGACTCCTCGGTGGTGGACGGCCCGGCCGGCAAGGCCGGGGCCAGCTTCAGCCTGATGATCCCGAGCGCCCGGCTCGAGTCGGCGATCGCCGAGCTTTCCGGCATCGCCGACCTGCGGGCCCGCAACCAGGAAACCGAGGACATCACCGCACCGACCCTGACCGTCCAGGACAGCCTCCAGACAGCACGGGCCCGAGTCGAGAGCCTGGTCAACGAACTGGCCGAAACGACCACCGAAGAAGACCGGGCGAGGATCGAAGACGAGCTCGGCCAGGGACGGCGCCAGGTTGCCCGCATCACCACCAGGCTCAACAACCTCGAACGCAGGGCCAACCTCACCCCGGTGGCGGTCAAAGTCGAGACCGGAGGTGACACCGGCTCCGGCGACGACGATTCATCCTGGGGCATCGGTGACGCCCTCGATGATGCGGCAAAGATGCTGTCCGTCTCGGCCGGGGTGGCGCTGGTCGCCCTCGCGGTCGCGATCCCGATCGGCCTGATGGTCCTGCTCGCCTTGGCGCTGAACCGCGCCTGGATCAGGCGCTCTCGGCGCCGCGCCCTCGAAGAGAACTGAGCCGCCAGTTGAAGTTGGTTCAGCCTTCGTAGGGCTCGAAGTCGCTTTTGCGGGCGCCGCACACCGGGCAGAACCAGTCTTCGGGAATGTTTTCGAAAGCGGTTCCTGCGGGGATGCCGCCATCAGGGTCGCCTTCGGCCGGATCGTAGATCCAGCCGCAGGAGACGCAGATCCATTGGTCTTTGGTTGCGGTGCTCATGACCCGCAGACTACCCAAGTCAGGTGACTGGTGACTGCCAATCCAGCGGCCCTCCCGGTACGGTTAAGGCGTGGCACAACTTCCCGAGCCGGGACCGTCCGAAAGGATCAATCTCGGCGAGCCGACCACGCCGAGGCCAGCGGCCACGACAATCCTCCTGCGCGACGCCGAACATGACGGCTCGCTTGAGGTGCTGCTGCTTCGCCGCTCGGAGAACGCGCGGTTCATGCCGAACGTCTGGGTCTTCCCCGGAGGCGCGCTCGATCCCGAAGATGGAGACGGAATCATCGGCCTTTCGACCTGCGCCCGCCGCGAACTCCAGGAGGAGTCCGGCATCGTGCTGGTTGAAGAGACCGAGTTGGTTCCCCTGGCCCGCTGGGTCACGCCGGAGGTCATCAAGACCCGCTTCGACACCTGGTTTTTCCTCGCCGCCTCCCCGCACGGCGTGCAGGCTGTCCCGGACGGCAACGAGATGACTGCGGAACGCTGGGTCTCCCCCGAGATTGCGATCAGCGAGTACCACGCGGAAGAGTTCGCGATCGTCTTCCCCACGCTGAAGCAGCTCGAGGCGCTGGTCCCGCATGGCGACACCGAGACCGCTATCGCCGCCGCCAAAGCGGACCCGAACGCTACCCGCCAGGTGTTGCCGAAGGTGATCGGCGACGAACGCCATCACCGGGTCGTCCTTCCCCACGAAGACGACTACCCGACCTGAAGGTCCTTCTCCTCCGCAGCTGACCGGGCAAACAGCCGGTCGGCATGATCCACGACCCGGCCTTCGAGGAAGACCAGGTACTCGAGTCCCTGAATCAGCCAGGCGGCACTGAGCGCGGCATGGAGTTCTGCCGATCCGGATGCGCCCGCGATCCCGTCGACCACCGGGTCGTCCAGCGAGTGCGGGATCGCACCGGGCGCAGGCAACGGGGCCGAGCCTTCGATCGCTTCGGCGCAACGCCGGTACCAGTCACGCACATCGTCGTTGAGCGTCGCGATCCCGGGGATGAGCCCGGCCGGAGGTGCCGAATACCAGGGCATCAGCACCATCATGCGGAACGCATGGGAGGACCTGATCAGCCGGGCCGAGCAGGCCACCAGCGCAACCAGGTTGCCGGCATCGGAATGCGCGGCCGAGCTTTCGTCAAGGTGCTGGCGCAGCGCCGCGTCCATCCGGTCGGCGGCGGCCACTGCTTCCCCGCGGACCGGGTCACGGGGATCGACTACTTCGCCCTCGAGTGCTGCCCGCACCCGGTTGCAGACCATGCGCGACGAGGAGTCGTAGGCCTCGGCCAGGCAGTCGCGGATCAGCGCCCTCGCTCCGCGCGGCCACATCAGCAGGCCGACCGCGAGGCTTACCGCGCAACCGAGCGCCACGTCCTCGACCCGAACCAGCCCGACCTGCACCCCGATCGGCTCGATCAGGTTGAAGAGAATCATCACCAGGACCGAGAAGGCGGCTTGTCCCGCGGCAAACGAGATCGCCCGGGGAGCGAAACCGGCGGCGAGCACCGCGAGTGGCAGCGCCACCCAGAGCAGAACGCTGCTCTCGCCGATCAGGACGATCACCGCCCCTCCGATCACGATGCCGATCGTGGTGCCGATCAGGGCAGAGACGACACTGCCTTCGGTGCCGACCGCGTTCGACCTCAGGACCGAAAGGGTGCCGAGGACGACCCAGAAGGCATTCTCGGCGGCAACCAGGTCGGCGACGAACACGGCGAGGGCGATCGCGATCGCTCCCCGCAAGCTGTTGCGCAGCCAGGCCGACCTCGGGTCGACATGCTCGACCAGGAGCTGTTCGGTGACGGCGGCTTTCTTTCGGCTGCGGCCGAGAACCCGGCGCCAGCGTTCGCCCAGCGGACCGGGGGCATCCCGGCCACCGGAGGCGACATTGGCGAAACCTGCGATCTCGGCAACGGAGAAGGAGAGCAGGCGCAGGCGGAAGGTGCGGGCGAGGTCCTCCATGATCTCCTCACGGTCCTCGTCCTCCTTTGCGACCCGGGCCGCGAATTCGTGGATGAGGTCCTGACGGGCTTCGTCGAGCTCGGTCGTGGAGACGGTGCCTTCATGGGTGAGGATCATGCGTGAGGTCTGTTCGAGAAGTGAAACCGAGGCGGCACGCACCCGGGCCGGCCCGGGTCCGGCCCCTTCGCCGAGCGACGGCCCGGGACGCCAGAACTGACTGACCAGCCAACCGAGCTCTTCGATCAGGGCGGCGACCGCTGCCGCCGAGCCGGTCGGGCCGGTCGGGCGGTGCGGGGTCTGGAGGAATCGCTGCCGGACCGATCGCACCGCGTCTTCGGCGTCCTTGCGCGCGTCGGGACTGTCGGGATCGTCGATCAGTCGGGCCAGTGCAAGGCAGGCCCGGGAGCAGCCTTTGCGCAGCTCGGCAGCCCAGGGGGAGCGCCAGATCAGGAAGATCGAAGGGATCGCGATCGCGCAGGCGATTCCCCAGCCGGCAAGCCGTTCGTCGATCGCCGAGGAGTCAGCCGGGATCATCACCGGCAGGGCGATCAGCAGCACTGCCGCGGTGCGGGCCGCGGCCAGATAGCCGTTGATCACGCCGGAGAAGAAGATCAGGAAGGTGACGACGCCGGAAACCAGGGTTGCCAGGACGATGCCGTTGGAACAGAGGGTGCCGATCACGATCAGCACCGCGCCTGTAGCAGCCATGCCGAGGTAGGCCAATACCCGCGACCGGGTGCGGCCGCTGAACTCGACCAGGGCCAGCAGAGCGAAGCTGCCGAACGCGGCGAAGATCGGCGCGTGGTCGCCTCCGACCAGGGCAGTCGTCAGCGCGAACGCCGCCGGCACGACGATCGCCGCCCGGGCCGCGTTCTTGAGCGCGGCCGGGTCGGGCCGCCACTCACTCAGCCGGGAAGGGTTCCAGGCCGGCATTCCAGGGGCCACCGGGATAGGTGTGGAAACCCGATTCGTCCATTTCCGAGTGAAGACGTTCGAAGAGTTCACCAGCGTTTTTGAGCGCCATCTTCAGCTCGGCCCCGGTGCGCTCCCGGAGGCGCCAGAGGAACCAGAACTGCCGGTCATTGATGCCGAAGTCGCATTCCCGGTCGATCGTTGTCGCCCAGTCGAGGAACCCCGGAGAAAACAGCTCACGCAGGTTGGTCGGGTCGTAACCCTCGGGCACGGTGGTGAGGAAACGCTGGTTGAAGTCGAGCGATTCGAACTCGACTTTTTTGCGCGACATGCGGTGTTTCATGAATTCGTCCGGCCGGGCTTCGACCGATTCGACGTTGAACGCATCGATCACCTTGGCGAGGTCGGGCATGTGGGACTTGATCAGAACGGCCGTAGGCACGACACTCTTACGGAAGATCCTGCCGACCTCTTCTTCGTCGGCGTCGCAGCAGGCTCCCCAGAACTCGGGGGCGAGCTGGCCGGTCAGCCGGTTGGTGCCGCCGACGCAGAGTGCCACCGGTCCGTTCGAGGGGTTGATCCCGCCGACCGGTTCATAGGTGACGTCACCGGCCCCCTGATATCCGGAAACGATCGACGCCCATTCTTCTGCTTCTCCGGCCACGCCGATCACCCTACATAGGATTCCCGCACCAAATATGTCGGCAACGGGGGTAGGATGATGCTCGTGTTTCAATCCAAGCTCGAGGAGACCCAGATATGAGTGGCGGCATCATTGCGGTAATCGTAGTTGTGGCAATCATCCTGATTGTCGGCCTGTGGTGGATAGCAACCCGCAACGGCATCATTGCGTCGCGCAACAGGGTCGAAGAATCCTGGAGTGGCATCGACGTCCAGCTGAAGCGCCGGCACGACCTGATCCCGAACCTCGTCAGCACGGTCAAGGGTTACGCGACCCATGAGCAGCAGGTTTTCGAGAACGTCACCAAGGCCCGCGCTGACGCGATGGCAACACCCACAAATGACGTCAACCAGACTGCCGCCGCCGAAGGAACCCTGAACCGTGCGATGGCCGACCTGCGTGCCGTCGCCGAGAACTACCCGGACCTCAAGGCCACGGAGAACTTCCAGCAGCTTAGCCGCAACCTCTCCGAGCTCGAAGACGAAATCCAGGCCTCCCGCCGAATCTACAACTCGAACGTGCAGAGCTACAACACCAAGATCCAGCAGTTCCCGACCTCGGTCGTCGCCAATCAGGGCAACTTCGACGACAAGGAGTTCTTCGAGATCACCGACGCTGCCGAGCGCGAAACGCCCAACGTCACCTTCTAGGTTTCGGCAGTTCCCGAAGCCCCGGTAGTTCCAGGTTCAGGTGTCCCGGCCGCAGCAGCGGGCCGGGGCGCCGGAGCCTCACCGTGGGGGAAGAGGGCCGCCCACCAGACCTTGGTCAGCTCTGCGGCGACCGACTCCGGTCCACGCTCGTCCTGAACGAGATTGATCTGGAAAGAACGCTCGGTCATCAGCACCAGCCCGTTGGCCAGGGCGTCGGCGTCGAGTGATTCTTCGATCGCGCCTTCCCGCTGGCGCTTCCGGATTTCAGCGGTGGTGCCTTCGGTGATCGTCTCCAGCAGCACCGACCAGAGTTCACGCACCTCTTCGTCGTAGGTCGCGGTCTCGAAGGCAAGCCCGAGCAGTTCGGAGTTGTCGGCGTAGACCCGGCTGATGTCGTAGATCGCTTTCTCCACCCCGCGCCGGGCGTCACCTTCCGGCCAGCAGTTGCCGAGCCGGTTCTGGTGGCTTGCGATCAGGTCCTCGAGCGCGCCGAGCAGCAGTTCTTCCTTGTCGCCGAAGTAGACGTAAAACGCACTGCGGGAAACCCCGGCCGCGCGGGTGATGCCTTCGACGGTCAGGTCCTTGAAGGAACCCTCGACCGCCTGGTCCATCGCCGCCTGAATCAGCTCCTGGCGGGTCCGCTCATGCCGGCGACGGCGATTATGTCGACGCTCGAGTGAATTCGGCACCGGTCAAGCATATGCGGCCCGCCCCGATAGCGGTGCCGTCTAGCGCCGAGGCTTCTTCTTTTTCGGCTTGGCCTTGATCTCGAAGTTGAGCTTGACGGTTGGGGTCGTGTTCGCTGACTCGTCGGTGGCGGTGACGAGGGCCACATACTTGCCCGGTTGCGCCCTGAACAGAGATGACCGGTGGGCGAATCTCACTTTGTTATTACCCACGTGGTTGTTCCAGTTCTGGTACCCGGCAAACTCACGGACCGTCTTCGGTTTCCTGTTCTTGCCCCGGTTCTTCTTGACCAGCCTGTAGAAGTCGGCCGAACCCGTGCCGCGTTCGTCGATCGCAAAATTGATCGCGGTCCCGCCGCCTTTGAAACCGAGCACCGTTTGCGACAGGTACACCGACGGGAGGTAGGGCGGTTCCAGGTCCAGGTTCAGGGGTGCCTGCGGTCCCGGATCTGAATCAGGGTCGCCGGGAACGTTGGACACGGTGACCGTCCCCCGGACCGACACATGCAGCCGGCAGATGAACTCGTAGACGCCCGGTTCGTTGAAAGTGACCCTGAAAGAATCGCCGAGCGGGTGCGCGTTCACTGTTCCGGGGTCCGAATCCCACTGGCTGGCATTCGGTGCCTGCCCCGTGATCGAGTGCTGGGTATCCGGACCGATCCAGTCCCATGTGACCGATTC
>Ga0105046_10015049_pt1 | contig 11902 bp, 11 predicted proteins | sample MAT03_FD_78385 | JGI IMG/M metagenome (GOLD analysis project Ga0105046, IMG submission 78385) | Freshwater microbial communities from Lake Fryxell liftoff mats and glacier meltwater in Antarctica - MAT-03 (megahit assembly) | ecosystem: Environmental > Aquatic > Freshwater > Ice > Liftoff...
ATTCTTTTGCCGTCATCCGTCCCATCTTTTTCGTTAAATAGCTCGGCTATTCGCCTCAAAAGATAGTTGGCTGACGCCAAAATAATTGGCCTGAAATTGGAAACTTATTTTGACACCGTTCCTAATACAGTATGCGCACAAATTGTAGTATTGACCGTCGTATTCCTGGAGTTTTTTCGCCACCAGATTGGCCGCGGCCGGATTTTTCAGATAGCATTCGCCGTAAGGGCGATCTTCCAATTGGTGTTCGAATTTGGCGAACATGCGTTTTCGTTCGCTGTGAAGCCGGGGGAACCCGTCGGCGGGAAATTGGGTGCGGAGTTGTTTTTCTTTGGCCTCCATGACTTGTTTCATCTCGGCCACGACGTGCTGCGGAAGGGAGTCGGCTAAGCGGAAGGTAACGAAGAAAGAGGCACCAATGGGCGCGAGATGCGGGAGTCGGTTTTTATAGATCGTTTTCATGGTCGGATCTGTACCGGCGGCTTCAGCCGCCGATCCTACGGGTGGATTAATCAAGTACCGGCGGCTTCAGCCGCCGCGATATACTGGCGGTTATACCGATATACAAAAATAAAGGGAAATTGCGGTTAAAATTGAGGATATGTAAAAAAAAACGGCGGCCGCCCGTAGGATCGGCGGCTGAAGCCGCCGGTACGGGTTCTTCCCATCCTAAACGCAGCGCCGCGTCTGGTCTTTTTTGACCTGACGCAAACGCGCATGGGGTCATGTTTGTTATCCCGTTATATCTTTGAGGCCAAATGAATTAGCGTATGCTACATTGCAGCGTACATCCAAATATCAACAGGGAGGCACATACAGATTAATTTTACAGAATCCTTTGGTGGCTTAGCATGCAAGGACGAATTTGGCGGGTAGGGAGAATTGCGTGGTACGTTTGTATCTGGTCAAAAAAGACCAGGCGCGGCGTTGCGTGAACACCTGACGAGGCCTAAAATTGTTTGTGTTCGATTGAATGCCCAGCGGAGGCAAAGCCTCCTGGATCATCATTGAACTATCCCCCCTTTAAATAACTCACCAGCGGCTTTTTGCCTTTACCGGTCTGCCCGAGGGGCTTTTGCCATTCCGGGCTTTCAAAAAATGCCTGCGCAGCAGCCAGCGAAGGCCATTCCAGAAGTGCATATACGGCGCCGGGATCGCCGTGCGGCCTACCTATCTCAATCGTCAGGACGCCGCTCCTGTTCAGCGCATCCGCTAAGGCTGATTTCCATTCGGCCGGGTCGCCCTTCTTTTGATAGGCAAAGGTTTTTACGAGCGGCGTTTCCTCCGATCTGGCGATCTTCCACTGGCTGTTTTCCTGGACCATGGTGTTGCGGTACGCAGTCTTCCGACTGTAGGGTATATCATAGACGACGGTGATGCCGTAGCTTTCGTACGTGCCCGTAGTCACCAGCGCATGCTGTGCGTCGGACCACGTCACGTCGATCTGCCGTACAAGCAGGGTGGCATCGTTCCGGATGAACCGGTCTTCAAATCGTTGGGCAATACGATCTGCTCCCCTGGTACTGTCGCCGTTCCAGGCGAGGGCGAGGGCATCCGTCGTGTACATAGCCTTTAATGCATCTGCGTCTTGCCGGTTGTAAGCAACCATAAAGTCCCGGTCAAATACGCGCATGGCCTGTTCATTTGTAGCCGATTGACCTTTCAAGGTACCGGCGAGGCAGGCGGCGCATTGAAAGGCCGCGAGGAGGAGTAGATTTTTCATAGTATCATCGGAGAAAAGACGCGCAATTATAGGCTTTTTTCGGGATTGTACGGGAAGAGAGAAACACGTAGTCTATATTCAACTATTTCCCTTCATTCCCGTTTAGGTCACTATGATCGATCTCCACGGAAAAACAGCCCTCATCACTGGGGGCAGCAAAGGCATAGGTTACGGCATTGCCGAAAGTATGCTTAAAGAAGGCATGAACGTTGCCATCACCAGCCGCCATCCCGAAACTGCCGACGACGCCGCGCGCCGGCTTTCCGCTGTCGGCCCTGGAAAGCTGATCGCCATCGTTGCCGATGTGCGGGATTTTGAGGCCCAGAAAAATGCGGTGGCGAAAACACTCGCGGCTTTTGGCAAGATCGACGTACTCCTTGCAAATGCCGGAGTGGGTCATTTCGCACCCATCACGACGCTTACGGCGGAACAATGGCAGGAGACCATCGACACCAACCTGACGGGTGTTTTTTATAGCCTGAAAGCTTCGTTGGATGCACTGACTCAGACAAAAGGGTATTTCATCAGCATTGCCAGCCTTGCGGGAACCAATTTTTTTGCCGCCGCCTCCGCTTATAACGCCAGCAAATTCGGCCTCGTGGGATTCACCCAGGCCGTCATGCTTGACTTGCGCGCTGCCGGGATCAAATGTTCTACCATAATGCCCGGCTCCGTGGCGACGCATTTCAACAACCACGAGCCAAACCCATCCGATGCCTGGAAAATACAACCGGAGGACCTGGGCCAGATGGTAGTGGATATTTTGAAAATGAATCCACGCACGCTGCCAAGCAAAATTGAGGTGCGCCCGAGTCAGCCGCCAACACCTTAGCCGGTATCGGCTCGTTTGTATATTGATTTTATATTAAATTGTATGGTTGCCAACCATTTATCTATTACACGTGCTATCCTGCTTGTATTTCAGCATCGTAAATATATTTTATTGATATAACTTATATTAAAATGTTTTTATTTTTTAAATAAAAAGCATATTTTCCGCCTCGGCAGGTGTTCCATTCCCCGTCCGACCCAGCGCCACGGCATGTGTTTTCACATGTCGTCCACCCCAACCGCTATGCTGTCATTGCGCCCTGAGCACTTCTGACCGGCATGCAACCGCCTTCAAGGATTTTAATGCCTTGACTTTCAAATTGCTATCCCCATCTATCATCATTTGGTGGTCTTCTGCTGCTTTTTATACCTGTAGTCAACCAAGTTGGCCGTTTCTGACGCATTTTTTCTACGGAGCGGATTAGCCGCCGCAGAAAATCATGTAAGTTAGATGAACTTTAAATATCAGGGGAACAGGAGATAGTAGGGTACTTGGCAGCAGGAGACATCCCGAATTTTTTGCGGCACTCCCCAACGCGTGTTATTCCGCAGCGTAGCGAAGAAAACTACACAAGCCCCGCTATTCGAAATCTTTTTAGCAAAGGTATTTCGGGTAATTTGGCTTGTGTAGGTTCCTTCGCTACGGAATGACTCCGCATCAGGTTTTATCATACAAAAACTGTGATTTCAAGATTCGGGATAACTCAAGTTGATATACGTGGAAGTTATTTTAACACCGTTCCTTACATACATGTGTACATACCATAGCGCTTAAACTCCCCCGGGGCGCTTTTGCGAAATCTTGATGGATGTCAGGTTTCAATTTTTACCTCGTCAACATCCTGTTTGAATATCCGTTCCAGCATAGCGTACAATTCAGGGTGGTATTTTTTCAAAGCCTTGGGTTTTTGGAAGAAAAACTCGCTCACCACGCTGAAAAATTCCGCCTCATTGGTGCTGCCATATGGATTTATTGGCGATTCGCCTTCCCGGATCGCGCTGATTTCGCGGTGCATCAGTTGTACCCAGGGAATAATATTCGGCTCCTGCAACAATGCTTCCGGAATACCGTCCGTGGCGCCATCGGCCCGGTCGAGCAGGTGCACGAACTCGTGAATACCCACATTTTGTGCGGATCCCTCCCGCGCAAAGCCCTGATGCAGCGCTGGTTTCGACAGGATCATCGTGCCGGTCATGCTGCTGCCGCCCACCATGCCTAGTATATTCCGTTCTTCCGCACCCTGGGTCTTGAAATCCTTGTTGAACGGGCCTTCGTACAGAAGTACTTCGTTCAGCTTCCGGTAGCGCCACCCCGGGAATCCGAAGAGCGGTATCACTGCACTGGCCGCCACCAGCAAACGGTCGGTATCGTCCAGCTCCGTACCAATGCCGCTAATCCTGACTGATGCCAAAAAATCACGTACGCTTTCCTCAAAACGAGCCTGCTCCGGGGTATCCAACTGCCGGTAGAAAGCCACTTTGTTCGTTAGTAGGACGCGCCAGGGCGCCGGGAACGGCCCGGGTTCCCGCTGTTTCTTTTTCGGAAACAGCCAGCGCCAAAGACCAAACATGGCCAGCAGGACGATGGAAATAGCTATGATTTTATAAAGAAGCATGGATGGAATATTTTTGTCCGCCAGATTATTGTTCTCTTTTGAGTGCCTCGGTACAATTCGCGCCGGCTCTGCTGGCAAACAAAGCGCTAGCCAATTATTACTACCAAATCCATACCAGCGATGGTTAAGGTTTCGGGCATAACGTCTGTCGGCCCAGCCGCCGAATAATTTTAAGCCCCGCCGGTGTTCCGCTCTTTTCCATGCCATCCCAAACGCAGCGCTGCGCTTGGGATGGCGTGGTAAGGAGGAAGACCCCGGGAGGCTTAAAATTACCGGGTTACCATCAATTTCTTGGTAAACCGGCTCTTCGCCGTCCGCAGGCTGACGAAATACGTGCCCGCAACGCCGCCCGTCCTTTCTGCTGCCGCTCCTTGGAACCGCCATGTTGCTCGCACTCGTGGCGTTGTTCCGGCCGGGAGATTTTAAAGGGGCGTATGAGGCTATTAAACTTAGCCCGAAAGAAGAGGAGAAGTTGCAGAAGCGGCTCAAAGAACTCGACGATGCGGAGCAATACGCTTTGATCGCCGAGGAAGATGGATGGTATCGTTGCAACCATCCAAGACGAATCGCTTATTATCTTCGGGAGGGTGAGATTTGGAAATATGGTACGACCACTAAAGGACAATTCGGTAGATACAGTGTCAGTTACCTGGAATACAACAATGTCCTTTACTTCGTGCAATTTCGGGGCACCATTTCAGAGTGTCTGAAGGAAGAGCAGCGGAAGTTATTCACCTACCCTTATTTACCTGAGAACTTGGCCCGGCCGGTTCAAGACCGTCTGCCAAGACCACCGTATAATAGCAAAATGCAGTAGCGTTGGATGGCTGCAGTATCGTTCGTATATTTGTAAAAAGTTACGCCATGAGAGTACTCAACGTTGTTGAGGAAGATATCGCTGATAAGATTGACACCAAATATATTTTGGAACACTTTCGACACCTTGATAAGGTGGCGATTACCTATATCTGTACCAAAGATGATCGCGAAGTGTAGGACTGGACGGACGAGAAAGGCCGACATATTGTGATCACGCTTCCTTACAAAGAAGTCGAAATGCTGGCAGACGCGCGGCCGCTCATGCTCCAAAAAGCGAAGGAGCGCTTAGGCCTGGCAGCATGAAATTCAACAATATTTACGGCCCTTCCGGACACTCCACCCCATCGTCCACTTTCCCATTACAGTCATTATCCACCCTATCACACACTTCCGCAGCGCCGGGGTGAATCGCAGCATTGTTATCATCGCAGTCTTCATAACTGAAATACCCGTCGCCGTCGCGGTCTTTATAAAAATAGCCTTTGGCGAACTGGAAAGCCGCCGTGCCTGCTTTGGCGCCCATCTGCCGGCCCGCGATGTCGTCAAACGGTGCGTTGGTGCCGGCCCAAATGCGCGAGAGGCCCGCCTGGTCGGCTGCATCGCGGTAGGTGGCCCATTGCAGGGTGAAATTCATGCCGGGGCTTCTTTCGAGGAAACTGGTGTCGGGCCTGACGACAAACTCGCCCATTCCGCCCGGGAAATATTCGTCGCCGGTCAGCAGGGTGAGCGCCTCCGCCGCCGAGCGGGAAAAGGCCGCATGCCCGGACACGTAGCCGGCCCAGGGCGGCGTAATGAACGTTTTGGGCTGGTAAGGATACCAGTTTTCGGCCAGGATCCACCCGACACCCGCTGTCTGGCCGGCCTGGGTTTTCGTCTCAGAAGGGCCTTTCCAGGCATACACCTTGATCTTGCCGGCGTGTTCTTTTTTGGGGCCGGCCAAAGGGTCGGTCTTTTTCACCAGTTCGATCCGCCCGGGAAGGAGCGGAATCCCCGCCGGATGATAGGACGGCAATTTGCGGTCGCTGCTTTGCCCGAGGCCGGCCATATAACGGATCGCCGAGATGGGGCGAACACTGTTGTACCAGCCTTTGCTGCCCCAGGCTGCGATGGCCGCATCGTGCAGGGCACCGCCGAGCACGAAGTAGGCCTTGACGTCCCATTCCAGATCGCTTATCCTGCGGCCTTTGCCGTTGAATTTTTTGACTAAGCCGGGCTGGTCACTCACATAGTTCAGCAGGGTGAACCAATACCCGGGCGGAGTTTCAGCATTCGGCCCTTCGGCCCAGAACTGCACGACCGCGCGGGTATAGTCGCCACGCGACACGATTTGCGGCGCGTAGGGCTGTCCTGTGCGGGGGTTGAGCGCGTGTCCGGCGCCCGCGTCGTGTCCGGTTTTCAGGTCGTAAAAATCCCGCAGTTCCGCCAGGTTTTGAGGATAGTGCTGTACGTTGCCCGTCGCACGCGGCGATACGTCCCACTGCACCCCGTCGCCGGCATTCAGATAAGCGGATAAAGCAGCGACCAGGGCGTAATTCCATTGATAGTCGAGGGAGCTGCCGCTGCCCTTAATGGTATCCAGCCGCGGCAGCAAGCCGGCCCCAGGGTCGTGGTACACCCGGTACTCGTGTCCGTCGCGGTGGTATACGGTCAGGTCTTCCTTGCGCAGGGCGAAAGGCCGGACGCGTCCCCATTCCGGGGCCTGGAAAGTCTGGGTAGACGTGACCGGCCGGCCGCTCGGGTCTACGCCGCCGATCATGTCTTTGAGCGGCCGTCCGCCGCATTTGCACTCCAGCATCTTGTGGCCGTCCTGGTCGATGGCGATTTTGAGTTTTAGAGGTTGCCAGCTGTTCGGATCCGGGAGCGTCGGGGGCCCGGGTACGGCAATGTCTAAGGGCGGGTTCAGCGGTTTGTAGGCCTGGGCGAGGTAGTTGCCCGGTTCGTTCGCGCCGTCCGCCTGGCTCATCTGGAGGATGCACTGGGCCAGGTAATTGCCTAAGGCTGCGGGCGAGCCGGATGCGTAGTCGATGGAGTGGTCCCGGAAATTATACCCGTGGTTTTTCATGATGTCCTGAAACCGGGTCAGGGCCCCGCCGCCGCTGGGCGCCTGGGAAAAGCGGGCCGTCAGCAGCCGGTACGCGGCGAAGCTCATCGCCTCCTCGCGGGCCGCTTGCAGATTCTTCGGCGCGGGCACCTTCTGGCAGGGGCAGGTGAAACCGCCGACGGTTTTGCCCAGCAGGTAGGTGTCGGCCTCGTCGTCGTAGGCCGCCCAGACGTCGTAGAGGGCCACGGAGAGATGGAAGAGGTTGCGCGCATGCACGTGCGGACGGGCGAGGTCTTCGCGGATCGATTGCAGGAGCGCCTCGCTCCATTCGCGGGCGATAGTCTGTTGAGCGGCAAGGGTTTGTACAAAAAAAGCGAAACAAACGAACAGGAGCAGCCGGGACGTTGGCAGATGGCGCATGGTGACTAGATTGAAGACGAAAGACGAATGCGGGGCCAAAGGTAGGGGTTTTCAGTGTTTGCAGTCTTCGTTTTGGGCTTGTGGTTTTGGGTAAGATGGGGCCAACAGGGTCAGTATCCTTTCTATTTAATTTCTATCCACCTTACGCCCAATGCCGTTCCTTAAGGAACGAAAGAGAAATCTGTTGGCGTCTTCCTTACAAAACATCCCAAACGCGGCGCTGCGTTTGGGATGGCCTGGAAAGCGAGGAAGATTCGACGCGGCTTAAAATCGGGGTCTTCTTCGGCCGCTAATCTACCAATTGCGCCAACAACCTATCCAGCGTTACCACCGGATCTTCACAAAGCCCCGGATGTACCTTCGAGGTCTGTATCACGGTGCTGCGGGTAGCGGTGAGCCAGCGAAACCGGGACGCAATATCCAACTTTGAAATAAGGGAATCCGGGTTTTTCCCGCAACAGATTTCTTCAAAAGCTCGCAGGTGCATGTGAACGTCAACCAGGCTTAAAGCCGGGTCCAGTGCCTGTAGTTTTGCCTCCGGCAAATGCGCGCGCATGTCCAGAAATTTTTTTTCCGCACAGTACAGTATGACACCGGCATTGACGAATTCTTCGCGCTCCGGCCGGGGCACAATGCGTATCACGGCATATTCAAATAATCGACGATCTTGCATGCAGGGCCTGGTTTACAAATAGTTCGCTGTTTTCAAGTCGTAGTCGTAAGAATTCCGAGTATATATGTCTGACCGTTTCGGCGCTTTCATCGAATGTCGGTTCTATCCACTCGTCCGGTATTAAAGCAACAATACCCTCGATCACCTCCTTATTCAGCAGCGCCTTCATGGATGTATCCGCTTCCTGCATAGCCGACGCCTGCGGCAATAGCACATGGTCTTTGATTTGTGCAAACGGCCTGGCGCTTTGCTCCTTCCAGTTGTCCCAACTGTGGTGAAAATACAGGGCCGCGCCATGATCGATCAGCCAAAGTTCCTGGCGCCAAAGTAGCATATTGGTATTGCGCGCGGTTCGGTCGACATTCATTAGAAACGCATCCAGCCATACGATCCTCGAAGCGAGTTGCGCCTCTACCTTTGCAACGGCAGGATCATACGTAACAGCGCCGGAAAGGTAATGCAGCCCGAGGTTCAACCCGGTACTGAACTTCAGCAGGTCCTGAATTTCTTCATCGGCTTCCGTCCGACCGAATGCTTCATCCAGTTCCGCAAAAACAATTTCAGGCAGTTTCAGTCCGGTAGCACGGGCGATTTCTCCGCCAACCAACTCGGCGATCAATGCTTTGATGCCCTGGCCGGCGCCCCGGAATTTCAGTACATATAAAAAGCCGTCATCCGCTTCGGCAATAGCCGGAAGCGAACCGCCTTCCCGCAAGGGGGTTACGTATCTGGTAACGATCACGCGTCTGATGTTCGGTTGCATCGCGCAAAGAAAGAGAATCAGCGGGTATTTTTTCGGATTCGTAGCAGGCCGGCCCTGTAAAAAATGGATTTGTCCAAGTCCGAAATTGCCGCCAGCTTTGTCCGTTTTTGACGCATGGTTGTCCGTTGGATGCCCTTTGGCCGCCCCCATCTTTGTGGTATCAAAAGGACATCAACATCAAAAAGACAAAAAATGGAAAACCATCCGACTACCGTATCGTACCACCTCGAAGCCAGCAAATTTCCCTGGAACATTGCGCCCGGTAAAACCGTCGAGGCCTGGGGGTTTAACGGACAACTCCCCGGCCCGGTGCTCAAAGCGAAAAAAGGCGACACACTGGTCGTCCGGATAAAAAACACGCTTCCGGAACCGACCATTGTACACTGGCACGGAATTCGGCTCCCGGCCGCCATGGACGGCACGGGTGATGTACAAAAGCCCATCGGGCCCGGAGAAACGTTCGAGTATCGGTTTGTCGTACCGGATGCCGGAACGTTCTGGTACCACTCCCACGCGAATGAAACCGTCCAGATGGAGCGCGGCATGTACGGCGCCCTGATCGTCGAGGATGCCGGCGATCCGGTGTTCGATCAGGAGCGCGTGCTGATGTTCGACGATATGAAGTTGACGGCAGACCATCAATTTACCGTACCTGGCGGCCGTCTGGACCGTTGGGGCGAAAGCCACTTCGGCCGGGAAGGCGACACCTTCCTGATCAACGGCAGCGAAACCCCGGTACTCGGTATGGCAGCCGGACAGATGGAACGCTGGCGCCTGATCAATGCCTCCAGCGCCCGTTATATCCGGCTTTCGATCGGCGGCAAACCATTCCGAATGATCGGTACTGATGGCGGTTTACTGGAAACGCCTCGCACGATGACCGACTATCTGTTGGCGCCCGGCGAGCGCATCGATGCGGCGGTGGGGCCGTTTGCGGCAGGGGAAACGCTTTCGATTGAGTCTTTACCTTACAAAGGCAACCATGGCAAAATCAGAGCGGGCGAACACTACGGTACGGTCAGCGTCGGCCCGAGGCAAATATCCCGGGCCTTCCTTCCGGAGCAACTCCGCACCATCGAACCACTTGCGGCTCAGGATGCTCCGGCAACCCGAAAATTGAAAATTTCCCTGGGCCTGAGCTTACAGAACGGCGCCGACTTCCAGTTCAACCGCACGCGGCATGGCCTGGATCAGCCCGTCCGGGTGGGCGAATTGCAGATATGGGAGGTCAATAACAGCACCCTGATGCACCATCCCTTCCACCTGCACGGCTTTTTTTTCCAGGTGCTTGAAGTTGACGGAAAAATGCCGGAATATCGGGCGTGGAAAGACACTTTCAACATTGCGCCTTCCAGCAAAATCAAGATTGCCTGGATGCCCGACAGCCGGCCCGGTATGTGGATGTACCACTGCCATGTGCTGGAACACCACACTGCGGGCATGATGGCCAATTTTGAAGTGGTCGATCCGGAGCAGCCGGCCGGGCAAGCCAACCATCGCCACGTAAACCATTGCCACTAAAAATTACTTGTAGCGACCTATGAAAAAAATGGAATTCATTGTTCCATCCTCGGTCGTAATGCTGGACCTGGCGGGTTCGGAACAGGTATTTAATGCGGTTTTAAAACGGCCCGTCAATTGCAGCGTATCCTGAAAAGCTCGGCGGCTCAAACCCATTCCTTCGCCACCACCTCATCCAATGGAATGTAATTGATGTATTGTACAAACCTGGGAAGTTCGGCGGTATTGGGACTACTGCCGTGCGGCAACGCCGTTAACATAAGGCCTCGGAGCGGCCAAACGTTTGTAGAAATCATTGGTAGCCATTATCTCCAGACCTCGGAGAGATGTAACATTTGTTTGACAACCTGCATATTATTTAACGTTAGGCCTCTCCGAGGCCAAATAACTGTTGCACGGATTTTCTACAAACGTTAGGCCTCTCCGAGGCCAAATAACTGTTGCACGGATTGGCTACAAACGTTAGGACGCTCCGAGGCCAAAATTGTTAAGTTAACGGCATTGGCCGTACGGCAATGCTTGATGCCAAATGATAAAGCGAAACCATCAATCAACACTTAAAATCTACCGCAGCACTGTTATATCCCCACGCAAATGCACCACCCGCCCATCTATTGTCTCTACCGTACAAACCCATAAAATCACACCTGGATTGATCAATTTTCCGCGAAAAGTGCCGTCCCAGGCGCTGGCGACATTTGGGGTCAGGTCATTTTGTTCGAAAATTTTGTTGCCCCAGCGGTCGAACAATTGCAGCGATCGGATGCGCGCCACCTCCGGCCCTGTAGAAATCATAAGGTTTGCATTCGGACTGCCACTGCCCAGGCGGATTGCATTGGGTACGTATACCCGTGTTCCCTGTTCCACCTGTACGGTAAGCGAAGCGCTTGTCGAACAGCCGTTTTGGTCAAATACAGTCAGCTTGTAGACGCCCGTTTTCCGGGCAGAAATGAACGTGGCCGGGCAGATTGGGCACTGCACACCGCTTGAGGGCGACCATTCAGCCGTTGTAATCTGAAAATCCGCGATCGGTTCCATCCATATACTGTCGCCAAGATGGAGTTCAATGGGCTGTAGCCCCAAATCAAGGTGGAGCGCGTTGCCTTCGGATACATCAACTTCTTTGGTCATCGTGCAACCCTCCGAATTGGTCGCAGAAAGCGAATAAACGCCCGCAGAAAGGTCTTCCCAAATCAAGGGCGCTCCCGTATACAATTGGGCAGGGTGGTTTCCCAATTCAAACGTCACCGGAAGCAAAGGCGTCAGGACGGTGTCGATCTGGATAAATCCATCATTTTCGTTAAAACAAAGCACATTCTGAGCCCAAGATTCGAAATCAAGGCCGATATATGCCACAGTCGTGATGACAAGGCTGTCGCAGCCGAATTGGTTTGCCAGCATCACGGTGTCGATCCCCACAAAATTGGGGTTGCAGGAAGCAGCCGTCAAAAACGTCTGGCTAAACGGCGCGAGATTAGTCGTGGTGACGACCAGA
>Ga0105046_10015051_pt1 | contig 11902 bp, 9 predicted proteins | sample MAT03_FD_78385 | JGI IMG/M metagenome (GOLD analysis project Ga0105046, IMG submission 78385) | Freshwater microbial communities from Lake Fryxell liftoff mats and glacier meltwater in Antarctica - MAT-03 (megahit assembly) | ecosystem: Environmental > Aquatic > Freshwater > Ice > Liftoff...
AACAACTCGAATAGTTTGAATGGAATATCTTGAGGTGTTGGTAATATATCCATGTTTGCTTATATTATACTAACCTTAATATTAAAATTCATTTTGTTATTCTTGAAATAATTGTTTCAATCCGTGCGCTCAGGAGATGGTAAAAAGTATCCGTACTAGGTATTCATGCTCTCGGTATTGAAACATGTTCTTATCGATATATGGTCTTATAAGCGCACAGACTCAATGATAAGACTGTATATCTATAAGAACATATATCCGAAGCTAAGTTATTAACTATTTTATAATATTATAAAATGGGTAATAACACCTCAGTGGGTTCATCATCCTTTAATACAGGAGCGTTAATTATAGGATTGTTATCGGCTATAGTATTTTTAGCCATCCTCGGCTATATTATTTATTTACTTGTTATAGATAGTACTGTTAGTATATCTTTATGGTTTGTATTTATTATTCTGGGTATTATCATGCTTTTTGCTTTCTTATTTTTATCTGCAAATGGCTATAGAGGAAATAAAATTCTTGAACAAAGTTTTATATATCCGCAAGAATTTTTATCGATTCAAGAAGTATATCAACCTCAATACCAGCAAGCATGTCAACCTCAATATCAGCAAGCATGTCAACCTCAATATCAGCAAGCATGTCAACCTCAATATCAGCAAGCATGTCAACCTCAATCTAATTCTCTTTATGGATGTAATTATAATCCTCCATCTTCTGTCTGTGGTTGTACAGAACAAGTGTGTGATATACCTATTAATAACAATATAATTTCAAAAAGTACACCAAGTATTATTCCTGGAGCTACTACAAGTTTTTCTATATTTAAATAATTCCAATAATAATATCCATATAATAATATTTTGTATTATGTTTTTTTAATAATTTCATAAAATCATTATTTAGAGATTTATTTGAATCCATATTTGGTGTATATTTAAATATATCCCAAATTTTATTACAATGTCTGTTCATAATAAATTTTTCTGTTATATTTATATCTCTATATATACAAATTTCGTTATATAATTTTAAAGGTTTTTCTTTACAGCTAATGTAAAGATTATAATTTATAATTAATATAATATAACTTTTTTTTTTATTTTTTTCCATAAATTACTAGATTTGTTAAATAAATTTAAATGAAAATCGTCATATATATAAATTAATATTATACTAGGTAAATATAAATTCGTCATTTTTAATTCTATAATATTACAGAATTAGATTCAGTTATTATCTATAAACGGTCTTATCATAAAATCATGAAATATTTAAGTATAAAATAAATTTGTTCTATCTAATATTTTTACATCTTTACATGAAAGTACATAATCTTTTTTCATCCACATTTCTACTTGTCTTAAGCATTCATCGTTAGTTAAATAATTTTCATATTGGTTAAATGTAAAACATTTATTATTATATTTATCAAAATCAAAAGCTGGAATGTGTATGCTATTATATGGATTTTTAATAAATGTATGTTCATTATCGTCTAAAATGAATGTATTATAACCACTAATATCATATTCTTTAAGACTTTCAAATATTTTTGATAAAGGTTTAATATAACGTTTATTTTCTTGAACACAATCTGGACGAGTAAATACAGCAAAAGGTTCAGGTAAATCTTTAAATAATTTATCAACAACAGCATGTACATATTCAGTCTCACCAGCACTCCATACAATAACATGTTTAAAATACTGAAGACAAAATCTTAGAAATTGCTTATAGTAAGGACGAAAAATACCATGATAATAATCTGTATCTTTACCTTCGCTTGATAAGTTTAATGTATAGTACCGTGATCTAAATAATGGATGATTAAATAAACCAACCTTATTAATATTACTTACTTCACTATCAGAAAAAGTATGAATTAAAGTTTCATCAAGATCTAATATAATATTTTTATCGCTTATACTACTACCATTACTTAGATTATGAATATAAAAAGTTAAAGGTGTAGATGTATATTTTGTATATTTTTCTCCTTTCAACATTAAATCTTTTATAAGCTATTTTTTTATCCTTATTCACTATCAAAAGCAATTAATACATTTTAATTTTATTCACATAATTATTCATACAAATCTCTACTTAACCCATTTCTATATGTTTCAATATAGAAGCATACTTTAGTTCTTTTTCTAGAGCGCAAGCATACTTTGTATCTTCCATATCCTTTAGATATGGAGAGCTATAGAAAAATAGACTTAACCATATCCAAATTCAAATTTTTAGCTTCTTTACTTTAGTTCTTTTTTCTATAGCGCAGCTCTATAGAAAAATAGACCACTTTTTACAGCCAAATTGCAATTGTTAGCTCCTTTACTTTCGGCATACTTTAGTTCTTTTTTCTAGAGCGCAGCAACAATAACTATTAGAATGAACATTTGTTGCTACTCTTATCACAAAAACAAAAATGAAAAAATATAATTAGTATTGTGATTTATAAAATGGTGAACACATTCATTGTTTCAGCAGATTTTAATGAGTGTGCACGCGTTCTTGATATGAAAAGATTAAATAAACAAATTACAGAAGCTACACAACTTATTAATGCTATTGAAGATTATCATCGTTCTTCTATTGTACAAGTAATTAATGATGGATTGTGTAATTATGTATTGACAAGAGGTAAAAATAAAAGAGATAGATGTAAACTAAAAGAACAAAACTTATCTTATTGTAAAAAACATCAATGTTATACATTACATGGACAACGTCTTGTGAATAGTTCTTGGATTAGTCATCCAATTACACAAATGTGGATTAACCATGTAGAGGCATTAAAATTGTATCATAATGTTATGTATGATGAATTTGTGTCTAGAGGAGGAAAAAATAATAAAAGAGTAAAGTATATTTTTGATAATGAAAAAGTTATAGAAAAACCTTGGTGGTGTTATTGGAAAATGTTACATTATTGTTATAGAGCATCATTGTTAAGAAAATATTCTGAATGGTATAATAAATATTTTATTTATGATGATTATGATACTATCTATGATAAGTATGGTTATATATTTACAAACAAATTAAAGAATATAGATAAATATATAAATAATTTAAATGTACATTATATAGATGATTTATCTTTAATATGTTCATCTCCTACGTTTCTTCCATTATGCTATAGAAATAATAGTGATGTTGAAATTGTTAAGGGCATGCAATGTTTAAAATATAATCAAGTTTACTATGTTAAAAATAATTGGGATAATGTTATATCTTATTTATCTAAACATAAAATTAAAACATCATCTGACAAAATATTGACAAATACAAACATCATTAAAGTACTTGAATAGATAAGATTATATATGTTTCATAATAATATCTAAAGTAACATTATCTATTGACATACTAAATATTTTAATTAAAATTAATTAAAATAATATATAGTTAAATAATATATAGTTAAAATAAATATAGTTAAAATAAATATAGTTAAAATAAAATATAGTTGATAAATAAAATAAAGTTGATAAATAAAATAAAGATAAATAAAATGGAATGGTTGGTACAAGATATTTACAAGAGAGTCATACTTTCTTCATATCCTCATCTTAAATTAATTAATAAATATGATGGTATTAATGATTATACTCTAGTTGTTAATGATATAGCTATGTATACTATGGATATTGGTGATACTCATATTATGTTAGATATGAATCCATTCAAACATATTTATTTAACTGATATGGAAAGAAATTACGATTTACCTTTATCATCTTATACTGTTGAAATAGAAAATGGAGATATACATAATGCTATATTTTCAGTATTTGAACATCTTCTTTATTTTATTAAACATGATAGTAAATTTAAAAGAGTATATAGTTAAGTTATATGTTTCAATCCCGAGCGCACAGATTCCATTTTGAGTTTCCCATAGGGAGAAGATCGCAACTCTTACGATGATACAATTGATAAGAACATATAAGATAGTGTATGAATAAGTCTTATTATACCTTAAATGTTCTTATTCATACACTATCTTATAAGTGCACAGATTCCATCTTGATTTTTGAGTTTCCCATATGGAGACGATCACGCAGTTCAATGGATATGTTATTTTACTTGACTACTGAATTACTATATGTTATTATCCATAGACTATAAAATCGTCTACTTGAGCGTTCAATACCCCTACGGTATATTGGCGACTAAAGACTCAATGATTATACTATACATTATGGATAGAAACATAGAAAATAATTATATGTTGAACTACTATTATTAAAATTAATAATAGGTTTGTTCTTATGAATATAATTATTTAAATGTATTATATTATCAATGTATATATATGGTATTATCATTGATTTTAATTCCATCTCCTTTTCCTTATAAGACCATGTTTCATTATATCTGATGATACAATAATGGGATAATTTATGGATTGAAACATTTATTGTATTGAAGAACTGCTTCAATCCAACTATCTTTCCATAATTGAGGTTCTTTTTTAGAGATATTCGCCATAATATCTTGTTCTAAAACTTTCCAAGAAGAAGATAAATAATTTTTTGGTTTCATAAATTTTTTATCTTCTGTTATTATAGATCCAAAATTATTACTTATAAGTCCATATTCAAATAAAGAAGAGAATGGTGCTACTGGAATAGGTATTGTATTATTACTAAGTTGTGCTATAATTTTAGGATTCTGAAGATTTGTAGGTATAACTAAAGCTCTTCCTAATGAGGATGAACCCAATGAAAGAGGATTATTGGTTCCCCATAGTTCAAGATGAGTATATCTTCCTATTTTACCATCTTTAAAATCACCTAAATTATCTAATTGTGCCAATACTCCTGCAGATTGGGCTTCTTCTGTAACTAACATAATTATTTTTAAAGGATTATTGAGAGTACCTCTCATAACACTATCTTGACCAAATTGTTCTTGTGCCATAAATGGTAATTGCTCAATAGCTTCAGGAACAGGTGTTATAGTAGGATATGAATATAACTGGAAAGAATATTGTGGACTAAAAGTTGTTTTTTGTATATTAGTTGGAGATTGGTTTGATGTTCCAGAAACTCTATTATCTCCTAAAAAGTTACCAAAAGCCCTTTGAATACCTCTTATACCTCCAGAATTATGTCTTATATCTATAATTAATTTATCCAATGGTCCATCCTTATTTAAATATTTGAATGCTGCTTGTAATGCATCTAAATAACCAAATATATTTGTAAATAATATTTCAAATAGAACCTGATTATTAGGTGTATAAACAACAGGATTAAATCCTACGACAGAAATATATCCAATTTTATTATTTTTTTTCAAATGACCTAAAGTAAACATAGGTACTCTAAAGGATGTATTAGAGGTACCATTTCCCAAATAATTATTTACATTAGTATAATAATTATCTATAAAAAATCGTTCAGTAGAAGTATTAAAATAAACTGTTTGAGCTGATATAAGATAATTTCTTAATGTAATTTTATATAATCCCATATTTGGATCATTATTATCTATAGGCCAATATCCCCAAAAATTAATACCATATTTATTATTATGCAAATAAGAATCATACGCAGATGTTGCATAAAGTTCTGGATTAACATAAGCATAAGTACTATTAATATAAGAATTAGTATTATAAAGTGTTCTTGGAAAAAGAGACGAAAAAGGTGTATTAATTTCAGAAAATGTTTCTGGAGCTTTTCTAAGTTGAGGAGGTAATATTAAAGCTTCATAAATTAATTTTTTATATGCTAATTCATCATCTACTAATAAAATATCGGATCTATTTTTATATAAATCATCTATTTCTATATTTTCTATACTTCTTATTGTATTATTAATAGGAATAGAAAAACTTAATATAGGATTATGTGTACTTATGATACCTACTCTAGAAAGTTCTAATGCTGCTGCTAATATATTTTTAAATTCACTATCATCATCAACTTTAATACAAGAAGTGATATTAGCTACTCCATAATACTCTTCATTGTATTGAGGAAGAGACGATGAGTCAAATAATACAAGCAAAGTATATTCCAAATCTTTGTTATTATAATTTTCTGAAAGTGTTGTTCCTAAAATAGATAATTCATGAATTCCGTTCATTGCTTTCCATTCACCTTTAAGGCCTGATATTTTAATATTGCTAGCGCTATTTATTTTATTTTTACCCTTTACCAGTATAGTAGTTGTTCCAGGAGTTGTAAGTGTTTTGTAAATATTTTTACTTTTTTGTTCATGAAAAACACCATAGCATAAAAGACTTCTCAATTTTTTTCTCATATTTTTTATTGCTTTAGGATTAAAAAGTTCTGTCATATAAGTATTATATTGGTTTATACAAGCTTCAGTATAATAAGTTAAAATATTTCTAGGAAAATTATAATTTTTTGTTGATGGTGGAACAAGAGTAGTACGTTGATAAACAATGTAGGATTCAACGTTATTTCTTATAGTATAAACATTTAATACAGTTTTGTCAAATGAAAGTACAAATTGAGAACTTATTTGATTATTAATTCCAGTTAATATGCCATTAGAAAAAAGTATATTAGTATAAGTAATTGTTGGAATAATTGGATTTGTATTTACAGTGAGACCTGCATAAAAACGATCTTCAGGAAAGAAGGGTCTTGGTTCGTAGTAAGTTCCTGTTAAAATTCTTATTGTCATAATTGTAAAAGTTGGATTAAAAATTATATTATAAATAGACCTAGAAGGAATATTATCTCTAATTGCTGTACCATATATTCCAATAAAATCTTGAATAGATGTTGCCATTTTATAATATTATTTTATATGTTTCAATTAATAAATTGAAACATGTTTTTTTCCATATAAGCGCACAGATACCTTTTGTATCCTCCCATCTCTTTTGGAGATAATAGGATCGTGTCCCTGAGTGTTGCGATCGTCTCCCTATGGGAGACTCAAGACTCAATGATAAGACTGTATTTATGTCTATTTTTTAGCAAATGTAAATTCAATATTTTCTTCTATAATTTTTCTATTTTTGAATCCTTTACCTTTTTCTAAGAACCCCCAACGATGTTCAAATGCTTTAATACATGCAGTTTCTTCAACAGGTTTTTCACCAGGGTAATTATCCTTAAACCATCTCTTGAATTTATTAAACAACTCATATTCCTTAAGATAACATTTGACTTCATTGTCATCAGAATCTATAACCGTACATTTTTCCTTAGAAAACTTATAGTAAGGATCTGTACGTTCCCAATAATCTTTTGTATCTTTTTCCATAAGATATGGTAAATCAAGTCCGTGTTTTATATAATCATCATAGACATTACCTAACAACCAAAGAAACGCGGGTGCTAATTCAGGAATTTCTTTATTAAAAAAAGGATCTAATTGAAAAATTCTTAATTTTATTTGTTCTTTTTCATCTTTAGGAGGTTCTTTAACCCAAATGGAAGCAATAGATAATAGAACAACACGATTAAATATAGCTTTATCAGCATTATATACTCCCGGAGGATCATTACACATAAGTAACATTTTTGCTTTATTATCAACATCACCTCCATCCTGATTACATTTACGTCCGAAGAATCGATCACCTCCAGTGAGTAACTTAATAATACCTTTTCTTAATTGTATATCATCGTCAGGTTCAGGAATAATAACTATATCAGCATCCCCAACACGTGCAAGTTCAGGATTTGGTCCACTACCTCCTCTTCGTGTTCCATTAGCAATAGTTTCTACATTCATCTGAATACATGATTTTGTACCAAATGTTGCTTCAAATAATTTAATGATCATACTTTTTGAATTATTTCCATCCCTACCAGTCATAATTAAAAATATTTTTTCTGAATTTCTTTTTCTTAAAATGGAAGCACAATACTTTAAAAAGAACTGTAACTTATCATCTTCTGGAAAGAGTTGATTAAACCACTTAAATAATTTTATTACTGATTGATGCTTATAATGAAAATCTCTTTTATACATAATAGGAGAATGAACTGTAATATAATCTTCAGGTCTACCTTCTCTAAATATAAATTTATCACTAGATACATCAATAACTCCATTTTTTACAGCAAATAACATATCATTATTATTTTTAATAGAATCAAAATTATCTCTTTGAAAGTTATTACTTAATTCCTTTACTAAAGAGTTTTTGAAACTAGTATTTTTTAATTTACTAATAAGCTCTTCAGTACGTTTTTTTTCTTTTTCTATTTTTTCCTGTTCATTTTGATTATCTGCATATTCTCCTCTTAACTTATTTAATTGACCTGTATAAGCATTTAACATCTTAAAAAATCCATTACCAATTTCATCATGAATATATCTTCCATTAGGAGTAATATTCCAACGATGTTTATCAAAATAATACCAGTGATTATTTGAATAAATAAAATTTAACCAATATTGTCTATAAAATATATCAGCAACATCCACATGATTATCTTTTCTTCCTCCAGGAGACTGTAAATAACGCTTTAAACTTTCTTTTACCCACTCTTGATTCCATTGCTTAAAGTCGTCTTCGTTATCTAAATAAGCATACCATGCAAGAGTTCTTATGGTATAAGGATTATTTGTAAAATTATTATTAATAAAATTAAGTTCACATTCATCACGACCATGATTTGTATATTTTTCAGTATAATCACTCCATATTTCTAAACCCTCATCACTACCATCTGTTATTGTAAACAAAGACTTTCCAATTTCTAACCAACTATAATCCTCTGACCATCTTGTTTGGTTAATAAGCTGAATAAAACTCTCAGCTAATCCCAAATTATGATCAATAGCAACAATATCCACATTTATATATTCTCCACAAACAGATGAAGTACTTCTTGAAGTATTTTCGTTCGATGCTTTAGTCAATGTTATTACATCATGATAATAAATACTTAATAACATTGGAATATAGTAATATTCACTAAAATCTTCACCTATATCTTCTATTCTTTGAGGATTTCTAACAAATCCTTGACTCACTTGCTGATGATTATGAATATTCCATAATTCAATAATATCAATGTCAGAAACTTCTCCATCATCATATTTATATGTATTAAAGTATTCAAGTGCATTATATCCATAATTATATCCTGCCATAGGAATATAATTAAATGGAATCGCTTGATCTAATACCTCTTCCCATTTTCCAAGAGGTTGTGATTTTAAGTCTTTAGTATAATGATTTTTATACAATAATTTTATAATTTCGCTTCTTAATTTTTTTTGTACATCATGTTGTAATCTACAATAAGGAAATTGTAACCTAAATCTACCATTATTTCTATCACCTTTATCTGTAGATGATGTTAAAACAACACAATATAATTGGGAATCCCTTTCTATATCTAATTTATCTTGCATTACCTCTTGAACACATTTTACAACATTTTCAATAAATAAGTTAGGTAAAGGAATATCTACTTTACTACTATACTCAATATTAAATTCCAAGATAAATGGACTATTATCAGTAGATTTCTCACATATATACATTGCAATATCTTCATCCTTACCTTGTTCATATAAATAAATATATTGATACCAAAATTCCTCAATCTGATCTGTTCTAATATTGTATTCCTTATCACCAGTTACAATATGAGTTCCGCTACGCTTATCAGAAACTAAGGCGCAATCTTTCAACAAATCATGCATACCTTGCTTGTTCATAGGATTTATAGATAATCTCATATTTGTATTTTTATTACCCCTATTTTATATATCAATTACATTCTATATTTTATTAGTATAATAAAATGTAAATTATACTTAGTATCAATAAAATAAAGTTTTTAGTAACATATTTTTAATAATTGTACTAACTTCAATATTTAATAATATGTTCTTATACATATGTTTCAATCAATAAACTCTCTCTATCATAAGCGTTCAATACCTTAAGGGAGACTCGAGACTTAAGATGGAATCTGTGCGCTTATGATAGAGAGAGTTTATTGATTGAATAATTATCTTAAGAGTAAAAGTATGTTAACTATAAAATAAGTAATTTTATTCAAAAACTAAAGTTAATAACATTAGTTTAATTTATTAATACATTTTTAATTAAAAGTGTATGGGTATCTATACATTAATATAAAATAAATTTGGTAAAATACAAAACATATTATAATAAAACCTTATTAATTTGTTTAAAATTATATAAAATAAATTATTTTATATATTGATAGTATTTTTTTAACATATCTTAGGGTAAAATAAGCTTATTCTAATATAATTAAATATAATATTAATGTTTTAATTTTTTCTTATAGGTACGTACTCTTACAATTTTAATTACTAAATTGTAAGAAAGTATGTTAGTATTCATTTAATTTACTTTCTGCATACTTTAGTTCTTTTTTCTAGAGCGCTGCTCTCTAGAATAAGACTTAACAATATCCAAATGACCACGTGAAGATGCACCTTCGAGAGCCAAAATCCAATCATTAGCTCCTTCTCGGATTATAAAATAATCCGTACTTTCTGCATACTTCACAATATCCAAATGACCACATTCAGATGCTTTATATAGAGCCCAATTCCAATCATTAGCTCCTTTACTTTCGCAATACTTTAGTTCTTTTTTCTAGAGCGCTGCTCTCTAGAAAAATAGACCAAGTCTATATTCTGCTTAGCAGAATAAGACTTAACAAGATCCAAATAACCACCTTCAGATGCACCTTCGAGAGCATCATTCCAATTTTTAGCTCCTTTACTTTCGGCATACTTTAGTTCTTTTTTCTAGAGCACAGCGCTCTAGAAAAATAGACCAAGTCTATATTCTGCTAAGCAGAATAAGACTTAACAATATCCAAATGACCAGTATAAGATGCGTCAGAAAAAGCATAATTCCAATCAATATCTTCATCTTCACCTTTACTTTCGGCATACTTCACAATATCCAAATGACCACCTCTAAATGCACCTAACAATACAGCATGAAGATTTTCTTTATTTAATTTTATTTTTAGAATATTATCCCAATGACCTATTTTTGATATATCAATTATATCTTTAATGCTAATATTATTGATATCAATAAGGCCATCTTCTAAATATTGTTGACTTTGATTATTATAATTCTTTAATTTAAATTTATAATCAGTGATTGCATTGAGAGTTGTTTTTCTCTATTAGTTAAATAAAGAGATAAAATAGAAATTATGTTTGTATTCATTTTTAATAGTATTTTTTTTATATTAAAAATCATTTTATAGTATTCTAAAAGTAAAGAAGCTAACAATTTGAATTGGGCTCTCATGTCTGCATATGTTATTTGGATATTGTTAAGTCTTCCACTTCCCTGAGCGATTGTCAAAGACTCGAGATGGAAGGATACAAAGGTATATGTGCGCTTATGATAGAGAGAGAGTTTATTGATTGAAACATACTTTCTTAATATCATGAATAATTATCTTAAGAGTAAAAGTATGTTAACTATAAAATAAGTAATTTTATTCAAAAACTAAAGGTAATAACATTAGTTTAATTTATATTAATAAAACATATACATTTTTAATTAAAAGTGTATGGGTATATCTATACATTAATGTAAAATAAATTTGGTAAAATACAAAAAAATATTATAATAAAACCTTATTAATTTGTTTAAAATTATATAAAATAAATTATTTATATATTGATAGTATTTTTTTAACATATGTTAGGGTAAATAAGCTTATTCTAATATATATAAATATATTATTATCCATATACTATCTTATCATTGAGTCTTCCCGAGAGCCCAATTCCAATCATTAACTCCTTTACTTTCTGCATACTTAACAATATCCAAATGACCACTTCTAGATGCTATAATGAAAACCTCATTCCAATCATTAGCTCCTTTACTTTCTAAATACTTAACAATATCCAAATGCCCACCTCT
>Ga0105046_10015052_pt1 | contig 11901 bp, 11 predicted proteins | sample MAT03_FD_78385 | JGI IMG/M metagenome (GOLD analysis project Ga0105046, IMG submission 78385) | Freshwater microbial communities from Lake Fryxell liftoff mats and glacier meltwater in Antarctica - MAT-03 (megahit assembly) | ecosystem: Environmental > Aquatic > Freshwater > Ice > Liftoff...
GCCCACCGCCAAGCCCGACAACGCCGCCCCTTCAACGCGCGGTGCGCCAAAGGCGTCCCCCGCAAAGAAGACCATACGCCCATCATTGGAAGCGAGGAAGTGCTCTGGATGCACCGAGATCGGGCGGGAATAGCGCCACTTCTTCAACTGAAGCTCGACGATCTGCGCCTGCCCCAATAACGGCAACAAATCGGTGCGGAAGACATTCAAAATCGTCTCATCCGGTTGATCCCACAAGTTGCGGCTATACATCCCCGCCGCTTGCATTGTCACGACCGCGCTGTTGCCAGAAATCCCCTTGCGTTGATTATCCGCCACCCAATGAATGTTCGCGCCTTCACGCTGAATACCACCGGGCACGGGCAGATTGAGGGGGCGATCTAGCAAAGCGATTGCCGTCAAGCACGGTTCGTAATGAATCGCTTGCAACGCCGCTTCGTCGTCCGCCGTCAAGAGGACTGCGCCCGCTTCTAGCAGCGCCAGCGATTGCGGGACGGGTGCCGTCAATAGCAGCGACCGTGCCGAAAACAAAGTACCGTCTTCAAGTTCGGCTTGCCAGCCATTCAAATATTGGCGCACCGCCGTGACTTTGGCATTGACACGAATATCGAGTCCCTCGGCGAGGTGTTTGGCAAGTTGGTTCATGCCGCCTTTGACCGCATAGCGCGGATGCCCGTCGCGCGTCGTCGCCAAGCTGCCATCTGCCCACCCGCGTGACCATTCAAATACGAGACCATCCGCCAACCAACGCTCCACGAACGCACCGAACACCGGATCGCGCACCGTGAAGAATTGCGCGCCGTGATCGGCAAGCCCAGTCCCAATGCGGCGGGTCGCCAACCGACCGCCGACGCTTGTGCCTTTATCAAGGAGGAGGACCGTCTTGCCCGCGTCTTGAAGCGTGTGCGCCGCCATCAACCCGGATAATCCGGCACCGACAATGAGGACATCCGTCGCGAAATTCTGCGTCATGTATTTATTCAATCCCTGAATTCAAAAATGTAGCCTTCATTGTAACGCAAAAGAGGGGCGGCGTGTGTCGCCGCCCCCGTGATAAAGCTCACCCAATCCGTTGCCGAATGGAACCTACCTGCCGTCGTGTACGGGTATCTTTAGCGGAACAATTCGCGCACGATGACGTTGCGCTGAATTTCGCTGGTGCCTTCGTAAATCTGGAACACCTTGACATCGCGCATCAGTTTTTCGACCGGGTATTCGCGCATATAGCCATAGCCGCCGAACACCTGCACGGCGTCCACCGTGATCTTCATCGCCATATCCGCCGCAAAAGCTTTGGCGATAGCGATCTGCTTGGGGTTGTCGATGCCGTGATCGACCATCCACGCGGCTTGATACACCAGCAAACGGGCGGCTTCGATGTTGATCGCCATATCGGCAATTTTGTGCCCAATCGCTTGATGCTGCCAAATCGGTTGCCCAAACGTCTCGCGCTCTTTGGCATATTTGACGCATTCTTCCAGCGCTCGCCGCGCCACACCGACCGCGCCCGCTGCCACACCGGGGCGGCTGTGATCGAACACCTTCATCGCCAGCATGAAGCCCATGCCTTCGGCACCGATGCGGTTGGCTTCGGGCACTTCGACATTCTCAAAGGTGATCTCGGCGGTATCGGCGGCACGTTGCCCCAGTTTGTCGAAATGGCGACTGACCTGAATGCCGGGGGTGTCACGCTCGATCACAAAGCACGAGATGCCGCGATGACGGGCGGTGGGGTCGGTGACGGCGAACACGGTGTAATAGTTGGCGTAGTTCACGTTGCTGATGAAAATTTTCGAGCCGTTGATGATGTACTTGTCGCCCACTTTTTCGGCGCGTGTCTGCATCCCCACGACGTTTGAGCCGGCGGCGGGTTCGGTCACACAATATGCCGCTAAGTTGCCTTGTTCGACGAGGCGTTCACCGAGCCAATAGGTTTTTTGTTCAGCGGTGCCGCCGATCAGCACAGGGAGCGATGATAAGTTATTGACGCTCATTGCCGTGCTGATGCCCGAACAGCCATAGGCGAGTTCTTCGGCGACGATACATTCTTCCAAAACGCTGGCACCGGGGCCACCGTATTCGAGGGGAATGTTCAGATTCACCAAGCCGATCTCCCGCCCTTTTTTGATAATCTCGAGGGGGAACTCTGCCGTTTTGTCAAAGTGTTCCGCAACGGGCGTGATCTCGCGAGCGGTGAAGTCCCGCGCCATCTTTTGAAGTTGCTTCTGTTCTTCGTTTAGCTCAAAGGAAACGCCGGTAGAAGTCATATCTAAAGTAGTCATTGGTGGATTATTCCTCAAAAAAAGAATCGAATGCCGATTAGATTATTGTAGCAGAGGCACGCGCAGAGTCCAAAAAAATTGGCGTCACACAAATTTCTCGAACCCCTGCCGGATGAATTCTTTGCCCAGTGCTTCGGCGCGAACTTGGTGAATGGTGCCCTCTCGATCCAGATACACGAACGACTCCGCAGCGGGCAGATAGCTGATTTCGAGGATGTCGGGTACCGAGTCGGCGGGCAAGTCTTTGAGTTTTTCGTAAAAAAACGGATAGACCTCGGTCGCCACATGCAGCGACACCTGATCTGCACCAGCGTGCCCCACCATTTACGGGCTGGCACCCCTAAAAAAGAAGACATAGGGGACAGGGGTGGGTTTATTTCGTTGATAAAACGTCAGCCGCATGAACCTATGTCTTTTTGGCAGACTGCACCAAGCGGATACTTTGATATTGCTCGAACTATGGATAGGGTCATCTCGATTCGCCAGTGTCTCGAAGAAATCGAGCGCCTTTGCCAAATTCTGGGCTTCAATTGTGTCTCGCAACGGTTTACCGGTGATGGTGAACCCCTGTTGAATCACCATTTTGGTCTCGCCCAACGTGAGGGTGTTGCCCTCGATAGCGTTCGAGTTATAAATATTTTTCAGCCGAAAATAATCCTGCAACCGCGCCAAGGACGGTTCGGACAAGCTCCCCACCACCGTCCATAGCCCCGCTACTCGCTGATGCAACACCTCAAGGGCAGCGTTGAGCCGCGCATCATAGGCATACTCGGTGCTGGGGATAGCAATATAACGGACATCAGGATTCATGAACTGCTATCCCCACCCAAAGCGCGCGCGGATCACCGGCAAAATCTGATCGGCGATCTCACGGTGCCCATTCGCATCAGGGTGCTTATCGGCAAAACTGAGTTGAGTCGTGAACGGGCGAATCATGACCGCCCCCGGTGCCAAGGGCGTGAGCGCATTGTCGTAACCGATCATGAGGATGCGCGCGTCATTCGCCAATGGCGCGACCTCGCGGGCATACATGCCCAAATCGCTGCCCGCATTGCCATAACTGGGGTCGGTGGCTTGCACCACCGTCGGCAAAAAGCGGATGTACAGTGCCGTCCATGGTAGGTAGGGCAGCTTGCCCGCTGCCGAAAAATCCGCCAGAAATTCGGGATCCGCGTCGTTGTCGGTGATCATATAGACGATGCGCACATCGGGCGCTTGCTGATCGACCAAGCGGCGGATGTTGTTGATGTTAAAGGCGGGCATCGCAGCATCGACCACGCGGACACCCGGCAACTGCGCCGCCACGAGGTTCACAAAAGTTTGATCATCACTGACGCCCAAGCCAAACGTCACGCTATCGCCCACAAATACGAGCGTCTCCGCCCCGGTTGTGTCCGAGGCGGGCACAGCGCGGGTGCCGTCTTCTTGAATCGTCACGGTGCTGCGCGACAGTAAATAGACTCCGGGGGCATACGCATAGCCAGCGGGTGCCGGTTGGATGTGATCGGTCAATTGCAAATAATCACGAATATAGCGCAAGCCGATGGGGTCAAGCGAGAGCAGCACTTCGAGCAGCCCCATCGCCATCACGATCCCAAACAAGACAGCGATCAAACGGCGCGCCCAAATCGTGCCGCGTGTCAGTTGGGGCGCGGATGGCGTGGGTGGAGTCAGTTCGGTCATTTCTCAAATCCTGCTACACATTCAATATGGAACGTCTGCGGAAACATATCGACAGGTTGCACATCGATCAAACGATAGCCAGCATCCACCAAACGACGGGCATCGCGCGCCAACGTCGCCGGATCACACGATACATAGGCGATCCGACGCGGGGCACAGGCGATCAACGCCTCCAATGCTTGTGGCTTCATGCCCGACCGGGGTGGATCGAGCAAGACGGCATCAAAGCGAAACGACTGCGCCAACATCGGCAAGAGCGTCTCGACCTCCCCGCTGTAGATTTCGACATTGGGCACATCCGCCAAGTTCACCCGCGCATCCGCCACCGCCAACGGTGCCAGTTCCACAGCGATCACCTGCTTGGCGGCATACGCCAAAAATGCCGAAAACAAGCCGCCGCCCGAATACAAATCGAGAACGGTCTCGACCCCCATCAAGTTGAGCCGCGCCAATGCCTGTTCGATCAAGACCGCCGCCTGGGGCGGATTTACTTGGAAGAACGCCCCGGCGCTGCACCGAAAACGCCGCCCCATCACCGTGTAAAAAACAGGCATAACCGCTTGTGCCGTCTGCGTCACCATCAGATCATCATCATCGGGAGCGTCGGGATCGGGATTACTGTGGATGATGCTTGATGTGGGTTCGCCCTCATCACCCACTTGCAAGCGCACGCGCATCCCCGCCGGAAACGCCATACGCTGCTGTTTGAAGTGTTGAAAGGCTTCCTCTAAATCAGGGCGCAAGATCGGGCACTCGTCAATGGCGATCACATTACGCTCGTTCATGCCCACAAAGCCGAGTGTCCCCGCCGCCGAGCCATGCAGCGTGGCATGAACCCGATAGCCATAGGGCGACTCCGCGCCGAGGGTCGGGTGGACGATAACATCGGGCAAGTGGGCGCTGCGCGCCAACTGCTCGATCACGACTCCGCGCTTCATGTCCAATTGCAAGGGATAGGCGGCATGTTGCCAACGACAGCCGCCGCACACCCCAAAATGCTTGCAGGTCGGCTGTACGCGCTCCGGCGAAGCGTCTAAGACTTCGACCACTTCGGCGAAGGCGAAGCGTTTTTTGTCAAAGGTGATGCGGGCGCGCACTCGTTCGCCGGGCAGGGCAAAAGCGACAAAAATCGTCTTGCCCTCGTGCCGCCCCACCGTCGTGCCGCCGTGTGCCGCTCGATCCACAGTTAATTCGATGATCGCGCCTCTGTCGCTCATAAAGCGACCAACCCATATGCCGCCGCCAAAATTTGGACCGGATGCACGACCCGCTTGCCCGTCGCGTGGGCGATCTGCCAGCGGCAGGTCTCGCTATCGCAAATGACGGGATTACCGATGTCGGGCGCGTCGGCTTGTTCAAACAACGACTTGCCGACATCCATCGCGATTTGGTATTTCTCCGACTTGAAACCATATGTGCCCGCGATTCCACAGCAAGCGGCATCCGCCAAACGTACCCGCAAGCCGGGGATCAAGTCGAACAAGTCCAGCGCCGGTTGCCCGATGTTGTGCGCTTTTTGCTGACACGGCGCATGGTATAAAAGCGTCGAATTCATATCAAACGGCTGAAAATCCGTTCGCAATTCGCCCTTACTCGCCAGCATCAGTAAAAATTCACTGATATCATAGACCTGCTCCGCCACGACATCACGTTGAGGGTGATCGATCTGCAAAATTTCGCGATAGTCCGATTTTAAGCTGAGCGTGCAAGAAGTGGACGCGCCGACAATGGGCACCCCACGCGCGGCATAGCGCCCCAACGAATTGAGATTGCGCACGGCGTGATCGCGGGCGGCGTCAAATTCGCCATTAGACTGCATGGGCAAGCCACAGCAATTTTGTTCCGGCAGCACCACGTCATAGCCGTTAAACGCCAGCACCATCACCGCCGCTTTCGACGTGGCTGTATCAAAGTAGTTGCCGGCACAGGCGTGGAAGTAGGCGAGTTGCCCTTTGGGCGTCCCTTGCGGGCGCGGCTTGTTGCGGGCGAACCATTCGCGGAAAGGGGTGAATTCAAAGACGGGCAACGGAGCGTCGCGGTGAATACCGATCACCTTTTCGACGATGATCCGCGCCGGACGCAGTTTCGCGCCCCAATTGAGGAACGGCGCGAACCGATGCCCAAGCTTGCCCATCAGTTCCGACCGACCGAGGATGCGATTGCGCAACGGGATATCCCCATCATAAAGGTGTTCACGGGCGCGGGCGTTCATCTCCATGATCTTGACACCATGCGGACAGACCATCGTGCAAATGCCACAGCCGGAACAATAATCGACACTGACATCGGGCGATTCGTCCCCGCGCGGCTCATTCATGCGAAAGCGTTGCGCTTGGGGACCGACCGTCTTGGGTCCGGGGAACAGATCAGTCACAAGCGCAACCGGACACGCCGAGGTGCAGATATTACACTTGATGCACAAGTCAGCGGTGAACTCGACCGCCTCATAGTTGTCGTGGATCGCCCCAATTTTGATCAATTGCGTCATCATTTTGCTCTTCTATGCTATCACTATCAGTGCTTGAATCGCCGCCAGTGCCTTGAGCGCCGCATGTGCCCCCGAAGCGATATCGATCCCTTCGGTCGCGCCTTCGCTGATCGGGCTGGCACCCGCCAACAAGCGTCCCGCCACAAACAAGCGCTCCGCCACCAGCGCCCCCTGCCTATCGACCGGACGCGAGTCGCCATCCACTTGCACACCGACGCGATGTAACGGTTGGGGGGTGCCGCTCATGAGCGCGTTCGCAAACCAGTCTTCTAACGGCGGGGCATCCGTCAACGGCAGATCGGCGATCCCTTCGTGCAGCGCGCCGCGATAATCGCTGGCGATCCCGCCGCCGTACAAGCCACCCGTCGCCAAGATCACCGCATCCCCTGCGATCAAGCGCTCACGGGTATTCGCCGCCGTCGCCGCCAACACGCCCGTCACTCGTCCATCCTGCATCACCAAGCTGTTGACGGTCACGCCGACCACAAAGCGCCCGCCGCGCGCGATCAACGCCTTGCGCAGGGCGTGGTACAGGCGCAAACCGGGGACAGACGGTGTGAGCGTGGGGATTTCAAACACCGGCAAGCCGATCCCTTCGGCAAACTGTGCCCACGTTTCCGGCTCCAAGCCGAGGACGGCGGGTAGCCCGACGACATCAAAGCCGCCCCGATGAATCTTCGCTTTCACCAACGCGATCAACGTTTGCAAGCCATCAGGGGTATCCAGCCACGCCGCTGCATCGACCGTCCATGTGTCAAAATTGCCGCCATGCACCAGCGGCACGCTAAAGGCATGGGCGTCGATTCCGTCGGCGCGCAAGCCATCGGCGCATAATACGGGGTAAAAATCGCGCCACCCGTCAAAACCGATGATCGCCACGCGCCGCCCTTCTAAAGTGGGGAACGCCGCGCCGACCGTTAACGCCATCGACCGCCGCGCTCCGGTGCTGGTGACAGCGCGCAAACGCACGCCCGGCTCGCTGTTGCCGTGCAATCCCGCGATTCGGTCGATGACCGCCAAGCCCGCCGCCAACGACTCGCCGACGACCGCGTAGGGGTGTCCGGCGTGCGCCGCCAATGCCTCGACATCGCCCGTTTCGATCCAACCGGGATGCAGGGTGAGCGCGCCCTGCCCTTGCGCCACCAATTCGACTCGTGCCCCCGCCTCTGCCGCGACCAGCGCTGCCGTCAAACCCGCTAAGCCCGCCCCGACCACGACCACGCGCGGCGCTTGCCCTGTCCGCGCGGGCAAACGCGGGCTGTGAACATTCGCCCATTCCGGCACCGTCTGGGGGGCGTCCGTCGCAAACAAGCCCATCACCCGCCCATATAAGTGTTCGGCAAGCAAAATTTGACGGAGGTTGTGCCCCCATAACAACGGTTTCATGCCGCCAAAACGACGCTCGGCAAATTCTTTCAACAATTCAATCGAATGCGCGGGGGCATCCTTCAAGACTTCGTGACGAATGGCGGCAGCGCGATAAGCACAAAATCCGCCTTGACACGGACCCATGCCCACCCGCAGATCGCGTCGCAAATCATGGATGGTATCAGCACCCCCGCTAGTGAGCGCTGTGCGAATCTGCGGATCGGTCACGATCTCACATTCGCACACCAACCCGCCGGGGGTCTCGCCGTGTTCCAGCGCGCCCAAACGGTCGCGCAGTTGATGAATATGCGCGGTTTTGGCGTGCAACGAGGGCAGCACGGTCGTGGCGGTCGTCGAGGACACGGTGACATTCAACTTCGCGCACACCATATCCGCGACTTTTTCCGCCATCAGCCGGAAGGTCGTCAGTTTGCCGCCCAAGATGCTGATCAACCCGTCAATGCCATCCGCCGCGCCGTGATCGAGCGCCGCAAAAGTACGCTTGGCACCACGTCCGTCACCCCCCGGATCATACAACGGGCGCACCCCGCCCCATGCCCGCAAGATGCGCGCGCGGCTGATGCCGGGCGTCATAGCTTCGGTTTCGTCAAGGATGCGCTCGACCTCCCATCGTTCCACCCGCACATCGCCGGGGTCATCGGTCTTGACCGAAGTCGTGCCGATCACGCTGACGGTGCCCACCGGAACGAAAATATCGCCATCACCGGGGGTGCGCAATTTATTGATGACGGTATTGACCCAACGAATATTGAACGCCAGCATCGCCCCACGACTCAGGCGCATCTTAAAATGGACGCCCGCCAGTGCCCCCACTTCTGCCGCCCATGGTCCCGCCGCGTTGATGATCACCGCCGCGGTGACATCGGTCATTGTGCCCGTGCGCACATGTTTAAGGCGTGCGCCCGTCACGCGGTCGCCCTCTTTGTGAAACGACTCGACCTTGTGATAGGTCAAAAACTCCGCTTTTCCGGTGGCACGCGCCCCCGCTTGCAAACCATGCAGCAAATCCCACGAGTCGCAGGAGCCGTCCGGCACTTCATACACCGCTTCGAGTCTGGGATTGAGGATACGCTCGCGTTTGAGCGCCTCCGACAGGCTAACCGCCCGCGTCGGAATGCCAACAGCGGCGCAACTGGTGAGCCACGGATCGACATAGGAGACATCATCGCCGGGGCACAACACAAAAAAGCCGCTGGTATCTTCGATAGCTTCGGGCGCGATGGTGCGCAAAATCATATTTTCGTCGATACATTCTTTGGCGCTTTCAGCATCCCGCACGGCATAGCGCCCACCACTGTGCAGTAGCCCGTGATAGCGCCCGCTGGTGCCGGTCGCCAGATCACCCATTTCTACCAAGATCACGCGCACGCCGCGCAATGCCAAATCCCATGCGATGCCGCCGCCCGTCGCGCCGCCACCGATTACCAAAACATCAGTTTCCATTTGCTACCCTTCAAACCGGACGCGCGGAAAGTAACTTACCCCGCGCCCTCTATGAATCGTGTTTACCGAATCTTCGCAGGGGCGACTCTTCACCCCTAAATTCTAATCCCTATTCTATCCAGCCCTTTGACCGTTCGACCGCACGCCCCCAACCGTGATACAACGATTCACGCTGATCATCCGACATGCTGGGGGTGAAGGCGCGTTCGATTTGCCACTGGGTGGCGATCTCGGCGGGTGACTCCCAGAAGCGCGTCGCCAAGCCCGCCAAATACGCTGCCCCTAACGCCGTTGTCTCGGTAACGACCGGGCGTTCCACCGGACAACCGAGGATATCCGCCTGAAACTGCATCAAGAAATCATTGCGCACCATGCCGCCATCCACCCGCAACGCGGCGAGCTGCAAACCGCTGTCCGCTTGCATCGCCTCGACGACAGCGCGGGTTTGATAAGCGACGCTCTCTAAAGTAGCGCGCACGATCTGTGCCTTGCCGCTACCGCGCGTCAAGCCGACAATCGCGCCGCGCGCAAACTGATCCCAATAGGGCGCGCCCAAGCCCACAAATGCCGGCACGACATACACGCCCCCCGTGTTCTCGACACTAAGGGCGAGGGTTTCGCTTTCGGCAGCATTTTGGATCAAGCCCAGTTCATCGCGCAGCCATTGCAATGCCCCCCCCGCAATAAACACACTGCCCTCAAGGGCATACTGGGTGGGCTGGTTTGCCAATTGCCATGCAATGGTAGTCAACAGGTTGTTTTGCGACTTGACCGCCTCGCTACCGGTGTTCATCAACATGAAACAACCGGTGCCATAGGTTTGCTTGGCAAGACCGGGTTGGTGGCACATTTGCCCATAGGTGGCGGCTTGCTGGTCGCCCGCCACGCCCGCAATCGTGATCGCACCATCGCCCAACAGGGTGGTTTCCCCATAGGTGGCACTGCTCGGCATGACTTGGGGCAAAATTTCGCGGGGGATTCGCAGGTGATCCAGCAGCACTTGGCTCCAATCGCCCGAACGGATATCGTACAACATCGTGCGACTGGCATTGCTGACATCGGTCAGATGCAAGCGCCCTTCGGACAAGCGCCACAACAAGAAGGTATCGACGGTGCCAAAAGCGAGTTCACCACGCTGCGCCCGTGCGCGCGCGCCGGGGATGTTGTCCAGCAACCATGCCAATTTGGTGCCCGAAAAATAAGCATCGGTGACCAACCCCGTCACATCGCGGATGACGGCATCGAAACCTTCGGCTTTCAATTGTTCACAGAGGGGAGCAGTACGACGACACTGCCACACAATCGCATTGGCGATGGGTTCGCCCGTTTTGCGATCCCAGACGAGGGTGGTTTCGCGCTGGTTGGTGATGCCAATTGCGTTGACATCACGGGCAGTGATGTTTTGTTGGTGCAAGACTTGGCGCGCGACATCATACTGCGAACGCCAAATATCCCATGGATCATGTTCAACCCAGCCGGGTTGAGGATAAATTTGTCGGAATTCTTGCTGCGCTCTCGCAACAATTTGCCCAGCGTGATCAAACAGGATCGCCCTTGAGGAAGTCGTCCCTTGATCGAGAGACAAAATATATCGTGTCATCAAAACCGCCTCGCTGCCAAAAACCAATAGTTGGCACCGATTATAGCGTAGACGGCGACATTACAGACACACGCTTCTAAAACTCACACCTTGACGGCACAGACGCCTTCACGCGCCGTTGAAGGCTGCCCGCAGCCGCAAATCCACTTGTTCGACCAAGCGTCCGTTCATCTCGTCTTTGGTGAAATAATCATCTGCTCCGGCTTTACGACATTCGGTGATAATGCCGAGGTCGTTAAGCGCCGACAACATAAAAATCGGTGTTGTTTGGGTCACAGGGAGCGCGCGTAATGACATACACAATTGTACCCCGTTGATGCGTGGCATCATATAATCCAAGATGATCAGATCCGGCGCGCACTCCAAGACCATCGACTCCACCAATTGAGGATCAGTAGCAGAGATAACGTTGTACCCTCTTTTGCCGAAAATGATCCCCAGTATATGTATCATAGAGACTTCGTCATCGATTACAAGGATCGTATGGGTCATGTGAATCCGTTTTGCACTTAAGTTAACCAAGATCATATTTCTATTATATGCGAATTCACTGTTGAAAACAGATGATTATATCTCCAATTCAGGGCTTACTCATGAAACAAAAATGAAACAAGGCGTGACCCGCAAAGCATTTTAGAAACCCTTATACAGCCAGATAAATTTGCTGATCATGGAGAAAATTTGGTTCTCCATGATTTTTTTATGAGTCAAAATCTCGTTCATGCCTTAGCCCGGGGACCACCCCCGATAGGACCATCCGCCAACACCGTGCCAGCACCGACGCTTAACATCAAAGCGGCAATGACAATGGCGAATTTCACACGTCGGGCACCAGCACTAAACAGGGTCGAAACGGCATTCATTTGGGTCTTCATGAGTGGGCACCTTTGAAATCACTGTTGTTGCTCTATGCGAGATAACAACAGCTTATTGATGCCCGCTCAACGAAGTCAGGGCTGTTGCAAAGTCGAAAGAGGACAAATTCAATGAATAGCAGATTTGATAATCCCCACCCC
>Ga0105046_10015054_pt1 | contig 11900 bp, 10 predicted proteins | sample MAT03_FD_78385 | JGI IMG/M metagenome (GOLD analysis project Ga0105046, IMG submission 78385) | Freshwater microbial communities from Lake Fryxell liftoff mats and glacier meltwater in Antarctica - MAT-03 (megahit assembly) | ecosystem: Environmental > Aquatic > Freshwater > Ice > Liftoff...
CAGTTCATGCAATTTATCCCAATTGTCGAGCGGGACAATGCAACCGGCTTTCAAGAAGGCGAGCAGGTCACCGATCGTTCCCTGACTGGCGAGCAATATGGCCGCTTTCTGATCAGCATCTTCGATGAGTGGGTACGCCGCGATGTGGGGCGTGTCTTTGTCCAGATCTTTGATGTCGCGCTGGCCGCCTGGTCGGGCGAGCGACCGGGGTTATGTATCTTCGAGGAAACCTGTGGCCATGCGATGGCTATGGAACACAACGGCGACCTCTACTCCTGTGATCACTTTGTCGAACCAGCCTATCGCTTGGGTAACATCCAAGAGATTCCCCTGATCGATATGGTGGCTGCGGCCCAGCAACGCCAATTTGGCTTGGACAAGCGCGACACATTGCCCCAATATTGTCGAGATTGTGAAGTGCGTTTTGTCTGCAATGGTGGCTGTCCCAAGGATCGGTTTCTGGATACACCCAACGGTGAACCGGGGTTGAATTATTTGTGCAGCGGATTGCGCGCTTTTTTCAACTACGTTGACCGCCCCATGCGCATGATGGCTGCCGAGTTGCAACAGCGCCGCCCGCCCGCCAATATCATGCAACTGCTGGCGCAAGAAGAGCAGATGTTGCAGCAACGTTTCGCCACGGCAGGCCGTAATGATCTCTGTCCGTGTGGCAGTGGGCGCAAGTTCAAGGCTTGTCATGCGCGCAACGTGCGCCAGCTATAGATTGCGGGCATCTAAACCATTTAAAAGTTGCACAGTTGTGGTAGAAACTGTCGAATTTTCGATGGGCACCTTTTAAGGGTTTTATTTGTCGGGAAGTAGAGGCTTCATTTGTTTGATCGCAACAAGGTCATTAAGGCCCTAGAACAGAAACGGGGTCGCTTTCAGGCGTATGGATTGCAACAGCAAGCCGCGTATGAACGGATCGAGACGCGCATGCAACGGTTTCAGGCACAAAGCCAGGCCACGCTTGACGCCGCAATAGCCGAACGTGCGATCACGTGGCCCGGGGCGCGCCCGACGGCCGAGTTTGACCGCGCCGATGCGCTCTGTCTGCCTTTTCCTGAACAATGGCGCGATCATCGCGAGTCGCGCACCTGGGCGTTTAATGTGTTGCTGAACCGGCCTGTTTTGGCCGTGGATGGCAGCCAGATCATGCCCACCAAGGATGTGTGGCCGCCGGTGGCCGCGATTCAAATTGGCTGGTTTATCAATGAACACCGGGCAGGGGGCAGCTATACCAAAGATGTGCTCTTTGATGTCTTGGCCCCCGACGAGCTGGAAGAAGATGACGATAGTGGTTCGGCGGGTGATTTTCCGAGCCAACAGGTGAATCGTATCCGCTTTGTGCGCGAATGTGAAAAGCTCTGCGAATTGATAGCCCAATATGCCGATGCCGAGCCACAAGCCAAACCGCTGTGCTTTTTTGATGGCTCATTTGTGGTCAGCTTTGCCGGCAAATTGCCGAATGCTGATTCGTATACGCGTGCGGTGCGCCAACTATTGGATTGTTCCGAACGGTATGGGGTGCCGCTCGTCGGCTTTGTGGATCGCTCGTTTAGCCACGATGTGGGTGCGCTGATCGAGACAGTGCAAGACGCACCCGATGCCATTTCTATGAATGATGCCAGTTTGTTGGCCGACTATCTGCCGCGCTGGGGAGATCGTAGCCCGTTTTTCATCTGTGCGCGTGCGGATGAGTTGAGCAAATGGGGGAAGGCGGACTTTTATGAAGATGTCGTCTTTACCTATATCCGGCTGACCGCGGATCGCCCGCCGGCGCGGATCGAGATGCCGCGCTGGATATTAGAAGCGGGGCGCGCCGACGAGATCGCCGATCTGGTGCGGGCTGAATGTGTGGTCGGTAGCGGCTATCCCTACGCCGTAGAAACAGCGGACGCCGTGGCGGTCATCAGTCAACAGGATCGCCAACGCTTTTATGCCTATTATCAACAGATTTTGCAAGATACGGGCATGGATCTCCAACAGACGCGCAAGGCTTTGAGTAAACAGAGCCGTCGTTGAGTCAATGAACTATTTTCGTAGCCGTATTATCAGGGAAATCTACTATTTTTTCTAAGTGTCTGCCAATGGCACAAACTCGACCGCGACCAACTATGCCTGACGGGGTTTTCCTATTGGGTAGTTGCTCAAATGGGCGATTGTGCGGTATTGGATTGAAACCTGCGATAAGCAGCGTGCGTCTATAAGCATATGACGACTGCATCTGATGTGGAATTTTCAATGGATCGGGCTGAAGCGTCTTTATCCCCCAGCGAGGTAAAGGATACAGCCGCGCAACCGGCAAGTGCCGTCACTGCTGCCCCGACTGTAGACCCAGTTGTGCCGGCCAGTGAGCGCTGGGATCGCGCCACCAAACGTACCGTTATTGTGCTCATGGTGGTGGTCTTTGGCTTTATCCTCTGGCTGAGCCTGCCCGTCATGCCGATTGTGATCATCTCGGCACTGGTGGCCTACCTGCTCAACCCGATTGTGGATATGTGCGAACGGGTGCGCATTCCACGCAGCATCAGCACAATCGTGCTCTTTCTGCTGCTGTTTACGAGCTTTATTTTGTTGCCGGTTTTCTTGGCTCCTGTCCTATTAGAACAATTAAATCGACTTGGTGCCTTTAGTCCGGCTGTTGTCACGCTGAGTGTGCTGCGCTGGCTCAATACATCGGTGGACAATTTACCCGACGCCATTACATTCCTGAATTTTCGCTTTTCGATTGCCAACACCGTGGATGAAGTGCGTACCAATTTTCAACAATATCTCGTCATGCCGACAGTTGGCGAGTTGCTGACTTATATCCAGCAAGTGATTGGCACCACCACCACTGTGGTTAGCAGCACAGCCTTGATTGGCATCAGTGTGGTCGGTGGGATTGTACAATTTTTTTTCACCTTTTTGGTGACCTTCTTTCTCAGTCTCTATCTGACGAAAGATGCGCCCGCCATTCGCAGTTACGCGCAGAGCCTCTTGCCACCCTCCTATCAACCGGAATTTAGTGAGCTTTTGCGGCGCATCGGTTATATTTGGCAAGCATTCTTCCGCGGGCAGATTATCCTGAGTTTGGTGATCGGTACAACGACGTGGCTGGCTTTACAAGCTGCAGGGATGCCCGGTGCATTGATCTTAGGAATTTTGGCGGGTGTGCTCGAAGTTGTGCCCAACTTGGGCCCCACCATGGCGATGATTCCCGCTGTGATTGTCGCATTGATTCAGGGCAGCGACGTGTTGCGCCCGCTAGGCATTGACAACTCTAGCTTTGCCCTGATCACGATTGGAATCTATTTTATTATCCAGCAATTGGAAAATAATATTGTGGTGCCGCGCGTGATCGGTGACAGCGTGAACCTGCACCCGGTAATTGTGATCTGTGGGGTTGTAGTGGGGTTTAGCGTTGGCAACATTCTGGGTGCCTTTCTGGCTGCGCCGATTATTGCCAGCTTACGCGTGGTTGGCGGCTATTTTCATGCCAAATTACTCGACTATCCACCCTTTCAAGATCTGCGATTTACGCCCTCGCGCAGCCCGCGCAATCCCATCTATCGGCGCGTCGTCAAGGGCGAAGATCTGAATCGCAACGTGCCGCGCCGTCGCCCTTTTGCGCGCAAGGATCAGATGCCGCGTGGGGCTGAAACCGAGCGTATGCCGGCGCAGAAATCCTAAGCCGACACTATCTCCGAGGCCATCTCCGGCAGCGGCAAATTCGCAAAAATATCCACCGATAGATCGCTCATCTGGGGCATTGCTTGTTGCCGATAAAACGCGGCCGCACCAATCATAGCTGCGTTGTCGGTGCAGAGAAAAAGCGGCGGAATGTACAGCGGCAGATTATAGCCGCTACAGGTTGTTTCGGCCAGCGCGCGCAATTGGGCGTTGGCACTGACGCCGCCACAGATACAGACCTGGCGCACACCGTAGTGCAGTGCTGCATCCAGCGTCTTGTGAACTAACACCTCGGCGGCGGCAGTTTGAAAGGCGGCGGCAATGTCTGCTTTGACTGGGGCCTCCGCCATGTTGACCCCCTTTTGCTCGAGTTGCCGTACAAGATTCAGCACTGCGGTTTTCAAGCCGGAAAAGCTAAAGTTAAAGCGATGCTCTGCGCTTTGGAGCAGGGGGCGCGGCAGTGTAAAGCGCTGGGCATCGCCTTGTTGGGCGGCGTGCTGGATCGCGGGACCACCTGGGAAGCCTAAATTGAGCAAGCGCGCCACCTTATCAAAGGCTTCCCCTGCGGCATCATCCAATGTGCTGCCCAAGAGCCGGTATTGGCCGTGCCCTTGCATGAGTACCAGCGAAGTATGCCCACCCGAAACAATCAAAATCAGCGCCGGAAAAGCGTCATCCGGCACTGGTGCCGGGCGACCGGGCACGGCGAGCCAGTTGCTATAAATATGCCCCTCTAGGTGGTTGATCGGCAACAGGGGCAGACCGCTGGCAAAGGCCAATCCCTTGGCCGCGTTGACCCCCACCAATAAACTACCGGCCAGACCAGGCCCATGGGTGACGGCAATGGCATCGACGGCGCAAATATGTGCCAGCCCTGCTTCGTGCAATGCCTGTTCGATCACTGGCTGGATCGACAGGACATGTTGGCGACTGGCAACCTCGGGGAAGACCCCCCCAAAGCGACGATGTAACTCGATCTGGGTTGCCACGACATTGCTGACGATGTGGCGACCATCGACAATGATGGCCGCCGCCGTTTCATCACAACTTGTTTCAATGGCCAAAATACGTGTCATGGAAGCTCTTTCTGATCCGTATCGCGGATCGTTTCTTTGGCGCGGCCAGCCCAGACAAGAATACCCAGCGCCAACAACGCCAATGTGCTGAGGGCAATGATCTTCTGCGCCTCTCCGTCGAGCAACAAGGTGATCACACCAAAGGCTGCACAAAACAGCCAATAGCCAATCACAATCGTCCGCTCGCGGATGCCAACATCCACCAAGCGAAAGTGCAGATGATCGCGCCCCCCTTGGCCCGGTGGAATGCCGCGCCACCAGCGGCTAAAGACGAGCCAGACCAGATCCAGCGCAGGCAGGCCCAGCACCAACATCACAATCGCCAGGCGTGCGCCGCCAATAATGCCCAGCGATGCCAACGTGTAGCCCAGAAAATAGGAGCCGGTGCTGCCCATAAAAATGCGCGCCGGCGCAAAGTTAAAGGGCAGAAAACCCAATGTCGCACCCAGCAGCGCTAACGGCAAAAGTGCCACACTTTGTTGCGGCGGGTCGGCCACAAAGAGCATGTGACACGCCAGAATAACGCAAAAAATTGCTGCCACGCCGGTCACCAAGCCACTTAGGCCATCCAACCAGTTGACCGTATTCATCATAAACAGGAACCAGAAGATCGTCACCGGCCAGACGATCCACCAGGGCAAGCCCGTGTCACTCCAGAGAAGCCCTGCCTGAAAGGGGTTATTGACATGCTTGATAAAGATCAGCCCACTAATCGCAATGATCGCGGCTATGATCTGGAGGGCATATTGGGGAGTGCTGCCCAATTCATAGCGATCATCGAGCAAGCCCACGACAATGCAGAAGACGCTGCCGGCCACCAATGCCGCCAACCGCCGCACCTCATAGAGGTCATTGCGCGCAGGAAACCAGGTGCCGAGCGTGGTCGGAAAGAACACCGGCACAAACCAAATGATGGCAATGGTGATCAAAAAGCCAAAGGCCAGCGCCAAGCCGCCGGTGCGCGGAATAATCCCTTGGTGTCGCCGTCGTCCACCCGGATAATCGGCCAATCCCCAATACAACCCCAGCCGGCCCACCCACGGGGTGATCAGATAGGTTAGCAGGAGTGAGAAAAGAAAAGTGAGGAAAAAGATCATGTGTATGTAGCGGGTGGCGAGTAGCGGGTTCATTCGCCACCCGCCACGTCCTAGATGCTTAAGGTCGCAAATTGGTGAGGGTGCGGGGAAAGGCAATGGTTTCGCGCACATGATCCAGGCCGCAGATCCAGGCTACCGTGCGTTCCACGCCCAGCCCAAAGCCGCTGTGTACCACCGAGCCGTAGCGGCGCAGATCAACGTACCATTCGTAGACTTCTTGGGGCAACTGGTGGTGCGCAATCGCCGCCAGCAATTTCTCGGGATCACTCATGCGCTCGCTGCCGCCAGTCACTTCGCCATAGCCTTCGGGGGCCAACAGATCCACGCTGCGGCAGACTTCGGGACGCTCCGCTTGTGGCTCCATGTAAAAGGCTTTGATCTGCGTCGGATAGTGATGTACGAAGACCGGTTTGTCGAACTGGGCGGCAATATAGGTTTCATGGGGACTGCCAAAATCGTCACCCCATTCAATTGGCGGCACGGGATCGGGGTAGCCGGGCACCAATTCGCCAGCGGCGGCGGCTTTGTTGAGCATGGCGACGGCTTCATCGTAATGAATGCGCGGAAAGGGTGCGCTTACTTTTTGCAGATGCGTCAGATCGCGTTCGAGTACCGCCAATTCTGGCTGACAGTCGCGCAGACAACGCTGTACAATGTGGCTGACAAATTGTTCTTCGATTGCCATCAACCCTTCCAGATCGCAGAAGGCGATTTCTGGCTCGACCATCCAAAACTCTTGCAGATGGCGGCGCGTCTTGCTCTTTTCGGCGCGGAAGGTGGGGCCAAAGCAGTAGACTTTGCCAAAGGCGAAAATGTTTGCCTCGTTATACAACTGGCCAGTTTGTGCCAAATAGGCCGGTTCGCCGTGATAGTCTATCGAGAAAAGCGTTGTTGTGCCTTCGGCCGCAGCGGGAGTCAGGATCGGCGTATCGACATTGAGAAAGCCCTGCCCATCCAGCCATTCGCGGATGGCACTTACAATGACGGCACGCACACGGATGGCAGCCCATTGGCGCGACGAGCGCAACCAGAGATGGCGATTCTCCATCAGAAATTCGACGCCATGCTCTTTGGGCGAAATCGGGTAGGGCGCAGCGATCTGCTTGATCTCGATCGTGCGCACATCCAGTTCGTAACCACCCGGCACGCCCGGCGCGCGCTCATCGGCTTTGACAAGACCTGTCAACAACAAGCTGCTCTCTTGGGTCAAGCCTTTGGCGCTTTCAAACGCTTCCTCGCTCACATTGCCGCGAAACATGACCGCCTGACAAATGCCGGTGCCGTCACGCATTTGCAGAAATTGCAGTTTGCCCTTGCCGGTTTTATTGTAGAGCCAGCCTTGGATCTGGACTTCCTGATCGGCATACTCTTTAAGGTTGTGAATGGTCACAATGGGTGCCACGGTTCGACTCCTGCTCTTTAACTTTTCGACTCTGTTTCATCCGCGCTTTGATCAGGGAGATCGTCTGGGTCATCATAGTTATAATCGTCTGCAAACTCGTCGTCGTCACCCTCTTCGCGTTCAATATGAATAGGCTTCGGTTTGGCGTGACCTTCCTCTGGGAAAAGCAAGGAGAGATCAATATCAAAATCTTCCAGACGGCGCCCTACGCGCGAAAAATGTTCGGGACGAAATTCATGGCTGGACAGATGACCAGGGCGCAACACATAGGTATAGACAAAAACCGATTGGGGTGCAATATATTCCTGATCAATCACACTAAGGGTGGATGGCTGTACGGCGGGTGTCTCTTCGACGCGATCGGTGCGCGAGCGCCGCCGTCTGCGTCGGCCACGGCTGCTGCGGTCGCCCTTGTTCGCACTGTCATCTTTGTGGGCGTGGTCCGCTTTACTCTGATTGCGCGCTCGCCCCTTGACTGCGCCATCTTGGGGCTTGCGTGGCTCCTGCTGTTTGTCTGCAGCTTTGCGCGGTTCTTGCGCTTTGCGTGGCTCTTGTGGCTTGGCTTGGGCTTTGCGTGGCTCTTGTGCGGGGCCACTCTCGGCTCCCTTATCCGATGGTTTACGCCGCCGGAAATAGCGCCGTCGGTTATTGCCTTTGCCGCCGCCCGCTTCGCCTTGCTTGCCGACTGAATTATTTTCGTTGCTCATCTATTTCTCTATGTCGATCTCTGCCTATGGCTGTCTACGTCAATGGGTGTGGCACACTACAGCAAAATCTAGCGTTTCTGACAAACCGCCTACGCGAAAATCCGAGTTATGCTAGAACATTGTTCAACTGGAAACGTTTGCCTGGCAGGGGACGTTCAAGGCACAGTGTAACTGTGGACGACATTGCCTTGTCCATCAAGTAGGCGTGCAACACTGCCACTCTGCCAAACCGCCTCTGGTTGATTCCAGTAGAGCGCAATACTTGTATCGGTGCCGTTTGTCGTATGCACCCAGAGGTTGCCGCCCTGAAAGATCGTTACTTGCCCAAACGTGTACGCTGGTCCATTTTCGCGTTCTAGGCGCCAACTATTTAAGTTAACTGCGTTATTGCTATCATTTACGAGCTGCACAGCTTCGGTACCAACACTACCGGGCCCGTCTACCATGCGCACGACCATGCCTTCTCCTACCACAAGTGGGGCTGCCGTGGGTTCGCTGCTGGGTTCGGTGGCAGGGGCCGCATTTGTGCCATCCGCCTGTACAGGGATGATCAGCCGTTGGCCAATAAAGACCACATTCGGATCTGTCAAGCTATTGGCCCTGACAATCTCATCCAGCGTGGTGCCAAAGCGGTTTGCGACGCTGGAAAGGCTGTCCCCTGATTCGATTACATAAATTTGCTGAGTCGTCGGATCAAGGGTCGGTGTTGGCTCTGCGACAGCCTCGTTGGCGGCGGCAGTTGGCTCTGTGGCGGCTGTAGGCAAGATCTCGGGTGCACCAGCAGGATTGACGGCTGTAGGCAAGACCAGCGTTTGCACCGGTGGTGTCGCGACGATGGCCAGCGCTTCGGCATCGGGACGACGTGCTTCGACTGCCCAAATAACGGCTAGGGCAACCACCAAACTAATAAGCGCATTGAGCACAACGACAAAAATGAGCTGACGACGATTCATATAAGCTCTCTCGGGTTTATCATCTACTTGTAAGCGAGTATATCATAGTCTCAGATCTGTTCAAAGCTACCTGTGCGCTGTTATGGCGCAATCCGTTTGCTTGCAGGATGCGCGCAATTCTGCCCACTGGCATAATTGGGTTTTCGTAGTAAAATAGAGATAGCCGCGCAATCATCGGGTTGCGAAGTGTAAATTGGGAGTGATTGGTATGCTAGAAACTGCAAAACCACGCTGGGGCGTACGTATTCTGTTAGTGATCGGTAGCACGGTAGCGCTGCTCTGGGGCGTATGTATTTTGACGTTATTCTTTGGTGTCTTTGTCTGGAATCGAGACGCGCGTAGCCTACCCAATGCTTTGATCCGTACCACCGCCGCGCCAGTTCCCGCCATTCGCGCGGTTGCCGCGCCGCCCACTACGGCGGTTGTCATTGCTACCCCCAATGGTGGCGACTATGAGAGCGCGGTGCTGAAGAACATCTATGCCCAGGTCAATGCGTCGGTTGTCAATATTACGGCGTTAAGTTCGGGGAGCGCACTAAATGCACTGGGTGGTCACAGTTTTAACAATGACGATCTGCTGCCGGCTGGCGGTGGTTCGGGCTTTGTCTGGGATGAATATGGCCATATTGTGACCAATCAGCATGTGGTGGACGGCGTTAGCCAACTGCAAATCACCTTTAGTGATGGCAGCGTTGCAATTGCCGAGATTATTGGCGAGGATACAAGCAGTGATCTGGCTGTGCTGCAGATTGATCCCGAAGGCTATACGCTGCAACCCGTGCGCCGCGGCAAAATGGAAGATGTAGAAGTGGGGATGCGCGTCGCCGCGATTGGCAATCCCTTTGGCTTGGCTGGCTCGTTGACCAGCGGCATTGTCAGTGCGATTGGTCGTTCGATTCCGTCGAGCAATAACTTTACCATTCCCGCCTCCATCCAGACTGATACCGCCATCAATCCGGGCAACTCGGGTGGCCCTTTGCTCAATGAACAAGGCGAGGTCATTGGCATCAACGCGCAAATTCGTTCCGATGTACGGGCCAACAGTGGGGTGGGCTTTGCCCTGCCGATTGCGATTGTCGAACGCGTCGTCCCGGCGCTGATCCAAGAAGGCGTTTATGCGCATAGCTACATGGGCGTATCCGGCGCAACCCTGAGCCCGATCTGTGCCGATGATCTACAGGTAGATAAAACGTTGCGGGGCGCGTACGTAAACGAAGTGAAGCGCGAGACCCCGGCTGCCAAGGCTGGCTTACGCGGCGGTGACCAGCGCTCACGCACCAAATATCTGGGTATCTGTCCCGAAACCACTGGTGGGGATGTCATTCTTGCCATCAATGACGAAGCGGTGAGCAGCTTTGATGACATCCTGGTCTATCTGGAATATTACACCAGCCCAGGGGATGTGGTGACCTTGGATGTCTTGCGCAAGGGCGAAGCCATCCAACTCGAGATGACATTGGCGGCGCGCCCAGAGCGTTTGGACGAATAAAATGGGTCAGTCGTCGATCTCGATCTGATGTTCGCTGACGCCACTGCGCTGGACACCATTGCCGTCTGTCACCGCCCAGGCCGAACGAATGCGAATGGTCTGGCGTGGCTTCTGGGTAACGGGCTGTGCTGTGCGCATGGGGGGCTGGGTTGCCCGGTTGGTGCGCAGGGCGCTGACCGCAGTTTCCGTTACGCTGGCTGCCATACGGCTCTGTAACAATTTCCACCCAGCCCGTAGGATCAAGCTGGCTGCACCCGCCAAAATCGGCAGCGCTGCTTTGTTTAGCGAGATCGGGAAATGGGCACGCTGCATGGGCAACACTTCCTGACTATCATTACCACAATGGGGGCAGTAGCGGGCCGTTAGGGGGCCTGCCTGGCCACAGTGGGGACAAATTCGTTGTACATCACTCATCGACAACCTCACGCTTGACTATATGGCTGAACTATCGATTATGCGTTTGCATAAGACAGCTGCCAATTACCCGTTTCTGTCTGTCCCGTGTATCATAATTTCTAGCGATTTATCTAGCCATGTACACTCGTTGCAACGCTGTTGCGCCTGGCTCAGTGTAACATTAGTCATAGCCCAAGTCAACCAATAGCCAACCAATAGCCAACCAATAATCGTCATGCCAGACACACTACGCTTGGTCGAAGGCAGCTATCTGCGGCGGCCCGATATTCAACATATTATCCAACATCTTTACAGCCTGAACTGCGTCGAAGTGGTCGGGTTTAGCAACATTGGCAAATCTGCGTTGCTACGGATTGTGGCCCAAGCCGATGTGTGGACACAAGAATTGGGCGAAGCTGGCAACGAGTTTTTGCCCATCTACATCGATTGCAATCGTATGTTGGCGATGAGCGATCACGGATTCTACGAGCTTGTGTTGCGTTGTTTACAAGAGAGCAGCGCACAACTGGCTGCCCTGCCCGAGCTGGTGGGCGCGTATGAAACGTTGGTATCGCCCAGTAGCGAATTTCAGGTACCGCTGAGCTTTAATCGCGGCCTGACGGCCGTGTTGCAATCTACACGGCGCAAGCTCATTCTGCTGCTGGATGAATTTGATGAACCCTTTTCCCAGATTCATTCGCGTGTTTTTCTCAATCTGCGCGCGCTCAAGGATCGCCACAAAACGAGTTTGGTCTTTGTCACTGCCACCAGCCAACCCTTGACGCAACAGCGCTCTGAAGATCATTGCAGTGAGTTTTGCGAACTGTTTAGTCACCAGACGTGGTACCTGGCCCCACTGACCCGGCCCGATGTGGAACGCTTTGTGCGCGATTACATGACAGTCCACGATGTTGATTTTCACGCGTCGGACATTGATTTTATCTACGAATGGGCAGGTGGGCATCCGCGCCTGCTCGATGGAGTTTGTCGTCTGTGGTCTGCATCGCTCGAAACGGCTCTGCCTACGTCCGATCCGCTGGAACGCTGGCAACTGCATCGCCAAGTGGCGCGCCACTTGCGCACCGATGAGAATCTGAGCCTGGAA
>Ga0105046_10015055_pt1 | contig 11900 bp, 6 predicted proteins | sample MAT03_FD_78385 | JGI IMG/M metagenome (GOLD analysis project Ga0105046, IMG submission 78385) | Freshwater microbial communities from Lake Fryxell liftoff mats and glacier meltwater in Antarctica - MAT-03 (megahit assembly) | ecosystem: Environmental > Aquatic > Freshwater > Ice > Liftoff...
AACCCCCGGTGTAATGGAGCGGTTCTGCCCGGCATAGGTCACGGTGATGGTCTCACCCGCCGGGGCGGTGCTCCAACCTACCTCTACGCTGACGGTTGCTTTGCTTACCCCACTACTCTGGTAGCAACCCGATACGGTGGGTTTTAGGGTGAGGGCGCATTGGGCTTGTGCAGATTGTGCAAAAGCAAGTAACCCGCAGCTCATCAAAAATAAGAAAAGTAATTTCCCTAAAAAGGGATTTGTTTTCTTTGAGGTATGGGCGTAAAAGCTTTTGTCGCTTTGCCTAATGGCCAAGCTCACTGTGAAGAGCAGTTTACTCGGTAAGCTAAGCAAAGAACTGCTTTGTGGCTTCGAATGAGGAAGATTGTAGATATTATTCATTGATTTTGAAATAAAAAATGACGGAAAATGTGAACGCTATTTAAAAAATGACGTAAGCGTTTTGTAATATGACAAATCACTAGTTATGCCAAAAATAGAGCCATAGCTTCTTGGAGTAGCTTTCTCTCCAACAGTTAAAGTGGCATTACTCCCCTCACTATCCGCACAGTTGCTGTTGAAACTGGCGTTTATGGTATGGCTGGCCGCATCCGACAATACGGTAAACGATACTGATGTCGGCGAGGTAGCTCCACCCGACACGTTGATGGTCTGCGCCATTATAATTTGGCAGTACCTCCGTAGTAGGGGTAGCTAAGCTGGTTGACAGGGGATCAAACGCAACGGACCCAGGCACAAGTGTATGACCAATGGGCAACAGGGACATGACTATGGGGTTCTGAATATCAGCCCCCGTTGGCTCGGCCCTGTAGGTAATCCGTAGTCCTATTTGATCTCCTACGGTAAAAAGACCCCCGCAAACATTCAGTTCAGCCCGAAGACTTCCGGAGGCTGTTGTTACGCGGGGTTCCTGCGTGGCAACAGCGCAGGCTGTACGGTCAGCAGCGGCAGGAATACCCGGAGTGGTGCTGTTCCATTGAACGCAGTTAGTAAAGGACGTACTCACTGTTACTTCTCCCAATTGCGTAAAGCCAATAGCGATGTTGTAGCTGGCACTGGGAGGCAGCGTTCCGTTATTCCCGGAGGGGGTAAAGCGAAGCTTAGTGACCGTTTCACCGGGAGCTAACTGGGCAAACCCAAACCCGTCCAGGGTAAGCGGCACATAGGTCGGCTGTTGATTCGATTGGTAGGTGAGGTTAAAATCGTTCCTACCCAATACATAGCTCAAATTCAGATTAGCCGGTACGTCTTCGATTACTTCGTAGTTGTCCAGATCAACATTACCTGTATTTCTAAGACCGATGCTATATTCGATTGTTTCACCGGGAAAGTACTGAGTTCTGTTATCTTTTGTTGTTTTGGTAATTGTGGCCACCGGATTAGGGGCCTGTAGGGTCGTTGTGGTGGTCAGCCCCGACGAACAGTCGCCAATAGTTTGCCCATCGGTCAGTGTCTGCGTCGTGCCACCTATTATATTGTAGGTAACACCAATGCTGTTGGTTGCGATATCTCCGGGCGCAAATGTTGGTGAGGGAAACCGTACCCGGATAAGTGTCCTTAAGGGAGTTACTTGCCAGAAGCTGCCATTAGGTACGGTGGCTAAGGCAGGCAGCGTAAACGAGAGCACATTGCCTACTGGTGTTGGCGATGCGATGATGGTTCCCTGTTGATCATACACATCAGCCGACACGAAAACGGCTCCCGTCGGCAGGTTATCAGTGATCGTAATATTTTCGGCCTGTAGATACCCACCAAATACGAGATTCTCTGAATTGCCGGCCGCTTTGGCTATGATCTGGTACTGCGTCAGACCATCAATGGCTCCTCCGCCCACTAACGTTTTATTGACGCAAAGACTGGGATTTGCCGTTACCGTAATCGGCAGGGTTTGTACACCCGATGTATTGCCCGAACCATCGGTCAGCACCGCCGTAAATGTTTGGAGAGTGTTGTTCGGAATCGTGCCGTTCTTGAAATAAGCACCAATATCAATAACACCCGTAGAACCGGAAGGCACCGGTTCGATAAAGTTGATGGTCAATTTCTTGGCACCGGGTGTACCATCGAAGACAAAGTTGCCAATAGGCGCGTGAACCGTGCCAACTAAGTTGGCAACGTTCCGAACATCATCTGGCAGGTTCAAAACCGCTTTAACTCCCGTTGCGTTGCCGGTGGTGCTGGAGATTGAGTAATTCAACCTGACCGTTACAAAACTACCCGCCGGTACAGTGGTCAAGTTGTCCCTTTCGGAAATTTGAAGGCTGATGGTTACCTGCGCCTGTGCAGACATCGAAGCAAATAGCCCCAGCAATGCACACAATATCCAGACTGTGTAGCGAGGCAAAACACGGAAGCGCATCAGCGCGTATAGAATCCCAACTGAAGCTGTGGTTCTAGGTAAGAATAAAGCGTAAAGATTTCTCATGACCCGCAGGTTTTGTATGAATGGAGAATAACCAGATGGATTACTGCCAATTCAAACAACTATAAAGCCATATGTATGTGCATAAATAGTTAAGTACTAAAAGAATGTGCCTGGTTCCAGGTAGATATTATATACATAGAAATTATAGTGTAAACTGATATTCAGTTAATTATCATTTTTTTAGAGGTCATTTGTTGACTGTTGCTTTTGTGTTTGTACCGATAAAATTGTTGGCAGCTAAATACTCAAAACAAATACCTGAAAAAAAAGCAGTTGTTTTACGGCCCTCCAATAATTGTGCCACCATCCAAAAACTAACGGGGTCGATCTCAGCTGAGATCGACCCGTATTAACCATTGTGTTGCGTTTGATTAGCCGCGTTTTGCCAGCGATTTCGTTTTTCTGATGGCGATGGGTAGGCATAGTTGCTGCGGGCAACCACAGTTGGCGGTCAGCGTCACGGTTGCTTCATTGCAATTGTAGTGGACAGATTCACTATCTTTGAAAAACGAGTTTTGAGTTATGGCAAAAGACATTTTCCATGAGGCTGTTCGCATAGCCCTTGAAAAAGACGGTTGGAAAATTACCGACGACCGAATTTTACTTGCCCGCAAGGAAACGGACCGGATACTGTACTTAGCCGTGTCGAAAGCAGTTTACGAACGCCGTTTCAAAACTGAAGGCATTCAACTTATTTGTCAGGAAGCCACTATCCGTATCGTCGTATTCAATCAGGATGAATCAACCATCGTATTATGGACAAGCTAAACCAGTACCGCCGGTTCATTCGTGAACTGTTTGAAGACTATCAGGACATTAAGCCCGTTAATCTGACCGATGTCGATAATCAGTTACTGCTCGACAATGAACGGGGGCATTATCAGTTAGTGAGCATGGGCTGGGAAAAAGACCTGTTCAGTTACGCCGTTATCTACCATCTTGACTTGAAACCCGACGGAAAAATCTGGATTCAGGCCAACAACACGGACCGCGATATTGCCGAAGCACTGGAACAGATGGGCGTACCCAAATCTGACATCGTCATTGGTTCTCAGCCGCCCCGTTTTCGACCCTATACGGGTTATGCTGTCGCCTGACCCCGTTAGGCGTAGTTGGTAGTTGAGCGCAGTGTTCCGCAGGATCACTGCGCCTTTTTTTATGGGGTCTGTAGCGTGCGGGGTGGCCCTTGGGAACACCCCGGACAACGGCGTTCGTTGGCCGGGCAAATGACTACTTTTGTTGGAGAAATCAGGAAAATGATAAATGGATATGGAAAAAAAACTAAATCATTACAACCTCGAAGAAGTCATTGACGTGATGGGCATTGATAAAATAGACAACTGTGAGCAGTTAAACACGTGGCTTGATGCCTCCGGTACGCTAAAACCGGCCTACACCGAACTGCTCACTGAAATCAGGGCCGAGCTCACGAAGAAATGGGACGAGTGGAACGAGGAAGAACTTAAAATCAACTTTATCGGGCTGATATTTCTGGTGGCTCAACTCGATGAACCCAAAAAAGTAAGGACGTTTTTTGAGCGCAGTTTATCAGGGACAGTTAATAATGTTGCCATTTCTGTAACGGTAGATTGTATGGTGGCAAGCCCCAAACGAAGCGGCACACCCGACCGACCGTATTTTTTCATGCAGGAATTTAAACGTTCGCGTACGGACAGTAGAGACGCAGAAGGCCAAATGCTGGCCGCTATGATTTTGGCCCAGGACATGAACCAAGACAGTTTGCCCATGTATGGATGCTGGCTACAGGGCAAGAACTGGTATTTTACGGTGCTAAACGGCGTGGAATACTGCGTGAGTCGCCAGTTTGATGCCACCCGCGAGCCAGATTTGCTCCAGATCGTCTTTATTCTTAGAAAACTGAAAGCCCTGATTTTGGCCAGAATCCCCTAAATAGCTATGCCTGGAAACTGTTTGAGTTAGCGTTTGGGGCCGCATAGCCGGAATAAATTAATACCGTTGGGCGTAGTGTTTAGAAGTATCACTGCGCACAACGGGGCATAGATTGATTCACTACCTTTGAGAAACCAGTTTTGAGTTATGGCAAAAGACATTTTCCATGAGGCTGTTCGCATCGCCCTTGAAAAAGACGGTTGGAAAATTACCGACGACCGAATTTTACTTGCCCGCAAGGAAACAGACCGGATACTGTACTTAGCCGTGTCGAAAGCAGTTTACGAAGACGCAGGTGTGCTGGAATACCATCAGCTTAGCACTATTGTCTCTTGACTTTGCGAATCGTTACCGGCACACATACTTCTTCAGGACAAGCGCAGTTGGCCGTTAGGGTGACTGTTACATCCCGTGGGCAACTTGGCTGACCATCCACCAATACCCACACCCGAATCGAGTAGGTTCCGTCGGCAAGACCTGTTCTTACAATCCCGTTGGCAGGTACTGGAGTGGGCTGGGCTGGTATTGCTGTCGAAGCCGAGAAGCTCGTTCCTGCTGATATCTGGTAGAAATACACCGTCGGGTCAACACCTAAATTGAGCAGGGTAATCTCTCCATTCGACTGGGGCGTAGTGCCAATGCAGGTTGGGTTCTTACCTTGAGCCGTGTAGCGTGGCACTTCGATTTCCTCAATCAGAATAGGGCAGCAGGCCAGTTGCGCACAGCGACCGCTCAGACCTTGGTCTACTATCACTTTGTACTCACCCGGCAGCGTAGCCGTGAAGCTGTTGAGCGTGCCATCGGATAGGAGCGTAGCGGTGGCTGAGCCCGGAGCCGTGTGATACCACTGGTAGCGGCTAAACCCGGTAGGTACGGCCAGCTCAATAGCGAAAGGGGTGTCTTTGCAAACAGCAAAGGGTACGGTAGTACAAACCTGAGCTTCATCGCCGGGCAAACTGGCCGTGTTGTAAATAACTCCTTCAGCGGTGATACTGGCTGCGTAGGTCAGCGTTGCCGTAGCACCTACGGGTAAGCTCGCAATAGCCCAGGTACCGCCTTGCAGGCCCGGCGTGTAGCTACCGTTCGAGATCGTCAACGATCCGGGTACCAGGCTCAAACCGCCTGTGAAGGTGTCGTTCACTACCACGCTGGTGGCGGCTACCGGACCCGTGTTGATTAACACAATCGTGTAGGAAATGACGTCGCCCAATTTTGCTTTGCTGGCACTCACCAGCTTGGCAAGAATAAACGAAGGAGTGGGGGGGGCTGGCCGTACAAAGCCCGCATCAACCGTGGGGTTGTTTTCACCGGCTGTCAGCGTGTACGGACCCGTCAGGCCATTGATAGCGTCGTTGTCCAACCCATCATTGCTGCCCACATTAGCCGATGTCGACACCGAGAAGCCCGTGGGGGTGGTGAAGCTGACCGAGTAAGGAATACCGGGTGTTAAACCAGTGAAGCTGTACAGACCGCTGACGGATGTTGTGGTTGTGGCTACCGCAGAACCATTCTGAAGCAGCGTTACTATAGCACCGCTAATGGGCAGGTCTCCCACATCCTGTATTCCATCTTTATTGACATCGTCAAAGACAAAGTCACCCAGGGAGGCTGTGGGCGGTGCCACCGTGCAGGAAGCCGGAGCTGTATACGTGACAGAAGTCATACCACAGTCGGTCGCCGAGGAAACCACACTCACCGTCTTCACGAGTCCGTCTGAGGTCAGGCCAGAAAGCGTGTAGCTCACTGGTCCGTTGCCCGTCAGAGCCACTACCATGTTGATACTGCCCACCGAAACAGTCAGCGACTGGTTACCCGTCGTGTTGGTGGCCGAGATCGTCCCCGTTACCGTATATTGGTTGGCGGTCGGCGTTCCGGTAGCCGTGTTACAAGTCGTCGGTGTGGCCGTAGCCGTTAGCGAGCAGACGGGTTGAGCCGAGGTGGTGATGGTCAACGGAGCCACTGCCGAGCAGTTTTTAGCATCGGTGACACTAACGGTAAACGAAGCTGGGGTAGCCGAAGTCGGTGTTCCCGAAATTACCCCGGTTGTTCCATTCAGACTCAAACCAGTAGGCAGACTACCCGCCGAAACTGAATAACTCACTGGTGCCGTACCGCCTGTGGTGGTCAGCGTCTGGCTATAGGCCGTACCAACTTGTCCATTGGCAAGCATGCTGCTGGTTAACGAGAGCGAACAGACAGTGCAACTGGCTGGAGCCGCGTAGGTCGCGCTGGCACTTGCGCAGGCTGTACCAGAGAAGGTTGCCGTAGCTAGTTTACTCAACCCGTCGGAGGTTAAACCAGTGGCAACAAAAGTAATACTATTGTTGCCTGCCGACAGAGAAACGGGTGCGCTGCTTACTCCTCCCATGGTAATGGTTACTGTTTGGGGAGTAACCACATTCGCCATCTGAAGCATAGCCGTAGCGGAGTAGGTATTGGTCACTGTAGAACAAATCCCTGCCGTTACAGCCAGCATTACCGAACAAGGTAATGCTACCGAACACGATGCTGGAGCCGTGTAGCCGCCAGTAGTCGATGAACAGCCTGGTAACGATGCGGTGATATTATGGCCCTGTCCGTTACTAGGCACGTTGTTGAAAATCGCTGTGCCCGTGAAACTGTTAAATCCAGAGCCAACGGCTAACGTCTGGCTAAGGCTGCCATCGGTAATTGTCAGCACCCCACCCGCGCCCGTGTTGGCGATTAGGACTACCACCGTTGAACTATACGTATTGGTAGCGGTCTGACATAAACCCGCCGTTGGCGTTGCCGTGAGTGAGCAGACCCGAGCCACCGAACAGGATACTGGGGCCGTAAAGGTCTGGCTGACGGATGCGCAGGCGGTATTTGAGAAAGCCGACGTAACGGTAAAGACTTGCCCGTTGCTCACCAAACCACTAAAACTTAAGCTACCACTGCTGTTTCCTACCGGCAGCGTTTGGATGAAAGCAGGCGAGAATGCTAACGAACTGGTTGTAAGCGTACCACTACCTGGCACGTTCGTTGCCGTAACTTGCATAGAGAGCGTGTACCGGTTGGTTGCTGACTGGCAAAGACCGGGTGTAACGGTCAGGCTTAGACCACAAGGAGCCACCGAACAACTAGCTGGAGCCGAGTAGGTTCGGCTGGCGGTGCCACACGTTGCATTGGAGGAGCGAACAGCTAGGGTATGACTGCTGGCGTTACTGATTCCGCTTACGCTAAACGTTGCCGATGCCTGACCCGCCGTTACGCTCACTACGCCCACAGTAACACCATTGTCGGTAATAGTAAGCGAACCCGCTGGCGTGTTAGAAAGCGAAACAGTTCCGGTGGCCGTGTATTGATTCGTGGCTGTGTTGCAGATGGGAGTGTTCACCGCTACACTTAAACCGCAGGGAGGTGTAGTGCCTGTCAGACACAGGTTATCGACTTTCGACCAGAAATTAAACCCCGTTCCATTGCCACTAACTGCACAGACCCGAACCTGGGTTGTGCCAGTTGGCGCAACGCCTGATAGGCTATAGGGTCCTCCAAATGAATTGGTGCTTTCCAAAATATACGTGCTGGTAAACGACCTGGGTGTACCTATTACGGCACTGCTGCTGTTGAGGAACGACAGCCTAACCGTTTGACCGTTGGCCACGTGAACACCCGCATAGAAAACTAGGCTATGGTTACTGCCTGCCGTAGCGGATACCGATTGGCACAGCGTACCGCCATTATCGCCGGAGAAGGCAAACGCATAGCCATCAGGAGCCGAAAACGCCTGGGGGTTGTTATCTGCCGTACCACCAACCCACGAAGGTGGTGGCACCTGGAATTGCTGACCATTGGGCGGAACCGGGAATCCCTGCTCGAAGGAAGGGTTCAGCAGCAGGTTATTGCCAATACAGGGCGCTGCGGTGCAACTCACCGGCGAGAGATAGGTCAGACTTTTGGGGGCGCAGGCCGTATTGGAAAAAGTGGCCGTGATGGTATGAATACGGCCTCCGCTGCCGATTCCCGAAAGCGAGTATGCAAGGGCAGTGGTGCCAGCCGGAACGCCGAGGGTAACAGAGCGGGTCGGTGTCGAATTAGACTGATCGGTCAGGGTAAGCGTACCCGCCGGCACACTGGTGAAGTTCAGCGTACCCGAAACAGCGTACTGGTTGGTAGCCGACTGGCAGGTGCCTGGTGTAGCCGTCAGTGTTAAGGCGCAGGGGGGAGAGGGTAGATAAGCGGCATCATAACTGAAGTTGTTCTGACCCGAACTCCCCAGCGTGAAAGCGATAATACCCGCCGAACTCGCATCCGTGTCGATATTGTCGGCGTTGGTGCCGGTAGCTGAGTTGGCTTTGCTGCTCAAGCTTAATGCCCCTGCACTCGCGCTCAGCGGGAAACACAGCGAATAGCTTCCGCCCGACGTCAGCCCTGTCAGGCTATACACAAAACCGGTTTCTGCCGTGCCGCTCCCGTTGGAAAAATAATATTCCCCGCTGCTGTTGGTGGTAGCCGTCGTGTTGGCCGGTACACCCGGCCCTTTTAACTGAACCACCACGCCCGACAGCGCAGGCTCACCCGCATCCTGAATACCATTGTTATTGATATCATTCCAGACCCGGTTACCAATCTGGATGGGGGCCAGGTTACAGAACGGAATCAGTTCGCCCAGACCAGCGGCTTTGCCAAAATCAGTGCTGGCCGTTCCATCTCCGTTGTAAACCCGGTATGATTGCTCCCAGGCTCCGGTGATGTTGTTTAGCCAGCGAACGCCCCCGTCGAAGAAACCGTCCGAGTCATTATCAATCACGGGGTCAAAGACAACGGCGGCTACTTCCACAAAGCCCGGTATCTGGGTCATCGTTCCTGAAGAAACTTCGTCGTGGTTGACCCCGATTCCTGTTGTACCCGTGATAACGCCACTAACCACGCCCCCGGTTGCAATGGGGTACGCGTCGCCATGGTAGAATTCGGCCCCGACCGTTCCCGGCCCCTGGCCGGTGTTCTGAACAGCGGTGCCATTGCCTTCCGAACGGCCATTATCCTCGAGTGTCCAGCCCGTTTCCGGTGAACCGCCTGCCCGCAGAATGTCACCCGCAACCCGGCCCTGATATAAATCCTGGGTGGCTGGATTGTCTTTGGCCTGGTTGCCTGCGATGTCGCCGATACGGTCGCGGAGGCCGATAATCAGATCGCCGTTGTCGAAGGCAATGTTCGTGAACATCGGCATCGGATAAACCAAACGGGTTGCCTGGTTAGTGCTTATGTTGGTGTAACTGTTCTTCCAGGGCAACCAGTCGGCTGGACCAGTGGAGGCTGCTTTGCCACGCGGGTAGTTCAGGTTCATCTGAAAAGCCGGTGTCGTGGCAAAAGCCAGCGTTGCCGGGTTGACCGTGTAGACATAAGCTTTCAGGTTGGCGGCTGAATTGGAGCTTTCAGCCGAGCAAACGATACCCACGTACACCTTACCCCGGTGGTACTCAACCGCGAAGGGTCGTACATCGCCCGCCGTGGGGCAACCGGGCAACGTAAGCGAAACGGCCTGATTACTAAACACACTACCTGAAGTGGGGTTGAGCGCGTACAGCGTCCGGTTTTGCAGGTTCATTACATACAGGGTATCCTCATCGTCGGAGAGGTCCATGCCGCCCAGAGAGGTTTTGCCCACTGCATCCCAGGCCACGTTGTCGTTATCGCGGTTGTAGTCGGCGGTATTGTGGGCATTGGTAGTTGCCCCTGGCACTGTAATGGTAGTGCTGACGGTGGAGGTCGAGTTCGCATCGCTCACGTAGATAGCTCCGGGTCCACCGGGGCCGAAACCAGCGTGTTTCTTGAAGAAAGCGGCCGAATAAAGTTTTTTGGTTTTGCGGGCGTAGGCCAACCCTAGCGTAGTACCCACCTGTTTAGCCAGTATCATCACCCGGTGGGCGGTAGGCTGATCATAAACGCCCCCTGCTCCGGTCAAGTCCTGAATGGTTCTACTCCCTGCGGTATAGGGGAATGAAATCAGCACCGGATCATTGCCGTAAATACCAACTGTGGTCGCAACACCAGAGACACTCTGCTGATCACCAAATACATAGCAGCTTGTCACCAATTCGGGGTTTGCCTGGCAGTAATCGGTCGGGTAGTTAATACCCAGATTGACTCCGCTGCTATTTCCATTGGCGAACTGTACGGATGTGCCGGAGCCGGCACCCCGGAAGGCATCAAAATCGCCGGAAGGCAGATTGGTAAATTCAATACGATACGCATTCGTGTTGCCCACATTCAGCGAATACTGACCCAGGGTGGCCGTTGCCGTGCTGCTCAACACGCTGGTGGAGAAAGCTCCGGTAGTGGTGTAAGCACTAACCCGGACACCGCCTACGCCGACTTCATTAAGTGAAGCGGTGTTGTCTTTTGCTCCGCTCGTGTTGAAGTCGCGGAAGACCGTACCCGTGATGGTTTGTGCCTGCGTAGATGCTGGCAGAAGTCCAATAAAGAGTAAAGCAGCAAGCCACTTTAATGACGAATAAGGAGAAGCCTTACTCGTAGTAAATAGGAGAAAATTTTTCATGACCCAGCGTTTGCGTATCTAATGGGAACAAGCGAACTGATTGCTCCCAAAAAGCGCAACTATAGGGCCATTATTAGAATGCCTTTTTCTTGACTATTTTTTTAAGTAGTATTTAAATTAATTTAAGTCACTAATTCGAATAGAATCCGTTTGTAGTCAAGATGTTATATTAATTGAACTGGTAATTGCCTTTTGAAAGCATAGTTTTTCTGTAGGTTTAAGTACAAATACTTATTTTATGAACATACAAAGAAATATGACTTGTATTGTACATTTTATGAATGATCAAAAATTGTGCCATGTGAAAGCCAATATAGCGCATTGATACATATATTAATGCGCTATATTGGCTTTCACATGATTTACCGACGTTTTACGACCGATTTTGTCTTTGCGATCATTACTGGCATACAAAGTTCTGGTTTACAGCCGCAGTTGCCAGTCAGTGTTATGGTAACATCGCGGAAACAACGCAACGGACCCTCTGTAAATGTCACCCGAATGGTATGAATACCGGCTGGCAGCGTGGTGGCAACAAGTCCGCTGACGGGTACGATTCCGCCTACTGTAACCGTGTTATCATTAAACATACTACCCGTCGAGATTTGGTAGCTATAAACTGATGGATTAGTACCCAATCCAGCCAACGTCATTTGTCCGTTGGCTTGCGGAGTGGTTCCTGCACAGGTTGGGTTTCGGAGCTGGGCTGTAAAAGGCGGTATCTCGACCTCTTCAATAATAACCGGGCAACACGACAAATCGGGGCAAGCACCAACAATGCCCTCATCTACTACTATCAGGTATTCGCCCGTCCGGGTTGCCGTGTAGCTGTTGGCGGTAGCTGCATTAGTACTATTGGCCGTCACGTCCGAAACAAGTGTGGTGCCGTTGGGGGTGGTCAGATACCATTGATAGCGGGTGTATCCCGTGGGCGCGTCGAGTTGGATAGCAATGGGAGTGCCTTTACAGATTTGAATTGGTACAGTGGTACAAACTTTCGCTTCGTCGCCCGGAATACTGGCTATATTGTATTGAACGCCGTCC
>Ga0105046_10015056_pt1 | contig 11897 bp, 8 predicted proteins | sample MAT03_FD_78385 | JGI IMG/M metagenome (GOLD analysis project Ga0105046, IMG submission 78385) | Freshwater microbial communities from Lake Fryxell liftoff mats and glacier meltwater in Antarctica - MAT-03 (megahit assembly) | ecosystem: Environmental > Aquatic > Freshwater > Ice > Liftoff...
AAAGCTCTGAGCGATGGCCCCAACCAAGTCCCCCTCGCCGAGTTACCCAAACTCGTCCGGCAACTAGTAGAGCTCCGAAAGCTGGTCAACGGGTTTTGACTGCTGAAAGTGAGCGGCAGGCGTGAGTCTGAAAGACACACTCACCCGCCGGGTCAGCAAGGGCGACCGGCATCATAAGGCCATATGGGAAAGAGCCTTTGAGAGTGAAAGGCGCACATTGTGATTACCTAGTCGCTGTTCGTGGCCATTCCTCTCTTCGACCCGGTAGGGACGACAGAACCTGTCGCCACGCCGCTCGACCGCAATCCATCTGTCGTCCCTGGCGGGACTGAGGAGTTCGCTGTACCTCGGTGCCACTGTTGAAACGGTGGGCTATTTTCGGGTGTCCCTGCCGGGACAAAAAGAGGGCGGGTGTACGTCTGCCGCTCACCTCGATTCATAAGTCTCAACGCGGCACAGCCAGATACCGCTGATACGCCTCGGCAGCGGCCTTGGCATCCCCCGCGTATTCGCGAACATGGACCCCATACCGCAGGCTGATCGACTGGCCGGGTTCGATGGTGAGCGGGGCTTCGGGTTCGGCTCCGTTCGTATAGGCTTTGTCCCCGAACGGGCTCACGGAGAACAGGCCGTAGTCGCGGACGTGGTAGCGCGACTTCTTGAACGTGCCGGGGTGGTCGAAGATCGTCACAGCCAACTTGCGATTCCCAACCGGACCCGCGTAGTCGACCCACGCACTGGTTTTCCCCCAGCAATTGGCAGTGGTCATCAGTCCCTCAGCGTTGGATATCGGACCGCCGCCAGAATTCTCCCGCATGCTGTTGGGCAGGCGGATACCGAAGAACCCTTCTTTGGTATCGTGGAATGTCACCGGCTTCGTGACCGCAGTCAGTTCGTAATCACACACCATCGTGCGGTCGGCCAGGATACGGATCTTCGCCGTTTCCTGGAGCAGCGGGGACTCGTCGGTGTCGAGCCAGTGATTGACCATGGTCAGGCTGGCCGATTCTCCTTTGGCCTCGTTGATCGTCACCGACACATTGCGAATGATCCCCTTCTCTGCCCAGTATTTCATCTCGTTGACCTCATCGATCGAGAACCAGATCCCCTTGTGATGTGGGTGGTCATAGTACAGCGGATGATCCTTCGCGAGTCCCGCTTGCGGGTGAGTTTGAATGACTCGTGTGACCGTGCTCCCCAGCGGAGCGACATCCGCCTCATTGACCCAGCCGTTCTTCTCCGGCACCCACAGCCAGGGCCGCTTGAGATCCCACACGTCGACCACTTCGCCCAGTGCCAGCTTCCCGGTGGTCTCCTTCTCCAAGACCCGCAGTACGGCCTCCTCGCGGCAGATCATCACGCGGCTTCCTGGAAGCCCCGATTGCCCACTCGGCTGTTTGACATCTTGGGCGAGTTGCTCAATCCCCCCCGCAGCTGTGACCGGATTGAAGAACGGCTTCTTCCACTCTTTCGAGGTGTGCAGGACGGTGAAGACCTCGCCATCGATGCGGGCGGTCACGGAGTTCGGCCCCTGTTCGAGGGTGACCTCGCCGGCCACCGCCGTCTGACACGCGAGCCAAGTCGAAATACAAACGCCGAGCGCTAGAGCGGGAATCGAGCGAGCCATCGGTCTTCCTCCGGGAGTTGTGTCGGGTACTCTCTGCCGAGAGGTTAGTGGCTGGATGCGGCGAAGCCAACGGAGTGGAGCGTGTGCGGCGGACGTGAGTCCGTCGATGGAGCGCGACAGACAAAATGTCCGCTGTCCGGCTTGGCCTCACAACCCGTTCAGCATCTCCAATGCCTTCGCTTCAAACAGCTCCTGCCACTCGGGGGCCAACAGCGTGTCGCAGTCCTCTTGAGCGGAGCCGGGGTTTCGCAGCTGGTCGGCGGTGGGGGCGTAGTAGATGTACCCGTTGGTGTAGCCCGCGATGAAGGTGTTCTCGTGCATGGCTGCCTGCTTGAGATTCAAACCGATTTCCACGGTGAGCTCGCCGGGGAACGTCAACATGTGGAAGTCGCCCAACCGCAGACCGACTAATTCCACATCGAGCGTCCGCTTCCCCGCTGCGACGTTTTGAGCTTGGTGCATTTCCAGCAGACGGATGTTGGTCTGCACGCGGGTGATCTCTTCCATCGTGTGAATGTTGTTGAGATATGCGGCCATGTTCCGCTGGTTCTCGGCATCGAGGCGATCGTAGTCGGCGCGACCGAGCTTCCGGTCATGCAAATAGCGATGCGAGTAGTACGACGGGAAGTCCTGCGATAGGCCGTTCGCGATCGCCAGCGGTTGGAACGTCTTGAAGTTGAGGCTCGTCCCGCCGAGGGAAGCGACGAGCTTGTCCCGCTCGGCCTTCTTGAGGTCGATCCGCTCGGCGAAATCAGCTCGCGGCAACTCGATTGTCTGGCTCACGATCTTGAACTCACCGACCTCGGCGGTCTTGATCTTGCGAGCTGCTCGCATCGTACTGATGCCGAGCAGGCTCCCGAGAGTCTCCGCATTGCGCGGGGCGGAAACATCCTTGTACAGCACGGGGTTGATGTCTCCTCCGCAGCCTTGAATGAAGAGAGCCGTCGTGTCCTGGCCGAAGCAGTCCTCGACGACTTGCGAGGAGAATCCCGTCATGTCAGCTGTGTTACGTCCGTTGGGCACCTGCTGAATCGGGTGTACTGCATAGTTGTAGATCACTGCCAGAGTCGTGCCATCGAGCCGGTCGAACCGATACAGGCCGATCTCCGGGTCGATGGGGCCGACCTCCACGATCTCTTCATCAGCGGGCAGCGAGTAGGCATGCCGCACATCGGCTGTCCGACCGCTTTTGAGCTTGAACCGTCGGTTTTCCGAGATGCGATCTTCGTGGCCGGTGCCCACGCCGCCTCGCACCGGTTCAAGCTTGGCCCAGGCGGCCTTCACGCACTCGACGGTCTTCTCGTCGATATCCCCACAGATGGCCGCGTGGCAGTGGCTGGTGTTTACCAGAAAGCTGGTCGGAGGAATCCCAAGATCGGCATTGAGCTTGGCCCGAATCTTCTCCATGTAGTCATTCGGCACTGACCCGATCATGCCAATGGACACCACATCCATCGTGATGATGACCGCTGTGGTCGTGTCGTCTTTGAGGACGAGGGCCTTCACATAGGGCGGGTCGTTCACCGGCTGGGTATCGACATGTGAGATGTCGACCTTCGCCGCCCCGGCCCGCAACTGGCCAGCAGCGTGAAGCCACTGAGAGCTTCCAACGAGAAGGATGACTAGAACCTTCAACATCGTCGGAAGGAGAGTTGTGGATTGTGTTCTCATCACTTTAATTGCTCGCCATGAGGGTCAATGGGAAAAATCGCGTCTCCATTGTCCCGTTCTTTCGGAAATTGATTTGGATTTGCCAACCTCACCGCCGTCTCAATCGCTGAGATCATCCCGCTGGGGTCGGCCTTTCCGGTCCAGGCGATGTCGTAGGCGGTGCCTTGGCTGGGGCTGGTGCGGATGATCGGGAGGCCGAGGGTTACGTTCACGGCACGGTGGAAGCCGATCAGCTTGAGGGCGATGTGCCCCTGGTCGTGGTACATCGCGACGACGCCGTTGAACTCTCCCGCGACAGCGGACTTGATGAGCGTGTCGGCAGGGCGCGGGCCGCGGGCATTGATGCCGAGTTGGCAGGCCTCGGCCACGGCGGGGGCGATGACGCGGGCTTCCTCATCGCCGAACAGTCCCTCCTCTCCAGCATGCGGGTTGAGGGCACACACACCGATGCGGGGTTGTTCGCCGATTCGCTTTAGGAACGTATCGATGAGCTGGATCGTCTCGCGGATGCGGTGCTTGGTCAGTAACCCCGGCACGCTGGCGATCGAGGTATGCAGAGTCGCGTGGGCAATCGACAGCGAGTGCCCCGGCGCGAGCGGCTCCCCCGGCGGCAGATAGAGCATCATCGCGACCTCGGGCACGCCGCACTCCGCCGCGAGAATCTCCGTATGACCGGGAAAGTCGATCCCCGCTCGGTGCAGGCCGAGCTTGCTCAATGGGGCTGTCACGATGGCATCGATCTGCCCCGCGAGGCCTGCCCGCGTCGCAGCCACCAACCACTCATACGCCGCCCGTCCCGCGCGAGCATCAGCCACACCGACCGGGACTTCGTTCACCGCTGCGCGTGACGGATTCCAGACGATCAATTGACCGGGTCGGCACCAGTCGTCGCCGCAGTCATCAATCGAGACGACTTCCCACGCCACGGAGAGCATCGCGAGCGCCCGCCGAACAACGACTGGACAGCCGACAAGGACAACTCGCCAGTCTCGCTGAGGGAGAAACGTGACCAAGCTGCGAACCACGACCTCGGGCCCGACACCGGCGACATCACCGAGCGTGATCGCGAGACGCGGGGCCGTTGATGGAGAGGTTCGGTTCATAAAGTGGTGGTCCTCTGATTCAACCCGGGAGGGCGAAGCTCCTGCTGAGCCGCTTACCGGAGTGAGCGCTGCCTGGCACAAGCGGCTCAGCAGGAGCTTCGCCCTCCCTAAGGTGCGGCCATTCTTGGAGCGAAAGTCGACGTTGGCCGGACGGCAGAATTCTTACGAATCCTGCTACGGTACGGCTCACTCGTAGCACTCCAATTCATCGAGGGGTTTCCCGAGCAGGTCTTTGGGCGAGAGGATCGCCTCTCCGCTCAGCGGCCACTGCACACCGACCGCCGGGTCGTTCCAGATCAGCGATCGTTCATGCTGCGGGGCATAGAGGTTGGTGCATTTGTACTCGACATCGGCCAAGTCCGACAGCACGCAGAACCCATGCGCGAACCCGACCGGGACATAGAGAGCCCGGCGGTTCTCCTCAGACAGTTCGACCCCGACCCATTTGCCAAACGTGGAGGAGCTGCGACGGACATCGACCGCCACATCGTAGATCGCTCCTCGCAAGCAGCGGACAAGCTTTCCCTGCGGTTGAATCAATTGGAAATGCAGCCCGCGCAGGACGCTCTTCTGCGACCGGGAGATGTTGTCTTGCATCCAGACGGCTGGCAGTCCGGCCTCGGCGAAACGGTCCGAGCGGAACGCTTCCATGAAGAAGCCCCGCGAGTCGCCGAAGACTTGCGGTTCGACGATGACCACTTCGGGGAGTTCAGTCGGCACAAAATTCATGAGTGGGATTCCAAGGAACAAGGGCTGGGGGCCAGGAAAGATCAAGTCCCGAACGGCATACTAATCCGACGCGTCAGCGAGGACGACTGCGGCGAGAGTGTCGTATCGCGAGCGCGAGTGCAGAGCAGAGGGCGACGCGGTCTGGTGATTGCCCACCTTCTGGCGAAGGTCTCTACGGGGAGGGCTGGGCATGTTCACAGCACTGCCCCGCCAATCGCCCTCGCTGACGCAGCGGGTTGGTAGACGGAGTAGACTGACCAGCGATGACTGAATACTGACGACTCTCTGCTACTTCATCAGTTCCATGACCGAAACGCCATTCGTGGTCAAAACTTGAATCTCATGCGCCCGATGCGGGCCCGCATAGGTCCAAGCGATCTTCTTATCGGGCGTGACTTCGAAGACCTTGATCGGTCCCTGTGAGGCATAGCTGCAAATCACAGTATTGCCATTGGGCAGCCGTTGCCCACCGCACGGATCGGCAAATGGCTTCTCATTGGGGAAGTCGGCATTGCTCACCTGCCACACGACCTTCCCGGCTTCGTCAAACTCAACCGTCTTGTTGCCATGCGTCAGATTCACCAGCACGCGGCCATTCGCCAAGGCGATCGCCGTGAACGGCCAGTTCTCCGCAGCTCGACCACCGAGTTCATCGAGATCAGTCTTGATCGATCGCACCACTTCGCCCGCTGGTTTGTACTCCTTCACCTGAAATGCGAGCAGATGCGGCACCAGGTAGTTCCCGTTCGCCAGCTTGCGAGCCATGCGGGTCTGCATGTGGGCGTTGTCGGTCTCCGGTTGCAGCGGGCACTCGACGGCAATCGTGCCGTCGGCATTGACCTCCAGCAGTCGCGGCTTCTTCCCCAGCTCGGTGATCAGCGTCCGGCCACTGTCGAGCCTCACAGCTGTGCCGATCTCCTGGTTCTCGCTCGATAACTTGTAGGCGAAGATGACTTCCTTCGCGGGGGTGAACTCTTTGACCTCGTCCGACCAGGCGATGAGGATGTTCTTATTGGGCAGGACGTACCCATCTCGTGCCGCCGGTTTGTCCGAGTTCCACTGCTCACTGCCATCCTCGGCGATGATCCCGGTGAACGTGGGACCGGCGATGAAGAAGGAGTGCTTGATCTCCTCGGCGTAGAGTGAGGGACAAAGACAGAGGAGGGCGAGTACCCAGCGAAGACGTTTCATTGTGAGGTATCCGGTGCAGGACCGAGATCGTGGAGCGACCAACGGAGTCGTGAGTGTAACTGGGGCGAGGGAACAGATCACGGCTGAGCGAGCGGTCCGGCACACTCGCTTGTGCGCCCGCAACTTCGGTAAAGCGTGTCTGACTCCCTCGCCCCTGCGATTGATGTGGACATTCAAGCAGATTGACGAGTCGTCTTGATATTTGAGATCGCGAGTCCTGGGAGGGCGAAGCTCCTGCGGGACCGCTACCGGAGTGGACGCTCTCTGGCGGAAGCGGCTCAGCAGGAGCTTCGCCCCCCCAGCCGAGGGTGCAGACCTCAGCCCCCTCACCCCGGCCCTCCGCTCCCGCAGCGGAGCCGACTTCGAAAACCATGCCGCCAGTGGGGGAGAGGGAGTCGAGTTACGTCGGCACCGTAGTTGACGACGCACACGCACGGCTGGGCGATCAAAGAACCGGAGGGCTGACGCCGCCCCGCTCGCCGGGGAGAGTGGGTTGCTACCAGTTCTCGACCGGGCCGTTCGGCACGGGGACGTGCAGCTCGGGGAGTAGCCCGTCGCGGTTCATCCCCTTCGGACCCGCAGCTGCGATCTTGGCGAGTACGGCTTCGATCTCCTCCGGGGTGCAGGCGTCCTGGTACGCGTTGCGCAGCTCGGAGGACACGCGCATCGCCTTGAGATACCAGTGGGCCATCTTGCGGAACAGGCGGATGCCGCGGTCGGGCCCTTGCTGGTCCTCGAAGTAGCCGAACTGTTTGCGGAATAGCTGCATGCGGTCGTCGAAGGAGCCGGGGGGCGAACATTGGCCAGTGGCTTCCCACTCGACGAGTTGGCGGAAGATCCAGGGGTTGGCGAGGGCCCCGCGACCGATCGAGATGGCGTGGCAGCCGGTGACCGCGAACATTCGTTCGGCATCGGCGATCGTGCGGATGTCTCCATTGCCGACGACGGGGATGCGCTGGACCGCTTCGACGACTTGGCGGATGCCGTCGAGGCTCACACTGCCGGTGAAGCCTTGGGCTCGGGTGCGACCATGGATGGCGATGGCTGCGACGCCAATCTGTTCGAACTCGCGGGCAAACTGTGGGGCGGTGATCTGCGTTTCGTCCCAGCCGAGCCGCATCTTGACTGTGACCGGTACGCGGACCGCTTCGACAATCGTCTGAATCAAATGGTTCGTTTCGTTGGCCTTGCACATCATCGCCGAGCCGCCGCCGCTGGCAGTGATGCGAGCGACCGGGCAACCCATGTTGATGTCGATCGAATCGACGCCGTACTCTTGAAGGTACTGCGCCGCGTCCTTCATGATCGCTGGGTCGCCGCCGAAAATCTGGACTGAGAAGGGGCGATCCTCGGGACAAGTCTCGATCAGTTGCAGCGACTTCCAACTCTTCTGCACTAACGCCCGCGCGCTGACCAGATCGGTCGTCCCCAATCCGACCCCGCCCAACTCGCGGCAGACCCGACGGAACGACAGATTCGTATAACCCGCCAGCGGAGAGATCAAATACCGCGAGGGGAGACACAACGAGCCGTAATGGATCGGTCCAGGATGGGGGAGGCGCGGGGGGGAGGGAGGGAGCATGCGGGCATTGTCCCGCGAGGGGGCGATCGGTTCAACGCTAGAGCGGTCTTGTTGATCGGATGCGGAGTAAATGCTCTAACGGCTCGCCTTCGCGGCCTCTTCGGCGATGATTTGCAACCCCTCGCGGACGGTCTGCTCCGGCTGGGCGAAATTGAGTCGCAAACATTCGCGGCTGTGCGGCCAGTCGGTATCGAGGCCGAAGAAGAAGTATTCTCCGGGGACGATCAAGACCTGGCGGGCTTTCAGTCGCTCATACAGTTCGCGTGTCGGAATACGCAGGCCGCGCAGCCAGAGCCAATGGAAGAAGGCCCCTTCGCTGGCGTGCATGGCCCAGTCGACGTGGTGAGCGGCAAATGCTGCGGTGGCCATGGCGGCGGCGGCTTGGCTCTTCTGCTCGTAGAACGGACGCAGGATGTCAGGGCCTAGACGAAGAATGCGACCGTTCTCGATCAGCGGCAGCACGAGTTGTTGTCCCACGTTGCCGTTGGCCAGTCCGGTGATGGCGGTCATGGCCGCGACGGCGCTGGCGATCTCCGGCGGCGCGATCACAATACCGGTGCGAGTTCCCGGGAGCCCGAGCTTGGAGAGACTCAAGGTCAAGATCAGGTGCGGAGCCCAGAACGGTTCAGCGGGCACGAAGATCACACCGGGAAACGGGGCTCCATAGGCGTTGTCGAGGATAAGTGGTATGCCACGGGCGGCCGCCAGAGACGAGAGTCGCTGCACCTCCTCATCGGTGAGGACGTTGCCAGTTGGATTCGTGGGTCGGGAGACCGCAATGGCCCCGACATCGTGGCGGGCCAGTGCGGCCTCGACGGCCGCGAAATCAATGCGGTACTTGAAGACCCGCGCCGCTTCCCCGTGCGGCCACGAGATGGTTGGGCGGCAGGCGACAAACATCCCCTCTTCGATCCCTTGATCGGCATATCCGATGTACTCGGGACACAGAGGCAGCAGTATTTTTCGGTAACGGCCAGTGGTAAATCGTCCGGCCAGTAGATTGAAAATCTGGAAGAAGGCGGTCTGGCCACCGGTCGTGATCGCGAGGTTTTCTGGCCCGATCTTCCAGCCCAACTGCTCTCGCAGCAGCTTCGCCAGTGCCGCCAGAAACCGCGGATTCCCCTGCGGAGGATCGTAGTTCCCCAGCATGCGATCGAAGCCGGCCCCCTCGGCCAGCAGAGCCTGCATTCGCTCTCGCCACATGGCCTGCATGGCCGGCACAGCTGCGGGGTTCCCGCCACCGAGCATCCGCATGTCGGGCTCGACCGTCATGGCCCGCCCGAGATCATCCATCAAGGAGAGGATGCCACTACGGGTCGTGAGTTTTTGACCCACAGCTGAGAAGGGAAATGACATGAAGAGACATCGCTCGCGTGAATGTGAAAGACTTCGAAGAGGCGGAATCGCCGCTTGGTCTTTTGGTTCACAGGCTATATATCGAATTGCCTACATCCCGCCCAGTACGGGTTTGCGCTTGGGCAGCACAACTGGCTGAACGGCCTTTTGCGCCCACATGTAGGTGCCCACACCGAGCGCTGCGGACAACAGCAGAAGGATCGTCCAGGCCCAGAAGCTGCTGGAGTCGGGGGATTCTCGGAGCGTTGAAATCGAGAGACTCGCCAAGTCGCGGAGTTCTCGGTCGGGATCGTCCTTGCTGATTCGCATGAGCGTCGGAATGTAGACTTTTCCGGCTGTGCCGGATCGAGTCATCGCGATGACTGCCGCCCGGCGGACAGATGGGTCATAGTCTTCCAGAACATTCGAGACAGCCCGCAGCGCGGGCAACGACTGCCCGTCGAGTTCGCCCAGACTCGTCGCAGCCAGGAGTCGAACCTCGCGATCTGGATCTTGAAGGGCTTTGATCCACAGGGTTTCCAACTTCTTGGTCAGGCCGGTCTCCGTGGTCCGAGCGAAGTTCCAGGTCAGCGAACCGATCAGCGTGGACAGCAGAATCCCGAGAATTAGTTTCTCAGCGAACGGCCTCTGGTAGGGACGCACTTCGCCGTCCCCCAAGTCGAGTCGCATCACCGGTGGCAGGGCGACCTGGTCGGAAGCACCCTCCAGCAGCAGACGCTTGGGATCAATTTTCACTGTGATTGTGTTCGTCACGGCCCGCAGTTCTCGAGCCACCTCCGCAGCGGATTGCGGGCGCTGCGCGGCATCCTTCGCCATCAGTTTCGTGATGAGTTTATCGAGGCCCACTGGGCAGTCGAGAATGAACTTCGAGACCTTGGGAATTTCCGCGCGGCAATGCATGTGCATTGTTTGAGCAGGCGACTCTCCGACGAATGGTGGCTTCCCAGTCAGTAGTTCGTAGAACACACACCCCAGAGCATACAGGTCGGTCTGGGGGGTCAACCCCCCTCCCCGGATCTGCTCGGGAGCCATGTACAACAGCGTTCCAGCGGTCTTGCCCGCAGCTGTGATCCGGCGAGATGCCGAAACGCTGGCAAGTCCAAAGTCGCTCAGCTTGAGCTGTTTGTCCGATCCGATCAGGAAGTTGCTGGGCTTGATGTCGCGGTGGACGACGCCGCTCTTGTGCGAGCATTCGAGAGCTGCGCACATTTGCAGGCCGTAGGCGACGACCTGCTCGATGGAGAACTTTCCGCGACGCTGGAGCTCTTCTTCGAGGCTGCCGTCGGGGACTAGCTCCATCGCGTAGAAGCGCTGCTTGTCTTCGCTGACCCCGCCAAAGCAGCGGACGATATTGGGATGCTTGAGGTTTTTCAGGACTTCGAGTTCGCGTTCGAAGCGAGCCAGGGCGACCTTGTCGGTCACATCTCCGGGTAACATCTTCAGGGCGACTTCGCGGTTGTTCACCACGTAGCGGGCCCGATACACGACCCCCATCCCGCCTTCACCGATCTGTTCGATCAGTTCAAACGGCCAGATCCAGCGTGTGGATACAGGAGTGGTCTTCGGAAGAGCCATGAGTTCGTGTCAGCGGGTCCCATTGAGAATCGTTTCGCGCACCACCAGCCGCTGGAGGTACTCAACTCGCCCCAAGCCTAGATGCAAAAACAGAATGGGAGGTGCAGAAAATCACCATGACAGTCGACACATCCCATGGCCTGACAAGATCAGACCGGTCGCACAGGTTATGCGACAATCGCCCTTGCCATCCTCACAACTGATGGCGGGCGAATAATCCGGGTCCGTGGACTCCATTGCACCGAAATCTCACTGGCAAGGCAAGGGGAACTCGGGCGATCGATGAAATGGGTGGGCGAGATATGTTCGGCAACGTCGCTGGATTATCCAAATCCGGTCGATCGATCACGGCTGAATCGGAAGCGCGACTTGTAAGCGATATCGGTTCACCGGACTCGGAAAGTCCGGTGACATTTATGCAGTGTGTTTCGCACGCTCAAATGAAAGAAACGGCACCGGAGGGGATCCGGCGCCGTTCCTGCGAGAGACGGGAGGGGAAGTGGGGTGGGATACTAACAGAGGGGAGAGGGGGAAGGGGTGACCTAGTCAGAATTATTGGGAGCGGGTGCGCGAACAGATGTTGTTCTCGCGGTTCAGTGGGCGTGGTGAATTACTTGGAGACGACGGTATTCTTGCCCGTGACCAGCTTGGGGCCGGTCAACTGGTTCGCAGCGGGGGCGTGAGCCTTCCAGCCATCGGAGCCTGTCGAGGCGACGGTTGACTGGGCCTTTTGGCGAACGGGTTGGGTCGGAGCCAATTTGCTACGATGCACTGGGCGAGTGTCGGCCACGGAGGTGGATTCAGGCTTCCGGATAGAGGATTCCTTGAAGTTCCCATGCACAGGTGGGGTGTGATTCTCGGCCTCTCGAACGGGCGTCGGCTCTTTGGCGGTCTGTGTTTCCTGGGGAGCCACAGCCGTCCCGGTGTACGGATCGACGAAGTCCATGCGGGTCGTGGGGACTTGCACTGTCTTCATCACAGACACCGGCTCCATCGTGGTGACCGTGACGTTTTCGTAGTCGGTGTAGTACTCCGCGACTTGCTGGGTCGTCTGGTAGGGCTC
>Ga0105046_10015058_pt1 | contig 11897 bp, 10 predicted proteins | sample MAT03_FD_78385 | JGI IMG/M metagenome (GOLD analysis project Ga0105046, IMG submission 78385) | Freshwater microbial communities from Lake Fryxell liftoff mats and glacier meltwater in Antarctica - MAT-03 (megahit assembly) | ecosystem: Environmental > Aquatic > Freshwater > Ice > Liftoff...
ATTGAATGCCGATTGTATGACATCCGAATTCGTCCGCGATCCGCAGCGCCGCGATATACGTTTTGCACTGTTGAAGAATTTGGCGCTCGGTCAGCTCCGTGGCTTCGTTCGATCCAAGATTGAACTTCATCCCCTTTTTTAGGTACCAGTTGTAGACCTCTTTTGCCTCAGAATCCGCGACTTCCGTCGCGGCGTAGGCGAGTGCCGACTGGCTCAGCCGCTCTTTGAACACGCCGGTGGGGTGAAGTAATTCATCGGGGATGATCGCATTGAACATGCCCATACAGCCTTCGTCGAACACGCCCATGATCGCCTTGTTCCGCAGCAACTGTTCGGCCAGCGTCTCGCCTAGCTTGCGCTCTTTCGATCCGACCTTCACGTCCTTGAACTTTTTCACGTGATCGAACTTGTGCTTCACCTTTCCTTCGTCGAGGAACGTGCCCAGCTTCTTGATGAACGCCGGGTCGGAAAAGTCTTCCGTCCAGAGCGTCGAATATTTCACGCCCGCCTTGGTGAGCGAGCCGTTGAGATTCAGCATCCCCACCAACCCCGGCCACGTCCCCGACCAGTTCGCGACGGTGCAGATAGGCCCTTTGTGCGTGAACAATCCGTGCAGCAGATGATGCGAATATTGCCACACCGCCTCGGCGACAATCAGCGGCGCGTTCGGATCCAAACCGGCGAAAACGCACATGCCCTCCTTCTGCGAGGAGATGAAACCGTGCTTCTGATCTTCCTTGTAAGGATGCGCGCGAACCAGCTCGAACCCCAAAGATGCGACTGCCGCCGACAGTTGCTCCTCCATCTCCTGCTGCGCCGCCCAGCACACCTGGTTAGCGCTGAGCCGCAGGTCGCCATTGGCGACAAGCATCACCTGATTTATTTTCGCTTTCGCAGTCTTCGCCAAAATCGGAGTTTCGTAGGCCATCGCGCGGTTCCTTTGATTGGTGGAAGGCAGAAGTCATACCAACGATATGACCAGAGGACAAGCGATTGCACTGATCGCCGTCGCTGAGTTCGCAATGTAGATTATCAGATCTTCGCTCTCCACCGATTTGCCTTATGAGGCGGGACGACTTCGGTCGTCCTGAATACCGCAGTGGGGAAAGCCTTTTGAGGGCACCGGACGACTGAAGCTGACCTGCCTCTTACGCACTTGCGCAGTTCCAATTCTATAAGCGCGTGGGAATTATAGGTCGATCCTTTACCATCCGCCGATGCTCGTCACTCGATCCGAATCGCGCCGAATTTCGATTCATCGAAGTGGGGATGACGCCCCGCTGCTCGTACAGCACGCACCGGCAGACGGCAGGCCTTTCATCCACCCGATCCGAGCACCCGACGGACAGGGTTGCATGACTGAAGATCGTCCGCCTCACCACCCGTGGCAGCACGGGCTATACGTTGGGCTGAATGACGTGAACGGCGTGGGATTCTGGACCGAAGGGCTGCTGGCCGGGCACGAAAAAGACGACGGCACGTTTCACCCCGCCCCACTCGCCAGCGCGATCGTCGACACAAGCTCGGCACGGTGGCGCGTCGACACCACGTGTCGCGCGCCGGGCGGGCAGGACTTGCTTGTCGAAACTCAGGAGTGGCGGCTGCGAGATTTCGAATATTTCTATCTACTAGATTTGCATTGGTCGTTGCGTTCAACGACGGACGTTCGCTTCGGCCAGTACGCGTACGGCGGGCCATTCATTCGCATGCCCTATCGCGACGCCTGCACCGGGGCCGTTCTCACCAGCGAAGGGGCCGCCACGCCAGAGTCTGCGGACCAGCGCCGCGCGCGTTGGGTCGCGATCTCCATGCTACTTGCCGGGCGGAACGATTCTGCCGGGCTGGCGATCTTCGATCACCCCGCCAACCCGGAGCACCCCGTGCCCTGGCGCGTCGACGGGCAGCTCGGGGTGGCGCCGAGCCGATGCATCCCCGGGCCCTGGGCATTACCGACGGGAAACAGCATCATTTTCTTCCATCGATTTTTCATCTTCACCGGCCCGATCGATTCGAGCGCGATCGAGCTTCATTGGATTGATTTTTCCCGGGAAACTCCAACGCCATGAGCACCGCAATATTCGTTCATCCCGACTTCGACGGCGACTGGCCATTTGCGGCGGATCATCTGCATGATCTGGTTGCGTCGCGCGGTGCCGTGCATTTCGTACGACTCCCTGCCAGCCAGAAAGAGGTCGCCGATTTTCCGCCCGACGCGGCGGCGGTGACGCGCATCATCGTCCTGCGCGCGGGGATTAACTCGACCTGGCTGGCCGGCTTTCCGAATCTGCGCGAGGCGTATCTCGACCTGTACGATTCGCGCGCCGAGGCGGCCGGAAAGGCGCTCGAAGCGCGGCGGGTAAAGCGGCTCTTGCTGCAAACAGAATCGTTCTGGGGTCAAAGCGTCGCCGAGTTCGCGCTGGGATTGACGCTCGCGGCTTTGCGCCGAATCCCCCAAACACACCAAGAGATTCGCACCAGCCTCGCCGCCTGGGACTACACCCCGAAGGCGCCGGGCGCACCGGGACGTCGCGGTCACCAATTCGGGGATGATCCGAATTTTGCCAGCGGCACGATCGCGGGAAAGCGCGTCCGGATCGTCGGTGCGGGCAACATCGGAAGCCGGTTCGCCTCGTGGTGTCACATGCTCGGCGCGGACGTGGCGGCATGGGATGCGGTCGCGCCCGACCCGTGCTTTCACCGCACCGGCGCGCGGCGCATAACCAGCATCGACAAACTCGTCCGCGACGCAGAGATCTTCGCGCCGATGCTGCCTCTTCGACCCGCGACAGAGGGAATCATTAAGGCCCATCACATCGACGCGCTGCCCAAGGGCTGCCTCGTCCTGCTCGTCACCCGCGCCGAGATCGTCGACATGCCGGCACTGCGAAGGCGCGTACTCGACGACGAACTGTCGCTCGCCGCCGACGTGTTCGACGCCGAGCCGCTGCCACTCAACGACCCGCTGCTCGGCCGCCACAACGTCATACACACCCCGCACAATGCCGGGAGAACGATCCATTCGAATCAGCAAATCGCCGAATCGATCGCAGGATTGTTCGAAGACTGAAGCCGCCGCTCACTGACCGCTCGGTGAGGGAAAATAATCTCACCCAACGAGCGTCGCCAGCCCTTTGAGCGTCGCCTCATCGATCTGCCGAAACCGCAACCCCTTCGGCCAGTCGCGGTGCAGGACGTGGCGCATGGCGCCGGACAGTCCGCCGGTCAGCAGGATTGATCCGCGCCGGCGCAGCCCGAGCGACTTCAGCACCTCCCACCGGGCGGCGCTGGCGTGCGCCAGCGCGTCGACGGCGGAGGCAAGGAGGTCTTCGCGCGACGTGGAGAGCGTCAGTCCGCGGAAACTAGCGGTCACCGGATCAATGCTGTGTCGATCGCCGGCTAAGCCCAGATCGAACGTCACCCCGCGGGTATCGCGCGCATGCGTGCGTCGGAGAATCGATCTGAATTTTTCTTCAGACAGCTCCGCGAAAAGCGTGCTGTGCAGCCATTTGAATGTGGTTGCGGCCGATGCAATATTCATCACCTGAACCCACCATCGCCCCGTCCCCACCGGCCGGGTAAGCACGCGTTCGTCGGGCTTCGGGCGTGCGGTGCAGATCGCCAGGACATCGGTCGATCCCATGACATCAATCACCTGCCCCTCGCGCAAGCCCGCCGCGAGCAGCGCGCCGCTGCCGTCCATAATTCCCGCGAGCACCGGCGTGCCGACCCGCAGCCCGAGCCGGGACGCAGCTTCTCCACTCAGCGTGCCGGCCATCTCTGAAGCGTCTACGATTTCTGGTAGTTGTTTCTGCGAGATTCGCACGACATCGAGCATCTCGGCTACCCAACCGCTCATGCCCACCGTGTCGTAAAGCCCCATGAACGACGCGTTCGATGGATCGGTCACCCGCGCGTTCGTAAGCTGCCGATGTAAGAACGTCGTCAGATGTCCGATCAGATCCGCCCGCTTCATCACTGCCGGCGCGTGGCGGGAAAACCACAACGCCGTTGTGGAACTGATTCCACCGGGGAAGGGGCGATTTCCGACGATTTTTAAATGACGATCTTTGCCGACGACGCGTTCAATCTCCCGAGCTTCGTCGACACTGCGGCGATCCTGATGGGTGACGACGGGCGTGAGGGCGCGCCCGTTGCGATCCATCGCGACCCACGACGGGGCCATTGCATCGAGCGCGATGACGTCCGCGGCTCGCGCGGCGCGGCCGAGCGATCTAACCGCGCCGGCGACGGCGCGCATTACGTCATCAGCATCGACCTCCACCCGCGGGCCATCGGTGCGCGTGCGGTAGTCGCGCCGCGCAACATCTCCGACGATCCGCCGGCCGCGCAGCATTCCGGCTTTGACGGATGACGACCCGACGTCGATCGCAAGTACGTTCATCGACACCTCCCGCGGGTCAGGGCGACTCTGTGTCCAGGCCGAACTGACGCGTGAGATTAGCATTCCTCCACTGGCCTTCGCGGCGAAGGAGCGATCGCAGTTCATCGGCGGCGGAGTGGGGTTCGATTTTGCGCAGACCTTCGGCGCGGCGCTTCGACAGATGCTGCTTTACCAGAGCCGAAGGCGTGGCGCGGTCGATGACGGTGTAGTCGTGCCCCGGTGGGTACGTTGCAGCGCCGGGGAGGTTGCGGTGTCCGACGACCGAGCCGTTCGCGTACAGCGAGATGACATCGAAAAGAATCCCCACGCCCGGCCGAACGGTGACGACGGCGAGCGTGCCGGAAGCGTGTGTGAGGATGATCACTTTCGCGCCGTCGAGTTGGCGAATGGAAAATCTACCGGCTTCGGCAAACCCGGCGTCTTGGAACTCGCGCGAACCGGCGAGCGCGGCGGGTTCGTCGTCGAACGCGCCCGGTGGGGCGGAATCGAAGTCAACTTCCGTCGGCACCGGCGGGCGCGCCAGCGCGTCGGTAATCGTGCGCATCGTCTCCTTAAACTGCCTGATCCGCAGCCAGACAAACACGCCAAACACCACCAGCATCAACACGGCGACGCCGACGCAGATGAGCACGAACGAGCCAAGAGCTTGGAGGAACGAGGACATTCGAAAGAGGCTTCCCGATCTAATTTTCGCCCTCCGGGAATTTCCCGATGGGCAGGCAATGCCGAACGATCACTCACCTCAAGTCATCTTAGGGACGTAACGTTTTGGCATCTCTCCAGCTTCGAAAGGCGTGAGCGTGAAAATCAAAGCGATGAAAAGTCGCTTCTCTTCCTGAAGCTGCGAATCGGCGATCCGCCAGACGAGATCCTGGCGTTCTGAGGGTCGAAGATTTTTCCAATCCGCCGAAATAACGTAAATGCGGTGAAGCTTTGTGCCCGCAATCGGCTTCGAATAAATACTCCCGCGGATGCCCACTTTGGCCAGATCCGTCTTGAACCGCGTCACAAGTGAATCGACAAATGTTCTGTTTACCGTAACCATGCGCGAAGCTCCGTAACTCGGGCTAAAAAATCGGCCGCTTCTGTCATTGTTTCCTGGTGTGTCGAATATCTCGAATGAACAGTCCAGCTCGTGCAAATTGCATCGAGCGAAGCATTGAATCGCATTGCCTCGCCGGGGGGCAAATTCTGGATTCTGCGTCGCAAGTCTGGCAGCTCTTCGACGATTGCCAAGAGGTCGTGCGTTGCTCGGCTGAGCGTCCAGCGTCTTCGATCCGCTTTGGACAGCTTTTCAGGGTCGCTCACAAACTGGAGTCGGGGGTGCTTTGTGAGAAGCATCGCTTTGAGCATACACTCCAAAACGTACCCCGCCAGATAAATCTCGCCGTTGGCTCGCTCGTTCTTGCCCGTATTTCGCAAGGCCACAGCGTCTCCGAATCGACGATCGGCAACCGTGCGGAGTTGAGCAGGAATCAGCTTCTGCTTTTGAAAAATCTCACGGCGCATCGTCGTGCCCCCCGATTACCGCGAACCCGTTCCCGTGCGGGCCTTGCCTTCGATGACCTCGTGCTGCTCGCCGCTGCCGCTCCATTCGGTGTGGAACACGCCGGGCTTGTCAGTGCGAAGATACGTGTGTCCGCCGAAGAAATCTCGCTGAGCCTGGATCAGATTTCCCGGGGACTGCGTCTTGCGATACGCGTCGAAGTAAGCGAGCGATCCGCTAAACGCCGGCGTGGACACGCCGCGCGTCGTCGCCAGCCCGATCACCCGTCGCCACGCGGAAAGATTCGCCAGAATGATGCCCGCGAACTTCTCGGCCACGAGCAGGTTCGCGAGGTTCGGTGTGGACTTGTAGACCTTGGTGATCTCGTCGAGAAACTGCGCGCGGATGATGCACCCGGCGCGCCAGATCCTGGCCATCTCCGCAACGTTGATACCGAAACCCCAGCCGCTTTTGCTGTCCAGTTCCGTGCCGCTCGCTGGGCGCGGACGGTTCGCTGCGGTCAGCAACGCCACGCCCTGAGCGTAGGAGCAGATCTTGCTGCAATACAACGCCGACTTTACGTCTGCGATGAACTGCTTCACGTCGCCGTCAAACTTCACCGCCGGCGAGGCGCCGAAGATTTTTTCGGCGGCGTTGCGCTGGTCTTTCATCGACGAGAGCGTTCGCGCGTCGACCGCCGCCGCCATCGTGGGCACGGGCACCTGCAATTGCAGCGCCGATTGAATCGTCCACGTGCCTGTGCCCTTCATGCCGACCTTGTCGACGATCAATTCAACCAGCGGCTTGCCGGTCTTGTCGGGGTCGGGGAAGTTAATGACTTTTTCAGTAAGCTCGATGAGAAAGCTCCCGAGCTCGGACCGATTCCATTCGCCAAAAACATCCTGAAGCTGAGCGTAACTGAGCCCACCGACGTTCTTGAGCAGGTCGTACGCTTCTGCAATCAGCTGCATGTCGCCGTACTCGATGCCGTTATGAACCATCTTGACGAAGTGCCCCGCCCCGCCGGCGCCGCAATAGCTGACGCAGGGCAGCCCGTCGCTGGGGGCTTTGGCGGCGATTTTTTCGAGCACGGGTTTGAGGATTTCGTACGCCGCCGGGTCTCCGCCGGGCATGATGCTCGGGCCCCAGAGTGCGCCGTCTTCCCCGCCGCTCACGCCCATACCGAAGAACTTCACGCCCAACGGCAGCAGCGCCGCCGAGCGACGCTCGGTGTCGGTGAAGAGCGAGTTTCCGCCGTCGATGAGAATGTCGTCCGGCTCCAGAAACGGCTTGATCGCATCGATCGTCGCGTCGGTGGCGTAGCCCGCTTTGACCATCAACAAGACGCGCCTCGGCCGTTTAATCAGCGCGCAGAACTCCTTAAAATCTTTCGCACCCTTCGCCTGCTTGCCCTCGGCGGGACCTTGAATGAAGTCTTCGGTCTTCGCATATGTGCGGTTGAACACCGCCACGGGGAACCCGTTGCGTTCGATGTTCAACGCCACGTTGCGACCCATTACTTCCAACCCAACGACGCCAAAATCTTGTGTGCTCATGATAGAGTCCTCGGAATTCGCAGTTCTGCGCGATTGTTGTTGAGACGGTGCGGTTTGGCAAATGAAGTGCGTGGTCGATCGAATCTTAACCGACCTGATGCTGCGCTGCCGAATGAGCGACAAGTTGCCGCTCCTTCCTGAAAGATTAAATCGCCTTTGCGCGGTTGAGGTCGGTTCGTAAAAAAAAACTCCTTTGTGAACGGACGTCGGCATTGGATACAATGGTCGGTAGCGGCCGGAGGCCGGGCTTGCATCGGGTCGGCGGAGTAGTCATCTGGTCTTAACGGATCGGGATTATTCTGGCTGCGGCCCATGAGCAGTAGGCATCGCTCACGGAGGACAGTTATGTTTCGCTTTTCCACCAATGGGGCGGCCCTCGACGATCTTCTTCAGCACGAGTGGCTTACTACGAACGGCGTAGGCGGGTTTGCGTCATCCACGCTCGCGTGCATGAACACGCGCAAGTACCACGGGTTGCTGGTTGCGTCGATGAGCCCGCCGGCAAGGCGCATGGTTTTGCTGTCGCGGGTCGAAGAAACGATTGCGCTGGACGGCTGGACGGTGCCGCTTGCATCCAACGAATATCCCGGAGCGATCGATCCCCAGGGGCACCGCATGTTGGCGGCGTTTCGGGGGAACCCGTACCCGAGTTGGGCGTACCAGGCTCAAGGTTGGACGGTGGAAAAAGGCCTACGGCTTCTGGCGGGCCGGAACACCGTGCTGATCAGCTACGCACTGCTCTCCGGCGACAAGCCCGTCACGCTCGAACTTCGGCCGATGATGGCGCTGCGACCGATCCACGAACTGATGTATCAGTGGAACGGGCGGCTTTTGACACAAACGCTCCCCGGCAATCAATCTCATCGTGTGCCGCCTACGACACGCACTCCGGAAGTTTTCTTCGCCCACGACGGCGAGTTCAAGGGGCAGCCCTACTGGTATCTAAACACGATCTACCGCCGAGAGCAGGAACGAGGATACGCCGGCCTGGAAGACCTCTGGTCGCCGGGCGTGGTGCGCTGGACGCTTACTCCCGGGCAGACCGTTTTTTTTGCATGTTCCACCGACCCGATCAACCTGCCCGAGACGATCAAAACCGCCGGCGAGCAGGTCACGTCAACCCACTTCACAATGCCCGCGCCCGCCGGCAGCGCGCACGAAGACCTCGACGCGCTCCGTCGCGCGGCGAAGCATCTTTTAATCATCCCGCCGACCGACGCGGCGACCGACCGGCCTCCCGTCGCTGCCGATTTTCCATGGTCAGCGCCGAACCTGCGCGACACGATGATCGCCTTCCCCGGGCTGCTGCTGGTGACCGGCAAATTCAACGAGGCGCGAACCGTCTTGCGCTGGATGGCCGGCAAGCTCGATGGCGGAGTCATGCCTTCGGAACTTCCCGAATCGGGTGCCCCACCCGTGTATCAAGGGGCCGATACGTCGCTCTGGTTCATCAACGCGGTTCAGCAGTATTTACGATGGTCGAACGACGAACCGTTTGTCCATCGATATCTTTTCGAATCAATGATTCAGGTCGTCCAGAACTACCGACACGGCACTGGCCTGGGAATTTCCACCGACACCGACGGCCTGCTCCAGAGCCGCCAGGCCGGGCTCGGGACAAGCTGGATGGACGCTAAGCACCTGGAGCGGGTCGTTACCCCGCGCGGCGGGCGGCCGGTCGAACTCAACGCGCTGTGGTATAACGCGCTTCAAATCGTGGCAGATCTTTCCGATCGATTCGGGCAAGGAACGTTTGCCAAAGAGCTGCACGCACTGGCGGCGCAGATGCGGAAAGCGTTTAACGATCGATTCTGGAACGCGGCGCAGCAGTGCCTCTTCGACGTCGTCGATGACCACGGAAACGACGCCTCGATTCGTCCGAACCAACTCTTCTCCATGTCGCTGGCGTATTCGGTGCTTACCCCTGACCGCGCCGCTGCGGTGCTGGCGGCGGTGAAGCTGCACTTGCTCACTCCGATGGGTTTGCGCACGCTTTCGCCGCACGACCCGAACTATCAGGGGCGATGCGTCGGCAATGTGGTGTCGCGCGACCGTGCGTCGCACAACGGGTCGGTCTACCCGTGGCTGCTCGGCGCGTACGTCTCGGCCATGCTACGCGTGGGTGGGCGCGGCGAGGACGTCCGCGCCGAGGCGCGGACGCTTCTTGAGCCGTGCCTGCACTATCTCAAGCATCAAGGTGCCGGCCAGATCCCCGAACTCTTCGACGGCGAAGCCCCCCACCGCCCCGGCGGATCGATCGCCTCGGCACGATCCGCAGGCGAGTTGTTGCGCGCGTACGTCGAGGAGATTCTCGACCAGGCCCCTGTCATAAAGTCGGGGTCCGGTCTCCCCGTCGCTGAAATAATCCTCCCAGCGCGGCCGATGCCTTCACAGCCCAACCCATAGCAATACCCCAAAAACAAAGTGGACTGGCCGCCGGTGCAGCCAGTCCACTTGTTAAATATTCCTCAGTCGCAGGGCGATAGAACCGCGAGCGGTCAGTCTCGCTTCAAAGGATTTTTTGATTTCTTTGGCCCGGCGGACTTTCGTTGTAGTTCGTACGTCGTGCCGTCGGATTCAAATTTCAGCGTGTCATCTGAAAGCTCGGCGCTGAACTGAAATTTGTCGCCATCGGTGCTGAAGGATCCGCCGAGGTAGTTGCCTTTGGCGACGGCTTCGACGGCGTATTCGGCTCCGCCGATGAAGAGGCTGCCGGTGACGTCGGCACCGTCCTGCTTCAGATCGAGCTTGAGCTCATCACCTTCGAAAACGGCACTGAAGGGCAGGCCGGCGGCGGGCTGTTTTTTCTTTCTCGTAAGCGGATTATCTCCGCCGTCATTATTGCGGGGCCTGGGTGCGGGGCGGAGTTCACCACCGCCGCCGCCAATCTGGACTTCCCCTTGGATCGTGCTCTTGCCTTTGCTTACCATTCGCAATTCGACCTGGCGACCTTCCTGTTCGATGTTCTGTGTCATCTCATGCGTGAGCGGGCCGTTCAGCTGATTTTCGACCATCTCGCCGGTGGTCAGATCGATCAGGATTTTTCCCTTTGACGTCAGTTGCAGGTGCCCGGTCTGGTCGGTCTTGTCCACCGTCAGTTCCGCTTCAACCTCCGCGGTCGGCCGGCCATTGACGTCGTGTACGCCGAGCAGCTTGAATGTACCGCTGCCCTGATCCTGAGGCCCGAGATTAAAGCTCTTGGCGACCGCTTCCTTGCCCGCTTCCCAAGTGTCGCCGACCGAAACCGGTCCTTTCGGATACATTCCCTCGTCGGGTTCCAGAATCGCACGAACTTCACCGATCGCGTCGGCGTTATCGGTTTCGGCACCCTTAAGATCGAGCGATCCGTCGGGCTTCTTGGTCAGCGTGACGGTTTTTCCCGCGAACGGAAACGGCTGTTCCTGCCTGCCCGAGGCGTCATTTTCCATGAACGAAATGCTGCTCGGGTCGTAGCTGACGCGCACCGAGGTGGGTTGTCCGCCTTCGGATTCCAGAATCTCAACCTTGCCCGCGCGCACGTTGCTGATGGTTTGCTTGATCTTCTGGGCCAGCATCTTGCCCATGTAAACTTCGGTTTCCATCTCAATCAACTGCTTCCCCTTGAACTCAAACGAGTACCCGGGATTGAGATTTCGGGCAAACTCCACGGTCTGCGCCGTAACTGTCGTGACCGAGAGCAGGAGTGCGAACGACGTTGCGATAGACATAAATCGAAGCCTGTGCAGAGACATGCATTCTCCTTGAAAAAAGCGTTGCGACGTACAATAGACACCCGATCCAGACAAAGGTTGTAGCGGACGGGCACCGTCGCGTCGAGCGATAAATGCACACCCCAGCGCGACCCGGGCGGGGGCTCGGTGCTCTACCTATGCTCGACGCTCGCGGGTAGAAGTGTGGGTTGTGGACATCGTTTGGAAATTGTTCGCCACCGTGGCGCTGGTGGGGTTGAATGCGTATTTCGTCGCCGCGGAGTTTGCCGCGGTGGGCGCGCGGCAGTCACGGCTGGAACTGGCGGCCAAAACCAGTTTCTTCGCGCGCCTCGGGCTTGTCGTGAAGCGGCGGCTTGATCTGTACCTTTCGACCTGCCAGTTGGGGATCACAATCGCATCGCTGGGGCTTGGCGCGATCACCGAACCCGCGGTCACGTCGCTGCTCGACCCGCTGCTGGTTGCGATGGGTTTTCAATCGCCTCTACCCGGCCAGCACAGTGCCGTCGCGATCGCGATCGCGTTGAGCATCAGCACCGCGTTGCACGTCGTCGTCGGCGAGGTGGCGCCAAAAAACTGGGCAATCTTTTTCCCCGATCGAATCCTTCCCCTGCTCGCCCCCCGCTAGTGGTCATCACCTATATCTTGTATCCGCTCATCTGGCTCTTAAACGCCGCGAGCAACGTCATCCTCCGCGCCACCGGCGTGAAGCTGGCGGGGAAAAGTCGCGGAAGCATTCCCCACAC
>Ga0105046_10015062_pt1 | contig 11895 bp, 11 predicted proteins | sample MAT03_FD_78385 | JGI IMG/M metagenome (GOLD analysis project Ga0105046, IMG submission 78385) | Freshwater microbial communities from Lake Fryxell liftoff mats and glacier meltwater in Antarctica - MAT-03 (megahit assembly) | ecosystem: Environmental > Aquatic > Freshwater > Ice > Liftoff...
CCGGCGGAGCGAGTCACGCAAGGTGTCCAGTTCGACGAACGCTGCCTCCGCGTGCTGGGGGCGACCGGCCACCGTTGGAGCCAACAGGCGGTCCAGGAAGTCTTGCACGGCAGCCGGCAAGTCGGGTTGGTGCGTGCGAACGGGCGGAATGCGGCCGGTGAGGTGCCCGATGAGGAGATCGTGCGGCTTGTCCGAGAGGAACGGCGGCACGCCGCAGAACAGTTCGTAAGCGACGCAACCGAGAGCGTAGAGATCGGCGGGCGGCCCCACGGTCTCGCTGCGGAAGGCTTCCGGTGACGTGTAGCGGTAGTTGTACGCGACTCGTGGGTCCGCGGGGGCGGACAGTAACATCGTCGGAGCCAGGTCGCCCAACACCACGCGATCGCCAGGACAGACGAAGATGTTCGAGGGTTTCACCCCGCCGTGGCACACACCCGCGGGGTGAAGCACCGCGAGACCGCCCAGCAACTGACGCAAGATTTCGACAACCTGTAGCGGCTCGAACCGCCGGCCACCGGCCAAAATGTCGCGCAGAGTCACGCCAGTGACGTGCGCCCGGACGGTGTAATACGCCTGGTCGTCCGGGAACGCTCGCACTTCAAGCGTCCGCACGAGATTGTGGTGCCCGAACTTGATCGATTGCTTACAGACCTCCACGAACTGCTTGCGGACTTCCGGCTCCCGCACGAATTTTTCCAGCAACACGCGGACCACGACTTCCATGTCGGCAAACGAATCGTGCGCGAGGTACGCGGCGGTGAACAGGCCCTGCCCAAGTACCCGCCGCAATTCGTACTGGCTGCTGATCCGCGCGAACAGTTCTCGGACCGCCTCCAGACCCAACCCGAGCCGCTTCCGGTCGAGCAGCGCAATGGCTCGAACGAGCAAGTCGCCACCGACGTGATCGACCAATCGGTCGAGAAGCTGCACGAGGTCGGGGCGGGCTTCAAACGCCGCCAAGCCATCGAGTATCGGCCCCAAAGCGGGATCGCCACGACGGGCGAGTTCTTCAATCGCCATGAAGGTCTGCTTGATCCCGATTCCCTGGATTGCTCGCTTCGCCATCACTCGAACCGCCTCGGCCTTGTGCGCGAGGTGCGGAACGACGAACGGAACGGCAAGTGGATCGGCGATTTTGCCTGCCTGCTTGAGTTGATTCACCAACTCCGCTTCGTCGGGCGGCACTGGCGAAACTTCCGCGGGCCGGATACGCGGCGCGGAGATGTACACCCCACCGGCCGCCATCGCCACCGTCCACGGTTTCTGTTCCACGCCGTGTTTGCGGGCATCCCGAACCACCTGCTCGGACACATACTCGAAAAGTTCCGCGACGCCAACCTTCCCATTGCCGTCTCGGTCGCCTTTGCCCGAAATCCCTTGCAAGAGGTGGTAAGTAAACAGGCCGTGCCGCAGGACGGGGTCTTCGACGGAGCGTTGGCCCGCATCGCAAGAGGCCATGATGAAACGGCCTTTCCCAGCTATTTCCTGGAGTGCCGCGGGTCCAATGCCAACATCCCGCGCAACCGCCGGCTCGGGGCCACGAGTTGCCAGCGCTTTCCCGGCATGGCAGCAGTCGAGGCACACGACGACCGCTTCTGCGGCGAGGCCGTCCACCCACCGGGCCAGGTCGCCCATCGCCACCCCACGAGCAGCGGGGTTCGTCGGGTCGGCATCGTAAGGCAGGAGGTAACCTTCTTCCTTCTTCCCGAGTGAGCGGACGACACCGTGGCCGGCGAAGTAGATCACAACAATGTCGGCCCCCTTACTTCGGGCCGGAAGCCAGTTCGAGAGACGATCGACGATGGCATCGCGGTGAGCCTTGTCGTCGGTGAGTAACTCGACCTGGTTCGCGGGGAACCCACACACATCGGGGTCGGTTAGCATCTCCGCCAGGGCTTCCGCGTCGTTGACGGCGTACTTGAGCGGCGTGACTCCCTTGTCCTGGTAGTCACCGACACCGATTACCAGTGCGACGCCGCGGCGCGGTAACGGTTCGCCGGCCATGTGGTGGGGAAACTCTTGAGGAATCGGGCGGGTTCACTCCGAAGTGAGATTGTAACCGTAATCGCTCCGGTGTGTTGCGGTTCTTCCGTTCTGTGTGGTTGGCGTGAACCGCTGGGCGAAGGCACACTCCGACGCTAGCCTTCATTACGGCGGGCATTGTCCGCCTCACCTCGCCTCACCAACGGAGAATTCCATGCTGTTCCGACTCTTCGCCGGCGCGTGTGCCCTGGCCTTGCTCGTCACTGCTTCCACGGCGTGCTTGGCTCAAGAGAAGAAAGACCCCAAGGACAAGCCCGCCTTCACGACTTGGGAGCGCGAGTCTGGCGGGATCAACCTGAAACTCGAAGTCGGCAAAGATACGTTGAAAATGTACGTCTTCAAGGACGAAGACGGCGTCACCATGACCTGCAAGATGAACGTGGGCAAGGACGGTGTTGTGAAAGCCACCGTCACCGATGTGGTCGAAAAGGGGAAGTTCCCCATCGTGCCGAAGAAGGGTTTTGAGTTCAGTTTCAAGTGGAAGGAAAAGGGCGACGCCGCGGAACTGACCGACCTGAAGGGCGAAGGGCTTGACGACGTTAAGGCTATCGTCGAAGGCGACTACAAGAAGAAGATCGACAAGAAGAAGGACTGAAAGCGGATCGCGTTGAATCGCTTTCCCTGGGACCGCGGGCGTCCCGCCCGCTTCGTGCAGAGCGGGCGGGACGCCCGCGGTCCCAGGGAAAACACCGCTTCGTGCAGAGCGGGCGGGACGCCCGCGGTCCCAGGGAAGACACCATTTCGTGCAGAGCGGGCGGGACTCTCGCGGTCCCAGGCAAGACACCATTTCGTGCAGAGCGGGCGGGACTCCCGCGGTCCCAGGCAAGACACCATACACTCTTCGGTTTGAAATCGCCCACACACATCACGGGTCGATGTCGTCGTTGTTGCGGGTGGTGCGGGAGGCGGGCGTGGCGTCCGGTTCCTTCCGCGTGCGGACAACTGGCGTCGAAGGTAAATCCGTGGGCAGCACCGCCGGGCCAGGTTCGGCGATGGCGATTGCGTCGGGCTTCGGCTTCACTTCGGCTGTCGCCTTCGCGGCGGTCTTGGGCGCTACGGTTTGCGCCGCCTCTGGGATCGTTGTCCCCGTCTGTGGCGCTGGTCGGTGTGTGGACAGCACGGCGGCCACGATCACGCCGAGAACCCCAGCGAGCAACCCGAGTTTCGCGTCGTTCTGCATGGTCTCCCCACATCGTTGACATCGCTGACACTTCGAGTATTCCAGGAAATCCGCCGAAAGCTCGTTGACATCAGTGCAGTTCTCAGAAAACTCTACTCTCACCAACCGGGCGCTTGGGAGAATGCAACCACCCGGCGAATGCGACTAATCTTCCCAAACCCGCACACCCGGCACAGCCGGCCGACTCGATGAGGCTTGTATGGGATTCGCTGGTGCCGTGGCCTTAATCGTTGTGGCCCTCGCAGTCACCTGCATCGTTAAGGGTTGGGATGTGCGACTCGTGCTGCTCGCGGCCTCGCTCCTGATCGCCACCGCCGCTGGTGATATTCCTGCCGTCGTCCACAAGTTCCTTGTCACATTTTCGGACGAGAAGTTCGTCGTCCCCATCTGCACCGCGATGGGCTTCGCATATGTGTTGCGGCACACCAACTGCGACCGGCACCTCGTGCTTCTGTTAGTGAAGCCCTTGCGGCGAGTGAGCTTCCTACTCGTTCCCGGCGTGATCGGTGTCGGGTTCCTGGTGAACATCCCGGTTATCAGCCAGACCAGCACGGCTGTGTGCATCGGCCCCGTGGTTGTGCCGCTCATGAGGGCCGCGGGCTACTCGATGCCGACCATCGGGGCGTGCCTGCTCCTGGGCGCATCCGTCGGTGGCGAGTTGCTCAACCCTGGCGCACCCGAACTGAAAGCCATCGAAAAGAAGACCGGCGTGCCGACGACGCAGCTAGCCCGCGAGTCGCTACCGCCGCTGGTGTTTACGCAACTCATCGTGTCCATGCTCGTATTCTGGCTGATGAGTCGATGGTGGGAGAAGTCCGCGAAAGCCGAGGGCCACCGCGTCCCCGAAGATCTGCTTCCCGCGTCGGAAGGTGTGGGTGCGCCCCAGCACATTGATTTGCTCAAGGCACTCGTGCCGTTGGTGCCGCTCGCGCTGTTGTTCCTCTCGGGTCCGCCGTTGAAACTCGTCACAGTGCCGGCCCACTGGGTGCTGGGGAACAGCCCGGACCCGACGGGTTCGCTTTTCAGCACACGCCTCATCGGACTGGCCATGCTCATCGGCGTGCTGGCGGCCATGCTGGCAAGTCCGAGGAAATCCCGCGACTGCGTGAAGCAGTTCTTTGAAGGCGCGGGTTATGGCTTCACGAACGTGATTAGCCTGATCGTGACGGCGAGTTGCTTCGGGGCAGCCATCGAAGCGGCTGGGCTGGCTCAAACCTTGGGCGCACTCATCGAGCAAGCACCGCAACTGATGCAACCGCTCGCGGCGTTCGTGCCAATGCTGTTCGCGGCCATCAGCGGGTCGGGCATGGCCAGCACCCAAATCCTCTACGACTTCTTCTACGCCCCGGCAGTTGCCCTTAAGCTGGACCCAGTATCCGTGGGAGCGCTGGTGTCGCTGGGCAGCGCGGCCGGCCGCACGATGTCGCCGGTGGCCGCCGTGGTGCTGATGTGCGCGACGTTGACGGGAACGAATCCTTTCACGCTGGCGAAGCGGGTCGCGCTACCGTTACTGGCCGGCATTGTTGTGATTGTCGTGTTGAGGATGTGCGGCGTACCGTTGTGAAGCGAGCCGTGGCTTCACTCGAAAATGTCCGCGACGGGGATGGTACCAACGGCGACGGCATCAATGACGACCGGAACCGCGCTGCCAACCGGGTAATCGTCTCGATGGGCGTAAGCGGGCATTTCGGATGGCCCACTGGGTTGCGTATACACCTCAATGATCTTGTCAGGCACATTCACGACCCAGTAAACCAGGATGCCAGCGCGAGCATAGATGCGGGCTTTGGAGGTGCGGTCAATTCGCAATGAACTGTCCGAGATTTCGATGAGTATCGCGATTTCCAGCGGGGTTGGGTGGCAGCTTCGGTAGCGGTTGCGTGGCCCGCGCACGATGGCGTAATCCGGTTCCGGTTCGCTATCGGTGAGTGTGATGGCCCGCTGACATCGAACGAACCACTCTGAGGGAAGCAACGCCGGCAAGAGTCCTTCGAGAATGTCCATTCCGCTGTCGTGGGGAAGTCCGTGCGACATTTTCTTCACCATGTACCCTTCCAGCAATTCAAAGGGTTCCCCATCGGTTAGGATGCCGGCTTTAATCATTTGGTGATATTCCGCCACGGTGAACATACGGAACCCCGCGTATTCGAGATATTCGGGCACGAACGGCGTTGCGGTTGTGGTCGTGGTCGTGGACATGGTGAATCACCCTTCCTTGGCTCGAACCTTATGCTTCATCACGTGTTGCGCGGGTCGGAATTGTCGAGCACGTCCTGAGTCTGTTTCGCCCTGAAGGCGCGGAGTTTCTCGCGCACCGTGGGGTATTTATTGCCGAGAATCGCCACGGCGAGCAGCCCTGCGTTCACCGCCCCGGCCTTGCCGATAGCGAGTGTCGCCACGGGGATGCCGGCCGGCATTTGCACGATGGAGAGTAGCGAATCGACGCCGCGCAGCACGGCCGACTCGACCGGCACGCCAAGCACGGGCAGCAGTGTCTTCGCGGCACACATCCCAGGCAAGTGAGCAGCGCCGCCGGCACCCGCGATGATGATCTCAAGGCCGCGCCCTTCAGCCTGATCGGCGTAGGCGAAAAGTTTGTCCGGGGTGCGGTGCGCGGAAACAACTTCGACCTCGAACGGAATGTCGAAGTCGGTGAGAATGTCCGCGGCGTGCTGCATGGTTCCCCAGTCGTTGCGGGAACCCATGATGATCCCGACCCGCGGCTTGTCGGGTGGCCGTGGCGTCGGTAAGTCGTCGGTCATGGCTTCACCAGGGCATTTTCAGATCGCCCCGGGTTTGCCGGGGCGGGAAGACCAGGGAAGACCAGGGCTATCCGGAGGACATCAGCCGATGGATTGCCACTTGCGGCCTTCGGGGGCGAGGAGTGCGTCGGCGTTGGCGGGGCCTTGCGAACCCATCGCGTATTCCTGGGGTTGCGGGGCGTCCGGGCCTTCCGCGGCGGCGATGATCGGGTCCATGATCTCCCACGCCCGTTCGATCTCGTCGGCCCGCATGAACAGCGAGGCGTCGCCGCTGATCGCGTCGAGCAGCAGGCGTTCGTAGGCTTCGGGAAGCGCCTTGTCCGCGAAGCCGGTCGCGTAGTCGAAGTGCAGATCGCGGGGTTGCAGGCTCACGCCTTCCGTGTCGGGCACCTTCGTCTGGAAGTTGAGTTTGATCCCTTCGTTGGGTTGCACCACGAGCGTGATGCGGTTGCACTGCATCACTTCGTCCTTTGGCAGCGGGAACATCAGGTGGCCTGGGCAGCGGAACTGAATCATGATCTCGCTGTAACGCTTTTTCAGCGCTTTGCCGGAGCGAAGGTAGAACGGCACGCCATACCAGCGTGAGTTGTCGATGTTCAACTTCACGGCGGCGTAGGTCGCGGTTTTGGTGCCGGGCGGAACGTCCTTGTGCTTGAGGTAACCAGAGTACTGACCGACCGCTGACGCTTTGCGTGCATCCTCGCCTGTGCGCACCGGAATCGCGGAAAGCACCTTCATCTTCTCATTCCGCAAATTGTCGGCGGAGTATTTCGTCGGGTCTTCCATCGCCACCATCGTGAGCATCTGCATGAGGTGGTTTTGGATCATGTCGCGGAACACGCCGCTATGGTTGTAGTAGCCGGCCCGCTCCGACACATCGACCGTCTCGGCCGCCGTGATCTGGACGTGTTCGATGTACCGCGTGTTCCACAGCGGTTCAAACAGCGTGTTGGCGAATCGGAACGCGAGGATGTTCTGGACAGTCTCTTTGCCGAGGTAGTGGTCGATGCGGTAAAGTTGCGATTCCTTCCAGAGTTTGTGGTGCGCGGTGTTCGCGGCGACCGCCGAGGCGAGGTCCGTGCCGAAAGGCTTTTCGATGATGACGCGGCGGAAACCGGCTTCCTCGCGGTTCATCCCGGCGTCACCGATCGCTGCCGAAATCTTCGGCGAGAGGTCCGGCGTCACCGACAGGTAGAAGAGGCGGTTCGCGGTGGCTGGCCCCTCGTGCGCCTTGAACCATTCCACGATTGGAAGCACGCCGCCCGGCAATGTGGGGTCCGTACCGACGTAGTGGATGCACTTGGCGAACTCCGGCCACTTCGGATGACCGAAGGGGTGCCCAGATACCGTCGAACCTTTCGTAACGAGATGCTTAACGAATGATTCGTCGTTGTTCTCGCTCCGAGCCACGCCGACAATCTTGGCGTCGGGGGACAATCGCCCTTTCAACGAGGCGTGAAACAGTGCCGGAATGAGCTTTCGGAAGGTCAAATCCCCGGTTGCCCCGAAGATGACGATGGTCAGCGGTACAGGCATGCGTGACCCCAAAGGAGGAATGGTGATACGGGATCATGGTATTGGCCGTTGCCGGTTTGCGGGAAGTTAGCAAGTTATCGGTTAGGCCAAATCGCTCGCGCTCCTTGCGGCCAGGTGAGTCTCCCATGCGTGTCGGTATACTCGGCGGCGGTCAATTGGGGCGGATGCTGGCGCTCGCGGGTTACCAACTCGGCTTGCAGCCCACGGTTCTCCAACCCCAGGAGGAACACGGCGAAATCTCGTCTGCCGGGCAAGTGTGCCCGCAGATTATCGGCAAATTCGATGATGAAGCCGCGCTGAAGAAGTTGGTGAAGGCTTCGGACGTTGTCACCTACGAATTCGAGAGTGTCCCGCTCGCGAGTGCCCGGTGGCTCGCGGAGCGTGTGCCCGTGTACCCGCCACCGCGTGCCCTGGAAGTGTCGCAGGAGCGGCTCGCGGAGAAACGCTTTTTCCAGTCGCTTGGCATTCCAACGCCAGAATTCGCCAGCATTGATTCCCGGGAAGATTTCGATGCAGCCCTTGCGAAGATCGGTTTCCCATCTGTGGTGAAGACACGCTGCGGCGGGTACGATGGCCGTGGGCAAGCCGTGCTGCGAAACTTGGCGGACGCCGAGACCGCGTGGTTAAGCCTGGGCGGGGAGCCATTGATTCTTGAAGAATTCGTGAAATTCGACCGCGAACTCTCCAAGATCGCTGTGCGCGGCGCTGACGGAGTGGTCGCGTGTTACCCCTTGATCGAGAATGTTCACATCAATGGCATCCTGCACCGCTCCCTGGCACCGGCGGACAACACGGCCGAGGAGTTAAGCGAGCGTGCCGCCGAGTTCGCCCACCAAGTGCTGAATGCGCTGGAATACGTCGGCGTGCTGACCATCGAATTCTTCCAGGATGGGCCGCGATTGCTGGCGAACGAGATGGCACCCCGCGTTCACAACTCGGGCCACTGGACGATTGAAGGCGCGCAGACGAGTCAGTTCGAGAATCACCTGCGGGCCGTGTGCGGGTATCCGCTCGGGTTGACCGAGGCGATTGGCGTCTCGGCGATGTACAACTTCATTGGGAAAGTGCCGCCGGCCCGCGAAGTATTGGCCGACCCGGCCGCGCACTTCCACGATTACGGCAAGCAACCCCGGCCTGCCCGCAAAGTCGGGCACGTCACGCTCAGCGCTCGCAGCGGCGAAGAGTTGACCGAGAACTTACCCGCGTGGGACGCACGCTTCGCGCGGAATAACGATTCCCAGAGTTGACACGCTGGGCTATTCTCTCACCATCTCGCCTATCACGACCTCGAGATTCACCCAGGAGACACCATGCCCGCCGTTACGCCGCTCACCAAGAAGCCCTCGTGGGCCGCGCTGCAAGTTCACTACCAGACCATGCAGAAAACGCATCTGCATGGGTTGTTCCAGAGCGACCCTGCACGCGGCACCACGCTCACCGCCGAAGCCTGTGGCGTGTTCCTCGATTACTCGAAGAACCGCATCACGGCCGAGACGCTGAAACTCCTGTTCGCGCTCGCCGAGGAATGCAAACTCCGCGACCGCATCGAAGCCATGTTCCGTGGCGACAAGATCAACATTACCGAAGGTCGCGCCGTGCTGCACACCGCGTTGCGCGCCCCGAAGGGCGCAACCGTGATGCTCGACGGCAAGAACGTCGTGCCCGATGTTCACGCGGTCCTCGATAGCATGTCCGCGTTCGCCGACCGCATTCGTTCCGGCGAGTGGAAGGGCTTCACCGGCAAGCCCATCAAGACCATTGTAAACATCGGCATCGGCGGTTCGGACCTCGGCCACGTGATGGCGTATGAAGCCTTGCGGCACTACACCGAACGCAAACTCAGCTTCCGCTTCATCTCGAACGTGGACGGCACCGACTTCGCCGAATCCGTCCGCGATCTCGACCCCGCCGAGACGCTCTTCATCCTCTGCTCGAAGACGTTCACGACGCAAGAAACGATGACCAACGGCCGCTCGGCCCGCGAATGGAGTCTCGCAGCGCTCAAGGACGAAGCCGCCGTGGCGAAGCATTTTGTCGCGGTCTCCACGAACGCAGCCGAGGTGACCAAGTTCGGCATCGACACGGCGAATATGTTCGGCTTCTGGGACTGGGTTGGTGGCCGGTACTCGATGGATTCCGCCGTCGGCCTCTCCACGCTGATCGCCGTCGGCCCGGCCGGGTTCCGCGACATGCTCGCCGGATTCCATGCCATCGACGAGCACTTCCGCACCACGCCGTTCGAGGCGAATCTGCCGGCGATCATGGGCCTCATCAGCGTGTGGTACGGCAGCTTCTTCGGCGCGGAAACGTCGGCCGTGCTGCCTTACGACCAATACCTGAAGCGGTTCCCGGCGTATTTGCAGCAACTCACGATGGAGAGCAACGGTAAGCGTGTGACGCTCAGTGGCGCGGAAGTCGATTACCAAACCGGCGCGGTCTACTGGGGCGAACCAGGCACGAACGGCCAGCACTCGTTCTACCAACTGATTCACCAAGGGACGAAGCTGATTCCGTGCGACTTCATCGCATTCGCCAAGTCGCTGAACCCGAAAGGCCAGCACCACGACTTGCTGATGGCGAACGTCTTCGCGCAAGCCGAAGCGCTGGCGTTCGGCAAGACCGCCGAGCAGGTGAAGGCCGACGGCGCGCCACCCGAACTCGTTCCGCACAAGACGTTCCCCGGCAACCGGCCCTCGAACACCATCATGGTCGAGAAACTCACGCCGTACTCGCTGGGCACGCTGGTGGCGCTCTACGAGCACATCGTGTTCACGCAAGGCGCGGTGTGGGACATCGGCTCGTTCGATCAGTGGGGCGTGGAACTCGGCAAAGCGCTGGCCTCGAAGATCGTGCCGGAACTGGAATCGCCGATGGAACTGCCGATGAAGCACGATAGCTCGACCAACGCACTCATCCGCCGCTACCGCGCCGCCAAGAAGTGACTTTGGGTGTTTGCGATGCCGCAAGAGCTTCGCCGCTTGCGGCATCGCAAACACCGACCGATCTATTCTAATCTACCAAATGGTATCAGTCATATGACACCTGAACTCATCCCAATTCCGATGGCGACCCAAACCGCCCTCCTGGAACTGGCTGCGCGCACGGGCCGCGCCGCTACGGAATTGCTTGCCGCTGCCGTCGAGGAATTCTGCCAGCGATTCGCGGGTGGCATTCCCGGTGTGAACCCTGCTGACGTTTGGGAAGCGGCCGCCGAGGCCGACGCCGGTCGCCTCACTCCACACACCGACGTGTTCGCCCGACTCCGCACTCGCCAATGAGCTACCGCCTACTTTACACGGACAAGGCTATCGGCCAACTCGAACGGCTTACCATTGAATTTGTGGACGCCGTGGAAGAACGCCTCCTCGCGCTCGCCGATGCCCCACGGCATTGAGCGTTCCAATTGCTTCCCCACCGTTTCCGCCGCGTGGCCAGTTATTCCACTTTGAAACCAGCGATACGGCCGGCGCACCGTGGTTTTTCACCGTGATCTTTCGGTATTCCCAAGACGAAACCGCGCTCCACATCTTGAGCGTGACTTGGCGAGAATTGATCGATGAATGAAAAGGAATCCACCGAGGATTCACCCAAACAGGTCGGACACCTTGCACGAGAAGCCCGGAAGCACATCGCCGCCGTCGAGGAGGTCGTCGTCGCCCAGTTCGGTGCCGCGCATGCTGCCCTGGTAGACCATCACCGTTCGCGTCTCGGGATCGACTAGCCAGACGAGCGAGACGCTGTAAAAAACGTATTCCTTGATCTTCGCCCGCACGTCGCCCCGGCGGTCGCTCGGCGACAGCACTTCAACTGCAATGTCCGGCGGGATGAGAAAATAGCCGTCGGGCATCGCGGGTTGCCGGGCGATGCTCCAGAACGCCACGTCCGGCCCGCGAACGGTATCTGGACCGCGTTCGAGAACAACGCCAGTGTCGTTCGTAGTTACCCAGCCGAGTTTAGCAGGATCGACGAAGTTCCCCAAGAAACGGCCCACACGCTGGCAGCAAATGCCGTGCTTCCCTTTGGCTGGCGGCATGACGATGACCTCCCCACGCACGAGTTCAAGGAAAGATCCGTCCTCGGGGTTCGGCATCCGCTCGAACTCCGCAATCGTTACGGGTGACTGCTGAACCGTTGACATGCGAGACTCCTTCTGGGTTTCATTCAAACAAGTCCGACACCTTGCACGAGAAGCCCGGAAGCACGTCGCCGCCTTCGAGTAGGTCGTGCTGACCTCGAATTGCTCCGTTCAGGTAACCCGCAATACTCCACTGGTAGCGGTCAAATGGCATTGGTTGGTCCGGCAAGCGGTGAATCTCGACGCATTTGATCGCTGGCTTCACGATCCACACGAGATCGACGCCGAAGGCCAAGTAG
>Ga0105046_10015063_pt1 | contig 11895 bp, 8 predicted proteins | sample MAT03_FD_78385 | JGI IMG/M metagenome (GOLD analysis project Ga0105046, IMG submission 78385) | Freshwater microbial communities from Lake Fryxell liftoff mats and glacier meltwater in Antarctica - MAT-03 (megahit assembly) | ecosystem: Environmental > Aquatic > Freshwater > Ice > Liftoff...
CACGTTGTCCGCCAAGAAGGTCTTTTTGGCATCACCCCAGGCCACAAGTGCTGGCAAATTAACAACTTCTACAAAAGCGCCCGACCGGTTACACCCGTTTGAATCGGCTTCAGATCGCGTGCCCCCACTGGGGCTACGCGAAACGACCCCGTTGCTAATCACTTCTTGATCTTCGCCGTGACCTTCAGGACGTTCACGTCCTTGTCGCACTTCACTTGCACTTCGGCTCCGGCTTGGCCGACGAGGAGGAGCAAGCCGTCCTTGCCGTTCGTGGTGGTAACCTTGCCGTCGGCTCCCGTCACGACGAACTCGGTGGCGTCCGTGATGCTCAACTCGCGGTCCACGGACTCATTCTTCACCTTCTGGTTGATGACGAGTTGGCTCTTGGTCGTATCGGCGGACTTGACAGTCCCCTTCACCATCTGGGCTTTTTGGGCGGCCGCGTCGGCGTTTCCGGCGAGGAACGCGAGGCCGAGGACAACGGCAGCGAACGTGAAAGCGCGAATCATGGGACGCTCCTTGAGAAAGGCATGGCTCAGGTTTCGGCGGGTGAGTTGCGAGTCCGAACCCCGTGAGCAGTTAGACACCATTCAGCCGTGATAGTTCCGCGAGAATGCGGATCACATTCTGGCGGGAATCTTCTCGTCGGAACCCCCGTGGGCCGTGTTGGTTGTGCGAATCTCGCGTGAAATCAGCGATTCGTGACATAAACTAGACGGATCGGCGGCGGGTGCTGTCCGATTCAAGGAGCTTTGACCATGCCCGCGTCCACTTCTGAACCCGCTGGTGGCGAATCACCCGAACCCCCAAGTACGAACTCGTAACCCCCAAGTAAACCGACGCCGTTCCAGGCGGCGTGGCCGTGGGTTCTCTGCGTCATCGGGTTGGACTACCTCAGCACACTGGCATATCAGCCGAGCATCGCCTTCGGCGCGGCTGGCCTTCTCGCCCCCCTCGTGACGATCTTCGTTGCCGCCGTCACGGTCTTCATCGCCCTGCCAATCTACTGGTACATCGCGGGCCGGTCGCCGAGTGGCGGCGGTTCCACTGCGTTGCTCGAACGCTGCGTCCCAGGCTGGTTCGGCAAACTCCTCCTGCTTGTGCTGCTGTCGTTCGGTGCGGTGGATCTCGTGTTCACCCGGACGTTCTCGGCGGCGGCGGCGGCGGAACACATCACGCAGTGCCCGGCCCCGGCGTGGAAGCAGATGCTCAATAACGCGACATCGGGTGGCGAAGCCTGGCGGCAGCAGTTGCCGAATTGGCTCAGGCAGGCCACCGACGGCGTGTGGAACCGGCAGACCGTCGTTTCGCTGATCGTGCTACTGATGGGCACCGTCGTCGGATTGCTTTTCTTCAAAGGCTACACTCGGAACTTCGTTCGCCTTGCCGCCGCGACGGTGGTTTCGTACCTCGCGCTGACGCTGTTTATCATGGGAAGCGGTGCCATCTACTTGATGGAACACCCTGAGTTGGTCGAACGTTGGTGGGCGGATGTATGGGCCGGGAACTGGAAGCCCGGCGTGGCCGCACGCCCCGTCGCGGGCTGGGGCGAACTGATCGCCGTGTGCATTCCACTCTTCCCGGCGCTGGCGCTGGGCCTCAGTGGCTTCGAGTTAACCCTGATGGCGATGCCCCTCGTGCGTGGCAAACCGACCGACACCCCCGCCCACCCGCGCGGCCAAATCCGGAACACGCGGTTTGTACTCGTGGTTGCCGCCCTCACGATGTCCGCGTACCTGCTCGGTTCGACACTCGTGACGACCGTGCTGATTCCCCCGGGCGCGCAACTCACCGAAGGGCAAGCGAAGTATCGCGCCTTGTCGTACATGGCGCACGGTGGCGTCCTCTCGGAAGGTCAAGCGGGCACCGGGCTTGGTTCCGCGTTCGGCGTTCAGTTCGGCACGCTCTACGACGTGAGTACGGTGGCGATTCTCGCTCTTGCCGGACTGAGCTTCGCCATGACGCTGGCCGCGTGGATTCCGCCTTACCTGGCCCGCCTGGGGATGGAGTTTAACTGGTCCGTGCGCCTCGGCGGCCTGATCTGGCTGTTCACCGCGTTGAAGTTTGCCGTTACGGTCTATTACGGGGCGGATGTGGACGCGCACCGTGCGGCCTATCTCACGGGTGTGTTGGCGATGTTCGGATTCGCCGCGCTCGCCGCCGCGATCGATGTCTGGCAGAAGCGGCGCAAGTTGGGCTGGCACAAGGCGCTCCGCGTGCCGCCGCTGTTCATCTTCGCGCTCGTGCTGTTCTCTTCTAGTGTTGTTTGGGTCTGTTGGGAACGGCCGGTCGGGGCCGTGTTCGCAGCGGCGTTCGTGGTTCTCGTGCTGTTCGTCTCGATGTTCAGCAGGGCGTGGCGAGCGACCGAATTCCGGTTCGACGGGTTCGAGTACGCGGACAAGATGACCGAACACGAGTGGGAACGGCTGAAAGCCTCCGACTTCCCCGTTCTGGTGCCATATCGCCCAGGGTTGGGGACGCTAAAACAGAAGGAAATCGATGTGCGAAGCCGGCACCGCATTCCGGGCACGCTGCCCATCGTGTTCGTGCAAGCCGACGTCGCCGACCCGAGCGATTTCCACCACAAGCCGAAACTGCGCATCGCCCGTGAAGAGGGCCGCGTGGTCGTCTACCTCACGCGGTGCTGCTCGATCTCGCACGCAATCGCGGCGGCGGCACTGGAGCTTTCCAGCGGTGGTGCCGTGCCCGAGGTTCACTTCGGTTGGTCTAACGAGAACCCCGTGACGGCGAACTTGCACTTCGTCCTTTTCGGTAGCGGGAACGTGCCCTGGATGGTGCATACGCTCATCCGCCGGGCACCGGTGCCAGAAGCCCGCAAGCCGCGAGTGATCGTCGCGTGACGTCAGAAAAAGCAGTACTCACCGCAGAGAACAGCCTTTCCACGGCGCTAACGAGCGTTATCGCCGTGTTTCCGTCTTCATAAAGTGTTAACCTTGTGCGGCAATTCAAAAAGCTTTGTGCGGTCGCGGCGTTGACAATGGCTTGGGCTGGTCGCTAATAATATCCTCAGTTCGCCCCCGTCAAGGCTCAGTTCCCGTCGATTCCGTCAGGTTGATCGTGCGCTCGTGGTCCGTCCCCCGGCCCGCCAGCATACCCGTCCGCCGTTTGGTTTTGCTTCACTCGATTCACTCGCTCGACTTGTTCAACCCCCTCACAGCGTGGCCGGCTGTCTCCGGCGTTTCGTTCACTCACGTCCGGGATGTCTCGCGGCACTCGCCCGCGTGGTGTCCGCTGCGCCGGCCACTGCGCCGTGCGCTCAGGGAGTCTTTGCATGTCCGCATCCACACAGTTCGCTCGCACGTTTCGCCCTTGCCTGACGGCTCTCGAAGCCCGGGAAAACCCAACCGTCACGGCCATCTTCAACACGTCGGTCCTGACCGTGATGGGCGACGGTAATGCCAACGCTATCACCATTGCCGCCGACACCAGCGGCAACCTCACTGTGACCAACGGCACAACCGCCGTCGCCATTCAGGGGACGTTCGGAGCCGCCACAAAGTTCAACCTCACGTCGGTTTACGTCGATGCGAGAGGCGGTGACGATACCATCGTTCTCGACCGCTCGCTGAACGTCCTGGACGCCAACGGGAAGCTTGCCGCGGCACCCAGCGGCACGCTTCTGGGCAGTGGCGGGAACGACACGATCCGCGCCTTCACCGGCGGTTTCCTCGGAGGCGTGATCGGCAATCCCATCGTGGGGAACCTCGTGATGGACGGCGGTTCGGGAAGCGATTTCCTCGACAGCGGTTTCGGTAACGACACCATGCTCGGCGGCAGTGGTAGCGATACCCTCCGCTGGCTGCCCGGCACGCTGATCGACACGTTCGATGGCGGCGATGGGAACGACACCGCGATCATCGTGGGCAACGCGAACAACCAGGGCGACGTGTTCGTCCTGACCGCCAACCCGGACGGCTCGGGCCGCGTGCTGTTCCAGCGCACGAACCTCGTCCCGTTCTTCATCGACATCAGCAACATCGAAACCGTGAACATGCAGACGCAAAGCGGCGACGACACGATTACCGTCGGCGACCTCAGCGGCACGGGCGTGAAAACGGTGATCGCCGATGGCGGCGTGGGCAACGACATCATCGACGGGTCCGCGACCGGCGTGAATCTGCAACTGACGGGTGGCGACGGGGACGACACGCTCATCGGCGGTCGCGGGAACGACGTGATCTCGGGCGGCGGCGGCAACGACAACCTGACCGGCAACAAGGGTCTCGATACCCTCAGCGGCGACGCGGGCAACGACACCCTCGACGATGGCGTCAAGGACGGCAAGCAGGACGTGCTGATCGGCGGTGCCGGTGCCGACTCCTTCGTCCGCCGTCAGGTGAACTCGCCGAACGACGCGACCCCGAAGTTCGATGAACTCGTGATCGACTTCACACCCGCCGACGGCGACATGATCAGCGTTCTGTATGTGTGACGATAAGTGATGAGTGACGATGTTATCCGTTTAGCGGGTTCCCCAATGGGGAACCCCGCGTTGAGGTGCCGTCCCCGTTGGGAACTGGGCTAAACGGGTTGACTCATTACTCATCACGCTTTGCGGGGTAGCATGTTCAGGCGGAACTCGGTCTTGCCGATGCGGATGTTATCGAGACCGATCGAGACCAGCCCAGGAGCCGCGCCGCTCGGTGCTTCCCAGGGAACGTGCAGGTCGAACACTACTCGGTATGGTTGGCCGCGCCAGACGAGCGTGAACAGCGACTTCGTTACGCCCGCGTTCACCACCGAGAGGTGGACTTCCAGTTTGGCCTCGCGGGCCACTTCCTTGGCGACGTAACCGGTCCCGATCAATTCCGAATCGTGGTGGAATGCCCGCGACAACGTCCGGACGCTCTCCGCCGAATCCGGCGTGTGCAAGTAAACCGACACCTTCGCTTGCAGGCCAGGCACAATCGCGGCCGGTCCATAAACGCTAACCTGAATCACATCCGTCGCGGCCTTCCAGAACAGCAGGCTTCGCTTCAACTTCTTCCACCTGACCGAATCGGTCAACGGTCGGTCGTCGCCTTCGCGGGCTGTTGTGTCGTCGGTGCCGCACGTCTCGGTGTGGTAGTGGACGGGAGGCTCGACGCCTTTGAGTGGGTCCGGAGCATCCTGTTTGGGGAACTTCGCCATCTGTTGACCATCCGTTGAAGCAGTGTGAGGAGCGGGCGCAACGGGCGAAGACGTGGGCGAACCGGGCGTGAGCAAGAGAACAGGCGAAGGGGCTGATCCGGGCGTGGCTTGGGGCGAGGAAGACTGGGGCGACTGGGTTTCGGGCACGTTCAGACTCGGCGTGCCCATCGGCTCAATCGTCGGCGATGGTGCGACCTCTTCGGGCACCAGATCGGGCAACTCGAACGTGACGGACGCATCCGAGTCGTCGCGCGACGGTAGCAACGCGATACCGGAACCGGGGGTCGGCCATTGCACCGAACCGCTCGAACGACCCGGCTCGTGTGGTTCGCGGCGTTCCCGCAGTTGAGAGAGCGGCAGGTATTCCGGCTTGAGTTTCGGCGTATGTTCGGACATCCGGGACCGCGGTACGTCCAGGGGCATCGCCAGCGCCGCCAGATGATCGTGAACGGCGTCCAAGCTGGGGAAGCGGTCGGCCGGTGAAGGCGACAGCATCCGCCCGATGATAGCCGCGAGTTCCACGGGGATGGCCGGGTTCACGAGGTTCAAGGGCGTGGGCGCGGTGGTCTGCTTCGCCGCGAGTTGCTCGGTCGCGGACAGTTCGGGGAACGGCGGCAACCCACACAGGGCGAAGTACCCAATCGCACCGAGCGCATACTGATCGTTGGCCGGCGTCGGCGTGGGGTCGGTGGCGTACTCGGGAGCGGCATACTCCATCACTTCGCCCACGGCCACCGCCGCGGACATCGTATCGAGAAGCGATTCATCCTCGGCGAGGTTCGCGGCCAGCACGGCCCCGGCCCCAAGGTCGAGCAAGCGGGGAAGCCCATCCGGGGCGAGCAGCACGGCCCGCGGCGTCAGCGCGCCGTGGGTCACCTTCCGCACATGGCATGTGTGCAGCGCGTCGGCCAGGTGGGCGAGCATTCCAACGGTTTCGCCAGCCGAGAGGGGACGGGCGGCGACGCGGTCCGGGAGGGATTGGCCTTCGGCGTGCGGCCAGACGAAGTAGTGGTATCCGTTCGCTGAATCGGCATCGGTCGGAGGCACAATAGCCGGGTGCGGGCATTTTGCCAGTGCGCGAGCGAGTTGCTTGGCTTGCCGGGCACGCCACAGACTGCGGAGCGGAAACACGCGGACACGAAACAGTTCACCGGGTTTGTCTTTGTGTGTCGCGCTGAAAACGGGGCCGAATGTGCCGGGGCCAGCGGGATTTGTAAGCCGGAACGGCCCGAGCGCGAGCATCCCGATTTCGCCCGCCAAAACGCGGTCGGCCTGGAATGGCGTGAGGACATCCCGGTTTACGAGGAACTCGACGAGCGCCGCTGGCCCACTGCCGGAAAACTCGGCGAGCAAGTCCGCGAGGACCGCGGAATCGGCGACGCGGAAACGGGCCAACTCGTCGGCCAGAACGGCGGCGTCGATGGTGTTTGGGATGAGTCGGGACGACATAGTGTTCAAAGCCGAAAGGCGCGTCAACGTGCCACCACGGTAATGTTGAGGGCGAGGCGGAACCGCACCATCAACACGACCGCGTGGGAACTCTAGAACACGCTTCCAGATGTGGGCCGGTTATTTCGACCTGGTAACACAGCGGGGCCGCGGAAACGACACCGCCCCGGTGAGCCGGGGCGGTGTCGTTTCCAGAGGCGGATGGTCACTTCGCCATCTTCGCTTCAAAGCTGTTGTCGCCGGCCTTGACTGTCATCTTGAGGTCGGTCGATTCGGCGTTCTGGTAGCGGATCGGGATCGGCGGGCTTTTCGACGGGTTGGGTGGTACGCCCCCAGACGTGCTTCCGGAATCGACGGGGGTAACCCCCTTCGGCGACGCGCCACCACCACCCAACATCGCCGCGGGCGGGTGCACGCTGAACTTCACCTCGCCGACCGGCGCGTCGGTGAACGTAAACGACCCGTCGCCCTGGATCGGCGCAGCCAGCATGATGTTATTCGACCCGTGGAGTTTGATCTCCCCGGCGGTCACGGGCTTGTCGCCGACCATCGCCTGACCGGTGATCTTCCCCTTGGCACCCTCCCCGCCACCGCAGCCTATCAGGAACAGGCAGGCCACGACAGCCCCGGCCACTGTGCCCATTTTCGTCATCGCTCAGCTCCCTGGCGGTGTCCCGCCGGTCGGTGTGAACCCGCGCCGGAAACGGAGCCCCCCCGTAAGTACGGGGGAGCGGTTGTCCGGCGAGGGCGTCGTGGTCGGTCAGAAGTTCGGGGTGACTTCATTGCCGATGTAGGTGCAGATGCTCTGCCAGGCGAAGGCGCTAATGCTCGGCGTGATGCCCTTCACGCCGCCGTCGGCAAACAGCACCTGGCAGGTCTGGCCGGAGACGCAGTGTGCCCGGTCGATCTGGTTGAGGTTGGGATCGCTCTGCTTGGCTTGCGGGGGCCCTGCCTCGAAGTTAAAGGAGGCCATGTGGTTGTAGTTCCAGTTGCCGTGTGCCCACAGGCTACCATGGTTGCCGCTCTTGCGGGAGGACTGTTCGGCGAATACGGTCGTGTTTGAAGTACCGTCCCCGCCTGTGATGGCCTGGATGGACACGGTCCCTTCCCAAACCGTCCGGTTGTTGGTGAACACGCGGTGGTTCATGGCGTAACTGGTGGCCCCCCAGTTGTGCAGAGTGCCGTCGGTCGAGGCGTCCGCCGGGGACATGAAAATCTTGTTGAGCTTGGCCAAGGGGGCGACGTGGACGTTGTTGGCGTGGCAACTGATGTGGGTGCCGTTGTGTCCGAGCCTGTGCAGCGAGTCCTGTTCCATGTACGGGAGCAGGGCGAAGTGGGCCGTCTGGACGCCAGCGAACCTGTGAATACTCGGCCACTGCTGGATGTAAGCGGGCGGCAGTTGGCCGACGGCGTCGTTGCAGGCGTGCAGGGCGATGCCCATCTGCTTCAGGTTATTCGCGGACTGGATTCGGGCGGCAGCTTCACGGACCTTCTGGACGGCCGGCAGCAGCAGGCCGATCAGGATAGCGATGATGGCAATAACCACCAAGAGTTCGATCAGGGTGAACCCACGACGGGTTACCGAAGACGTATTCAGGCGCATGGGGAATTGCTCCTCGAAAGAACAGAAAGACAAGAGATTAGAAAATGCCACCCACCGGAACCGGTGGGTTATGGCCGACGAAAGAACGGGAGAACCTGGGCAACTTTATTTGTACTTCACGATGCAGTCGGGCGTCAACAGAATTCAATGGGAAATTTTCATGAGAGTCGTGGACTCTCCTCAGAAGTCATGTGGGGTGGCGTTTCTCTTGTTCCCCCAAAGAACGCCGGCCCCACGTTGCGATTTCACACGATCTGAGCCGTGAACGGCTTCGCCTTCTCCACGATTTGGATGGGCCGTCCGTTGGCGGTGTCGTTCTTCTTGGTGAAGTCGATGCCCATCAGGTCGCACACGGTCGCCAGGAAATCCTGGGCCGTCGTGGGTCGGTCGGTCACGGTGCCGCCTTCCTTGTCGGTCTTACCGATCACCGTGCCGCCCTTGATGCCGCCGCCCCACATGCCCAGGCTCCAGGCACGCGGGTAATGGTCGCGGCCGGGGTTCGCGCCACGGGTGTTGATGTTGGGCGTGCGTCCGAAGTCGCCCATCCACACGATCAGCGTCGAGTCGAGCAAGCCCTTCTCTTTCAGGTCGCTGATGAGCGCGGCCATCGGCGTGTCGATCTGGCCGCTCAGGCTCTTCACGCGGGCGAAGTTATCCTGGTGTGTGTCCCAGCCGCCGAGGTTCACCTCAACGAACGGAACGCCGACTTCCACGAGGCGGCGAGCCATCACGACGCCCTCCGCGAATCGGCCCGTGCCGTACTTCGCCTTGTTCGGCTCCGCGCCCAGGTCGAACGCCTTCGCTTCCTTCGACGCCATCAACTTCACGGCGCGTTCGTAGGTCGTCTTGTGGTCGTTGATCGCGTCGGCGGCGTACTCGCGGTGGAACGCCTTTTCCATCTGTTGGAGTAAGCCGACACGATTGTCGAACTGGCTCGCGCTGGCGGCGGACTTCAGGTCTTCGAGGCCGCGGTTCGGGTCGGTGATGAGCAGCGGTTGGTGCTTAGGCCCGAGGAAGCCCGAGCCGTAACTGCGGCCACCGATGGCGACGTAGTTGGGCATCGAGCCATCAGCCGCGCCGAGTTCCTTGGACACAATCGAACCGACGGACGGGTAGACCACGCCGCCCTGGCCTTCGCGGTAACCCGTGTGGCCGTAGTACTTGGCGCGGGCGTGTGCCCCTTCCGGCGTACTCATGCCGCGAACGAGGATGCCGTGCTTCATCTGCTCGGCGAGCTTCGGCAAGTGTTCGCTGATCTCGATGCCGTCCGCCGTGGTCTTCATCGGCTTGAAGTCGCCGGCACCTTTGCTGTCGGGCTTCAGGTCGAACGTGTCCTTGTGGCTGGGGCCGCCGTCCATCCACAAGAGGATGCACGATTTGGCTTTGCCCTTGCCGGATTCGGCGGCGGCCTTGGCCATCACGGGGAGCCAGCCCGACAGCGCGGGTGCGAACACCCCGGCGGCCGACAGCTTCAGGAAGTCGCGGCGAGTCTTTTCTTGCAGGCGGGAAGAGAACATGGGTTTCCTTGTGTTTGGTGTTTGGTGTTTGGTGTTTGGTGTTTCGTGTTTCGCAGTTGGTGTTTGGTGTTTGGTGTTTCGTGTTTGGTTCCGTTTAGCGGCCGTCCCAACGGGACGCGGTGTGAGGCGTTCCGTTGGGACGGCCGCTAAACACGAAACACGAAACACTACTTAATCAGCGTGAACTCGCTGCTGTTGAGCGCTGCCCAAAGGATGTCGCCGTAAGCGGTTGCGGCGGGGCCGTTCTTGGCGATGTACTCGGTGAGCATCTTGGTCTCATCAGCGGTTGGGCGGCGCGAGAAAACCGCGAGGTAAATCTTCTCGATGACTTCCTCGGGCTTGGTCGCGGAACCGATGATCGCCTTGACGGTGGCCGGGTTGTTGGCGATGGGCGAGTTCATCAACCGGAGGGCTTGCGGGATGCCGGCCTCGTAGTCCACGGGGTTGGTTGAATCCGCACCCGAAAGGAAGAAGTTCACGAACTGGGCGCGGGCACCAACCGGCGCGCCCTTCGCTGCCGCTGCGCCCTTCGCGGGCCGCTCTTTCCCGCCCTTGCCCATGCCAGTGACGACGGCGAGCGAGTCGAACAGTTGTTCCGGAGCCATCACTTTCATCGTCATGTGGCTGAACAACTCGTGATCGTCCTTGTTCGCCGCGGCCGGGCGACTCGTTCGCTGGTAGGTCTCGCTCAGGCAAATCGCCTTGAGGAGATACTTGATGTCGAATTCGCCTGCGGTGCCGACGTGGCGAGCGAGTGCGTCGAGCAATTCGGGATGGCTCGATTCGTTCTCGGCGAGCATGTCGTCGACGGGGTTCACGAACCCACGGCCGAACAGGTGTGCCCAGGTGCGGTTCACGAGCGAGCGGGCAAAGTACGGGTTCTCGGCGGCGGTCATCCACTTGGCCAGCACGGGGCGATAGGCTTCCTTGTCGCTGAGTTTCGGTTCCGCGCCGCCCAGGAACTTCGCGGGCACGGTCTTCGCGGACTCGGGGAAGAAGTCTTTCGTCTTGGTGCGGGTGTTGCCTTCGGTCACGCCGATCTTGGTGTTATCACCGCCCTTGTTGGCATTCTTGGGGTTGTCGGCTTTCACCTTCGAGAAGAACGACGCCATGCCCCAGTATTCGGTCTGTTTCCAGGTGGTGAACGGGTGGTTGTGGCACTGAGCGCATTGCAGTTGGATGCCCATGAAGTGCTGGCCGACGGTGTCCGTGAGTTTGTCCACGGAGCGGTTCGCCAGGAAGTACGTCGTCGCCGGGTTCTCCTCGACGCTCCCCTCAGCCGTCACGAGCGCGGTGACGAGCTTATCCCAACTCACGTTCTTGTTGAACTCGTCCTCGAACCACTTGTAGAACGGCTCTTTGAGCACGAAGCGGTTGGCAGAGTCGCGCGGGAACAACTTGGCGGCCCAGATGTCGGCCATGCGGCGACCGTAGTTCGGGTCGGCGAGAAGTTCGTCGAGTAACTTCGCCCGCTTATTAGCGGTCGCGTCATCAAGGAAGGCTTTGGCCTTCTCGACGCTCGGGATGACCCCTGTGATATCGAGGTAAGCCCGGCGGAGGAACTCTTCGTCGGTGCAGAGTGCGGACGGCGCGATCTTCGCAACCGCGAGCTTGCGGTTGATCTCGGCATTGATGAGTTTGGCGAGCGCTGCGGCGTCCTTGGTCGTGGGCGCGGCGACAACCGTGGGCAGCGGCTTCGCGGGATCGACGGGCTTCGCCGGTGCGTCCGGCTTCGCGGGCGCATCGGGCTTGGCTGGGTCCCCTTTCTTGAGGAACTTTTCGAGCCGCTTTTGCTTCTTCTCTTGCGCCGTCTGGGCGTCAGCGGTGCTGAGTTCCCCCAAGAGCACGGCGACACCGGCAGTGAGAGCGAACAGGGCGAATGAACGAAACCGCATTGCGGAACCCTCGTGGGGTTAGGGCTTGCACCGGCAGGCAGCGGCCGGGCCATGACAATTAAACCCGATCCGTTGCCCGGAGTAACGCGGAAATCTCCAAACCCCTCGGTTCCTGCCCAGCAGTTGGGCACTCACACGGTCCACATCGTAGATTCATATCGGCTGAAGTTGCATGATGGTAATGGTTTGCGGCTTGGCTGACTCAGACACATTCGCCACGGCACGGGGAGTGCATTTCCTTCTAATCTCTCTTGCGGTCTCTTCCCGCAACTCTCCAACC
>Ga0105046_10015071_pt1 | contig 11893 bp, 9 predicted proteins | sample MAT03_FD_78385 | JGI IMG/M metagenome (GOLD analysis project Ga0105046, IMG submission 78385) | Freshwater microbial communities from Lake Fryxell liftoff mats and glacier meltwater in Antarctica - MAT-03 (megahit assembly) | ecosystem: Environmental > Aquatic > Freshwater > Ice > Liftoff...
ATGGGGCCTCTCGGATTCGAACCGAGAACCAAGGGATTATGAGTCCCCTGCTCTGACCGTTGAGCTAAGGCCCCGCCCGGACATTCTACACGGCCCGCAGAGAATACCCATGAAGTCCGCACTGATCTTGACCCTGGTGCTCGCGGCCGTGGCCCGGGCCGGCGATTCGCCGATCCCCCAAGCCCATTCCCACAACGACTACGAACAAAAGCGACCGCTGCTCGACGCTCTCGACCGGGGATTCTGCAGCGCCGAGGCCGATATCTTCCTGTCGAACGACGCACTGCTCGTGGCGCATACGCCCTTCGGGTTGAAGGCGGAACGGACGCTGCAAAAACTCTACCTCGATCCGCTCCGCGAACGGACCAGGGCCAACGGCGGGAAGGTTCACAAAGACGGCCCGGTGTTCTACCTGCTGATCGACGTGAAGACCGATGCGAAGACGAGCTACGCGGCGCTCGCCAAGGTGCTGGCGGAGTACGCCGACATCCTCACCGTGACCCGCGCGGGCAAAACCGAATTCAAAGCCGTGACGGTCGTCGTCAGCGGCAATTGCGACCGCGAAGCCATCGCGGCTGAGAAAGTCCGCTACGCCGCCATCGATGGCCGGCCGAAAGATTTGGAGGGGAAGGAGCCGGCGGCGCTGATCCCGTGGATGAGCGCGAGTTGGAGTTCGCAATACAAATGGGACGGCAGCGGCGCGATGCCCGAGGCCGAACGGCAGTAAATGCGTGACACCGTGAAACTCGCCCACGGGCAAGGCCGGCTGGTGCGTTTCTGGGCCGCCCCGGACAATGCAGTATCTTGGGCCGAGCAAGCCGACGCCGGGGTCGATTTGATCAACACCGACAAACTCGCCGAGCTGCGCGGGTTCTTGGTGAAGCGGGCCGCGAAGAAATGAAAACCTCGGAACCGTTCACTCCTTCAGTTCATCCACGAAGCGCACCAAGGCGCCGGACTCCTCGGCGTTGTTCGGCTTTTTCAGCGACGCCGGGATGTACAACTGCCGAGCGCCGCCGTCGGTGCCGACGGGCAGCCAGACCGGTTGCGACATCACCTCGGCGATGCGGCCGGTGACCTCTTGCACGCTCCGCGTCCAGTAGATTTTGCCGTCTTTCGGATCGTGGCAATAGACGCGTCCGTCTTGCGTCACGGCGTAGAGCGCGGCGGTGAATCGCCCCCGGGCGTAGGACACGATGGTCGGTCCCGTCACCATGGGCGTGCCGAGATCGATGTTCCAAATCATCTTGCCGGTGTCGCGGTTGAGCGCGTAAACCTTGGCATTCCGCGAGGCGAAGTAGACCGCGCCGGCATCGGCGCAGATCTGCGTGTGAACCGAGCGCGAGAGCGGATAGTTCCACACTTCTTTGCCGCTGGCCGCGTCCACGCAGAGCACCATACCGGCCGGAATCTTTTCGACCGGTTGCCCCGGTTCCGGCTCGCTCGACAAGTCGGTGGTCAGCGCCCCGGTGCCGAGCCCGAAGATGATGTTCTTGCCCGCGACGACCGGCGAACCAAAGGATCGCAGCGGTATCTCCTTCCGCCAGAATTCATTCCCCGTTCTCGCATCGAGGCAGAACACAGCGAACGTGTTGTAGCCACTGCCGCCGTAAATTTTGCCGTCGGCGACGATCACCGGCGTGTCGATGTGCAACTTCTGCTCTTCGCCCCGGTAGTGCCAGACTTCGGTACCGGTCGCGGCATCGAGGCAGAAGAGGCCGTCGTCCCCGGCGGAAAAGTAAACCTTGCCGTCGTGGATGCACGGTGGACCTTCGTTGTGGCTCTTGGCCGTGAAGGCCCAGAGTTCCTCGCCGGTCGCCGCGTTCAAACAGTAGAGTTTGCAGTCCGAATCGGTGTGTAGGCCTTCGCCGAAGTAGACCTTGCCGTCGGCGACCACCGGCGTGGAGAAGATCGTCTTCACGCCCTTCTTGCCGAACTTCCACAATTGCTGGCCGGTGGCGCGATCGACGCAGACGAGCACGCCGTCGATGCGGACCCCGGCGAAGGTGCGGTAGCCGCCGAAGTACACCCGCTGCTCCGAGAAGCAGACGCCCGACATCACCTTCTCCATGTCGGCCGTTTCGAACCAGATCCCGGCCTCGGTGACGGCGGGCGTGTTCGACGTCTGCGCCGCGGCGGCATCGCCGAGTTCGCCGGTCACCGCGATCTTGCCGAGGCCGGGGAGGTTCAGCACGAACAACACGAGGCCGAAGACGAACATCCCGGCGAGGCCGACGGCTTCGCCGGGGACGCTCATGCGCACCGGTTCGGGGCCGATGTCGTCGTCCGCCGTCAGCATGCGGTAGCCGGCGTAGAGGGTCGCCAGCAGAAGCCCGGCGCCGGCGGCGGTCATCTCGCGGCCGGGGATTTTGAAGAGTTCGGGGAACTCGAAAAACCAGCCGATGACGAGCAACATCAACGCGACGCCGAGGGTCGCCCCGGCGACGAAAAGAAATTCCTTGCCCGTCGGCGCTTCGGTGAGGCGCGGATCTTCTTGGGCGACGATGCGGTAGCGCCGCCCGGCCACGGCGATGCCGGCGACGAGGAACGCGAGCAGGAGCGCGGCGAAGGCCGTCTCGGAGGCGTACCAAGCATCGGGCAAGAACGACCGGGCGAAGAAGTAGACGGCGGCCAATGTGCTGTTGATACTGGTGACGACGAGGAAGACGCGCCAGCGCTGCAGTCCGCTGGCCAACCCCGCGAAGACGTTCGGGAAGATCGCCGCGAGGATCGCCAACGGCCCGATGAAGACGACGGTCGGGATCACGCCGAAGAGCGGCCCCGAAACGAAACCGGCCGGCTGGGGCCGGCCGTTCACTTGCGGTTCATCCTGCTTTTCCTGCTTCTTTTTCTCGTCTTCGACGGTCGGCCCGTAGCCGTGCGGTTCCTTTTCGTCCGGCTCCGGCGGCTTCTTCTTCCCGCTGAGGGCATCTTCGATGACGCTTTTCAATTCCGCCGTCGATCCTTTGAATGTCCGGCGGAAATACGGTTCCGCGTGGAGGAAGGCCCAGCGCACGGCCTTCGTGTCTTTGTCGGTGCTGCCGGTCATCTGGAACCACGTGCCTTCGACGAAGCCGAACGCGGAGTAATCGCCGCCGTCTTCGGAGACGAATAGGATCAGCTTGCGCCCCGCCGCGAGGCGGTCGAGCATCACCTTGGTATGGCCGTCCTTCTTGGCGAAACTATCGCCCGTGAGGTTCACGGGCAGGCGTTCGAGCTTGGTCTTCCCTTTGAGGTTCTCGGTGTGTTTGAAGATCACCGAAGGCTTGTCCGGATCGACCTTATCGACCTCGACGACGAAGATGAACTGCACCGGCGTGACGACCTTGCTCAGCGGCGTCAGCACTTTGATGACCGCCTGCGCCGGGGAGGAGATCAGCACTGCGAATAAAGTGCTGGCGAGTAGTATGCGATTCATCCGGAAATCTCCGCGCGGTGGAACCGCAAACCCCAGTTGAATCTACGCCCAAGGCGACGCTCGCCCATCCGGAATTCGGACGGGGGGTAGTTTGTCAGTCCAGCGATACCCCCACACCTTCCGTCGGACTGACCCAAAAATGCTGGACTGACCGAACTTTTCTGGACAGACCAAGCACGCCTACTGACCAGCGGTATGCAGGCATTGCCACCGTAGGTCGGGCTGAGTCGTCGAGGCTCCCGCAGTCACCACCCGCCGAACGGCCTCCGAGCCATTTTCTCGAAACTCCAATTTCCTGCGACTGGCGGGTGGGTTAGGCTAGTACCATCTTGGATTCATCCGGAGTTGACGACATGCGGACAATACCCTCGTCGTCGTATTCAATTCCCTCCGACTGCTGGGCTACAAGCGTGACCTTTAGGTCGCTCCAACGTGAAGCCTATCTCTCGAAATATGAGAAGAAAACCGAATTCGGGCTTCGAAGTCGAAAGTCGTGACGTTCGGGGAGCCGGGTCGGCGGAAGTGATGTCACGTCCTCAAATCCCTCCGGGTTCAACGCGATCGTCCCGTAGCCCCACCACCATGAGTATGTTGTGGATCTGTGCCGCGTACCCTTCGGTGGTGTGGCGGGCTCGCGCCGCGACCCGGGCGGCTTCGCCGTGGCGCTCGGCCAAGTCCGGCTCTGCAGCGTAGTGCGCCATGCATTGCGACAGCTCCGCCGCGCCGCCGCGATACAGCAGGCCGGTTTTGCCGTGCTCGATCAACTCGGTGGTTCCGCCGCCGCCGTAGCCGATCACCGGCCGGCAGGTGGACATCGCTTCCACGGTCACCCGGCCCATCGCTTCGTTCGGGGAACACATCATCGCCACGTCAGCCGCCAAGAACGCCCGCTCGGGGTCGGGTACGTAGCCCCAAAACTCGACGCGATCCCGCACCCCGAGCTCATCGGCGAGCGCCCGGCAGCGATCGAAGTAACCTTGGTCGCCGGTGTTTCCCGCGCCGCCGACGAGGAGCAATCGAGCATCGGGGAAACGATCCCCGAGCCTGGCGAAGGCGCGAATGGCGGTAGCTTGACCTTTGCTTTCGCGGAAGCGGCCCACGAGTACGAAGGTGAACGGTTGGCTTCGCCCTCGCAAGTTCATGGCCGCGGTGCGGCGCTCATCGAAGACGGCCGCCGTGGCGACACCGTTGTAAACCACACGCGAATTCGACGGTGTGGCGTGCCCCAATTTCGCCCGCCGCAACGCCTCGGAAACGTAGATCGCGGCGTCGGCGGTTCCGTGAGCGAGGCGGGCCAGCCGGGAGCCGAAGTCGGGCCGGAGGTCGTAGTCGCGGTCGCCGAATTCGCGGATGTGCCAGATGTGCGGCAATTCGAGTTCCGCGGCCGCCATCGCACCGACGGCGAAGACGGACGAGTTGGAATAGACCACATTCGCATTCCACCTCCCGATTTGCCGGGTGATGGCGCGGAGGTGCCGGACGTTGCGGATGAGCCGGGCCGCGACGCCTTGCGACTGCCGGTCCGTCGAGACCCACCACTCGAACGGCAACCGGGCCACCGGGATGTCGCGCCGGGCGAGAGCCGGCACCAGATCGCCATTGTCCGGGCAGATGACGTGGGATATGACCCCGTATTCGGCGAGGCCTTCGATGAGGTTCAACAGCGACAGATTCGCCCCGTACAATTCGGCGTAGTGGGTGAGAAACGCGATCCGCGGGATAATCGGCATGGTGTCGAGTCCGAAAGCGGTTCAAATCATGCGTTTTTTCTAGGGGAATCGCGGCACCCGACCCGCGAAACCCGATTGCCCGCATCCGCCGCCCGGCTATTGTGTATCCATCGCGATCGCCGAGATCCCCCGCCCCGGAGGCCCCGCCATGGGCATGGACAACTTCAGCGCACATCAGCAGAAGATCATCAAGCGGTATTACAACAACCTCGACACCATCCAACTGCAAAAACTGGCGGAGACGGTGACCGACCTATATTTGGCCGAAGGTAAGAAGGTCGAGAAACTGTGGAAGACCGCGGTCGCCGCGATGCAGAAGCTCGAAGTGCCGCAGCAGCGTATCGACCTTTTGGTAAAGTCGCAGAACCTCGAGCAACTGGCCAAGTTGGTGAAGGAATTGCAAAGCTGAGCGCGGCCCGCGACGGGATTTCCTAAGATGCCTCCATCACCGGGAGGCATCGTTCCATGCGCGGATTCTTTGCCATCGCTGTGCTCCCGCTGATTGTCGGCTGCACGAAAGACCTCCCGTCGAAATCGACTGCGCCGGCTCCCGCCTTGCCGGACGCGCCGATTCTTGTCTCCGTCACATCTCCGAAGAAGCAGACTCTGGCTTGGGGCATCGAGCAACCGGGTTCGATGCACGCTTACGAAAGCACGCCGGTCGTCGCCAAGTTTCCAGGGTACGTCGAGAAACTGTACGTCGATATCGGCGACAAGGTGAAAAAAGGGCAGCCGCTCGCGAAGTTGGCGATCCCCGAATTCGACTGGGAAGCGAAGCAGAAAGCGGCGATCGTCGAGATGGCCGCGGCCGAGGTCGGCTTGGCGAAGCGCAGCGCCGAAGTCTCCGCGGAGACGGCCCGCGCCGCCGAGCCGCCGGTGGCGGTCGCGATCGCGCTCGTCGAAAAAGCCAAGGCCGATGCCGCCCGTTGGGATTCGGAAGTCAAGCGGGCCAAGGACTCCTTCGCCAAGAAAATCATCGACGAGCAACAGCTCGACGAAGCGATCCGCCAAGCCGCCGCGGCGGTGGCCTCGAAGGTCGCGGCCGAGGCGAACGTTCTGGCCGCGCGGGCGAACCTCAAAGAAGCCCAATCGAAATTCGCTCGGGCCGAAGCCGAGATCGCCGTGGCGGCGAGCAAAGAAAAGGTCGCCGCGGCGTCGGCCAAGCTCGCTTCGGCGATGCTCGACTACACCGAAATCTGCGCCCCATTCGATGGCGTCGTCGCGTCTCGGCACGTTCACACCGGGCATTTCTTGTCCGGCGGCAAGATCGAACCGCTGTTCGTCATCGCCCGCCTCGACACCGTCCGTGTCTTCGTCGAAGTGCCGGAATCCCAAGCCGTCAATGCGAACGCCGGCGCCGCGGTCGCCATCCGCATCCCCGCTCTCGGCAACCGCGAAGTCGCCGGCACCATCACGCGTACCGCCGGGGTCTTATCCACAGACTCGCGCACGCTGCGGGTCGAGATCGACTTGCCGAACGCCGATGGCACCCTCCGGCCGGGACTGTATTGCAACGTGCGCATCGCGGCAAAAAGTACCGATGCCCAACTGGTGCCCGCCGCGGCCGTACTCTTCGCCGACGAAACCGCGTACAGCTTTCAAATCGAAGCCGGAAAGGCCGTGAAACTGCGCGTCCATGTCGGGCGCACCGAAAAAGGGCATTTGGAATTGCTCGGTAAACGCCCCGCCGCCGCGACCTCCGGCGCTTGGCAACCGATCACTGGGGCCGAAGAAATCGCCGTGGGCAATCTGGGAGCGTTGGTGGATGGCCAATCGGTGCAAATCGAGAAGCCCGCTGCACCGCGCGAGTAGCGTTCGACTTGCAAGCCGATGGGCGGCGCATACTGTTTCAGCAACTTACCGAGGACTGTGGAATGACGAATCAAACGCTGATCTGCGGGCTGGCCCTCATCGTAATCGGGGTCTTCGGCTACACGAAGGGCTTGGAAACGGCGGACAACGACTTCGCCGCGCAAGTCGAAGCCCAAAAGAGCGATCCGGACATCGTGCCCTTCAAGAAGAACGTCAATACGGCGTTGATCCCCGCCGCGTTCGGCGGGTTACTGATTCTCTGCGCCATCGGCGTGATCGTCAAACCGGACTTGCGGAAGCACATCATGCACTTGGCGGCCGTCATCGGGGTGCTCGGGTTGGTCGGCGGATTCGTTCCACTCATCCGCGCCGGGGATTTCGACGTCTTCAAGCCCGCGGCCCGCAACGGATTACTGATGGCGCTGATCTGCGCGATCTTCGTCTACTTCTGCGTGCAATCGTTCATCGAAGCGCGCAAGGCGCGGGAAGCGGCGGTTTGAGGAAGGCGAGCACACAGATAGAGCGGATTTCGAGTTTCGTAGCGGCCAGAAACGACGGATCAACCTGGGTGCTCACGCACCTCGGCTCATCGTCACTTCCTCGCCTCCATCTCTCCGACCCATTTGGTAATGATCAGCGAATAGTAAACCCCGCTCATACTGCTCGGGCCGCCGGGCACCGTGGCGTAGCCGCCGTCTTTGTTGCGGTGCGACGCGGTAAACTTCTGGAGTTGGGCCCTGTCCTTCGGTTTCGAATCGAGCATTTTGAAGGCCCGCATGACGCGGTAGGTGGTTTCGATGTCGGAGGCCTTTTCCCCCTTCTTCCGCCAGCCGCCGTCGGCACACTGGCCGGGCTCGAGAACCGAAGTCAGGAATAAATCGCGCACAAAATCGGCGATCGCGTGTTCGAACCGCAGACTGCTCACCGCGACTGCGGCGACTTCGCGAGCCGAACCATCTTGCGGATCATTGACCGGCGATTCAGCGGCTTTGTCGACCACCTCGATGAGCGGATTCAGTTTCAGCCCCTTCGTTCCCCAAGCCTCGACCGCCGCCGCAGCGATCCGGACTTCTTCGAATGTCTTTGCATTTTCTAGCACGTACCCCATCGCCTTCGGGAACACTTTTTTGTCGATGCCCACTTCGCAGGCCGCGATGATGCCGATGCAGGTTATCGTCACATCCGGTTTGCCGTCGGGCTCGGCGAAGGCACCGGTCTTCGGGTCGCAGCACTTCAGAACGAACTTCTGGATCTTCTCGATCTCCGTCACCTTTTCGCCGAGCGCGCGGAGCGACTTCACCGCGCCGTTGCAGGCCCTCAGGCTCGGCTTGCCCTCGGCCGTGACCTTGTAGGCACCGGTCTCTTTGTCGCGCAGGCTTTCGATGTAGGCGATGGTCGCCTTCTTTTCTGCGGGCGTGAGCTCACCCCCCAACCCCCGCTCCGAAGCGGAGAGGGGGAGCAAGATCAAGACGAGCAGACGGGTCGTGCGCATGGGTCATGCTCCTTTGGGGCGGAAGGCCTTGACGACGCCGTCGTGCGTCGTGAGGGACGGCCCATCGATGAGGTCGATACAGTAGGGGATGGCGGGCATCACCGCCAGCAAGCAATCGCGGATGGCCGCGGGTTTGCCCGGCAGATTCACGATGAGCGTTTTGCCCCGGACGCCGGCGGTTTGGCGGGAGAGGATCGCCGTCGGTACGAATTTCAGGCTCTCGTGGCGCATCAATTCGCCGAAACCGGGGAGCAGTTTCTCGCACACGGCTGCGGTCGCTTCGGGCGTCACGTCGCGCCGGGCCGGGCCGGTGCCGCCGGTGGTGACGATCAGACAACAGCCTTCGTCGTCTGCGAGTGCCTTTAAGATCGACTCGATATGCTCCTGCTCGTCCGGGATCATTCGCGCCACGGCTTCCCACGGGCACGAGAGCATTTCTCGAAGCGACGATTGAATGGCGGGGCCGCCAAGGTCTTCGTACTCCCCCCGGCTGGCCCGGTCGGAGACGGTCACGATGCCGATGCGAATCGGGCCGGTCATGCGGTCACTCCTTCAGTAGTTGGCTTCGAGCATTGTTTCGCCACACACCATTCTCTCAGGAATGCTCCTCCCAAGTCGGCGCTGGTCGCGGCGGACTTCCCATAGTGCTTGTGATACTCCGCTGGGACGCAATTCGTATATTGGCTTCATGCTACCCAACTTCACCTTCCACTCGGCCGGGTCGCTCATCTTCGGCCGCGATTCCGTGAACCAACTCGGCGAGATCGCGGGGCGGCTGAAAGCCCAGCGTATCCTCATTGTCACCGACCCGATCTTGGTGAAGGCCGGTCTCGTAGAGCGCATCCTTACTCCGCTGACTGCGGCCGGCGTGACCTGCGAAGTCTTCACGGGGTGCGTGCCGGAACCGCCGGTGGAAGTCGTCCGCGCCGGTGTCGAAGCGGCTCGCCAGTTCAAACCCGATGCCTTGCTCGGCCTCGGCGGCGGCAGCAATATGGACGCGGCGAAGCTCGTCGCGCTCGTGCTCGCCCACGGCGGCGACGCGACCGACTGGGTCGGCGATAGCCGGGTGCCGGGTCCGGTCTTCCCCCTGATCTGCGTGCCGACGACCGCGGGCACCGGCAGCGAAGTTTCCGCCGCCGCCGTGTTCACCGACACCGCGAAGAAGATGAAAGTCAGCACCCTCAGTCCGTATCTGCGACCGGCGTTCGCCATCGTCGATCCACTACTGACAGCGGGCTGTCCCAAGCAGGTCACGGCCGATTCGGGCATCGATGCGCTCACCCACGCCATCGAAGCTTATACCGCTGTGAGCCAAACGGAATTCCTCAAACGGCCGGGCGGCCCGTCGGTGTATCAGGGGAAGAACCCTCTGTCGGACATAATGGCGCTCGAGTGCATCCGACTCGTCGGCCAGTATCTGAAGCGGGCCGTCCACGACGGCCAAGACTTGGCCGCGCGGGATGGCATGGCCCTTGCCGCAACGCTCGGTGGCCTCGCCTTCGCCAACGCCGGGGTCGCGTTGATCCACGCGATGGAGTACCCCGTCGGCGGGGCGGTGCACGTATCGCACGGTGCCGGAAATGGCCTGCTGCTGCCGTACGTGATGCGGTATCACCTCGACTGCCGGGGGCAGCAGATCGCGGAAATCGGCGACCGCTTGGGCGGCAGCAGCACGCCGGACGGCGCGATTGCGACCATCGAACGGCTGCGCGAAGACATCGGCATCCCGCTGCGCTTGCGCGACCTCGGTGTAACCGAAGCGATGCTCCCCGGCTTTGCGGAGAAGGCCTTCGGCATCAAACGCTTAATGCGGGTGAATCCGCGGATCCCCGAATCGGCGGACGAAATTCTGGCCATCTACCGCGCGGCATTCTAACTTCCCAGCATGACTCGCTTCCCCGTCGGCTTGGCCCTGCTCGCGGCGATTTTTGCCGTGCAAGGAGAGCGCGCCGTGCGGGCCAACGGGCCGACGTTCGACGAGGCCGCGCACTTCGCCGCCGGGTACTCGTACTGGCACACGGGCGATTTCCGCTTGAACATCGAAGACCCGCCCTTGGCGAAGCTGCTATGGACTCTGCCGCAGTTTCTGTTCGACCCGATCGCGTTCGAACCCGACGCGGTCGATTGGGACACTTCGGCCGAGTGGGCCATCGGAAATAGAGTGGTGTTCGAATCGGGACGGACTTGGGATTCTCTCCTGCAACCGGCGCGGCGGATGAACCTGCTGTTCGGCGTCGGCACCGTGATCCTCGTGGGAATTTGGGGCCGGCAACTCACTGACAACCCGTTGTCCGGATGGCTCGCCGCGGCGTGCGCCGCGCTCGATCCGAACTTCGTCGCCCATGCGGTAATCCTCAGCACCGATGCGGCGCTGACGTTCACGACGCTGCTGACGCTGTTCTGCGCGTGGCGCTACTTGCGCGAGCCGACACCGTGGCGGCTCAACGCCACCGGCCTCGCTTTCGGATTGGCGCTCGGGGCGAAGTTCTCGGCGGTGGCACTCGTCCCCGCGATGTTCGTCGGGTTGCTGGCGTTCGTTGCGAGCGGGGTATCGGCGGGACGCCGGCTCTACCCGGTAGCTCCTATCGTCCGCATCGCCACGCTGGCGATGCTCGTGGTCGCGTTGCTCTACTTCGGCTGGAACTTGCCGGCGTGGGGCCGAGGGTTGAAGTACCAACTCGTGCGCGAGCAGTTCAACTCGGCGTCGTTCTATTTCCTCGGCGAAGTCCGCGAGCGCGGTTGGCTCGGTTATTTCCCGGCTGCGCTCGCTTGGAAAATGCCCCTCGGCATCTTGCTGTTAGCGCTCGCGGGTGTCTTTGTGCGACGACCGAGGCTCGACCCGGCGACGTGGTTCGTCGCACTGACTGTGTCGCTCTTTTTCTTGGCGTTCGTGATCGCCCGGGTGAATCTCGGCATCCGGATTATCCTGCCGATCCTGCCGTTCGTCTATTTGCTGGCTGGCCGATTCGTCGCCGATGGCGGATGGCGCTACGGCTTCGGAATCGTTGCCGTCGGCTGGCTGGCGCTGGCCGCGCACCAAGCCGGCCCCTATCCGCTGGCCTACTTCAACGAAACCTCCGCGGATCGTATCGACCGGCTTGGCGACTCCAACCTGGATTGGGGCCAAGGATTGCCGGCGCTCAAGCATTGGCTCGACCGCGAACAGCCCGGCGTGATCTACCTCTCGTACTGCGGCACGGCTCCGCCGGAGGCTTTTGGGATCCGGTACGAACCGCTGCCGGCTTACGGGCGCATCGGGCCATCGCGTAGCGAGCGCGTGCCGGAGAAAGCTCCGCGAATCCTGTTGGCGATCAGCGTCGGCAACCTGCAAGGAACCTATTTGAACCCACCGACGCTGTACCACTGGTTGAATAATCGGACTCCGATCGCGCGGTTGGCGGGGAGCATCTGGATCTTCGACCTCACGGGCGATGCCGAGGC